>ENA-OWNT01002147-OWNT01002147.1-seawater-metagenome-genome-assembly--contig:-NODE-2147-length-21330-cov-4.203454_pt1 | contig 21330 bp, 11 predicted proteins | sample MGYA00238136_ERZ651165 | MGnify/ENA primary metagenome ERZ651165 (study PRJEB26861, sample SAMN08777766) | seawater metagenome | isolation source: coastal seawater | place: USA: Florida | collected...
CCCCCCCCCCCTCGCCATCACCCCCACCACTGTTCACTTCCCGCCACGACCATGGCCCCACCGCCTTCCCGTGGTGGTGGTGGTGGTCGCATTCGGGCGCTGCCCGTGTGGGTAGACGTGGACGTGGAGGCGTAGAACGACGCCTGCGTCTGCCGGCTGATGCGCTGCTGCTTTTCTCGCGCGCCGTTTTTGCATCCTCGTGTGTTTTGAACCAAAAGTATTTTTTTTATTCTCAACTTTCAACAAACCTCAACAACTTCAAAATGTCTGGCCGCGGAAAAGGAGGAAAGGGACTTGGCAAGGGTGGAGCCCGCCGCCACCGCAAGATCCTGCGCAACAACATCCAGGGCATCACCAAGCCCGCCATCCGCCGTCTCGCACGCCGTGGTGGTGTCAAGCGTATCTCTGGCCTCATCTACGAAGAGACCCGCGGTGTCCTCAAGGTCTTCCTTGAGAGCGTCGTGCGCGATGCCGTGACCTACACCGAGCACGCTCGCCGCAAGACCGTCACCGCCATGGACGTCGTCTACGCGCTCAAGCGCCAGGGCCGCACCCTCTACGGTTTCGGCAGCTAAATGCTGTGATCCTTGGATCCTTTGGTTATTCATTAACCCACCAAACAACAACACCTGGTTTTTCTTAAAACCACCTCAACTGCGAAGAAATTTTCTCAGCAACATCCGTTCAACGCAACTATTTTTTCTTACTTACAGTTATCCCGTGACAAATTCACTGCGTATTCATCTCCCACAGCATGCCACCCGTTCGATATCGCCGTGAAGGTTACTGAAACCCTACGGCAACAGCGAACATCTCGTTCATGTCATGGCATGCACCTGACGACAACGACGTCTTGCTCCCGGTGACAGCACGACAGGCGAACAACTAAACTAACTGTAAGTGTTATGCGACTGCCACAAACACCCCGTCACACCTCGTCATCTCGCAGCAATGACAACGGCATTTGTGGTCATTGCGCTTGGGTTGCTCGTCCATTGAAAAGCGGCGTCGACAACAGACGCGAAATAATGGAGCGGGCTTGTCTGTCGCTGAAGCCTTCGGCGACGAGGTCAGCCGGTTCGACGAGCAGGAGATCAGAGTAGGATTCGACTCCGAGACTTGACAGCACACCTAAAAATTGTTCCTGAGGGACATCGTAGACTTTGCACCACTTCCGCAGCACTGTCCATAAATCGTCGGTGAGTCTATCTGGTGCAAAGTCAAGATCCGGGCGAGGCTGTGGCGAGGTCGTGAGTGTCGACGGCTTGCCTTTTGCCTGGGGAGAAGACGAAGGACTACTTTGTCTCGACGAGCCACTTGATGTAACATGTTGTGTGGCTTGAACTATGTTCCTGGCTAACGCGGGAGAAATGCCGGCATCTAGAAGATCTGTCAACTCAACGAATTGCAAATCACTGAGCAATTCCACGCCGACCTGCACAAAATCCAAGGGAGGTTAGGGCGTCAGGTAGATTCGAGGGGCACAACGGACATTGAAACCTACTTGCTCAAAACGACCAAACTCCGACGCAGGAAAGCCGTGACCACTCCACCATTCTTTGATAGTACGGGGACCGCGCGTCGGTGATATTGGTGATATTGGTTTGGTAGACGAACGAGCTGGACTCTGAGGCGAGGGACGACCACCAGGTTTGGTAGACGAATGAGCTGGACTCTGAGACGAGGGACGACCACCGGGGCGGTTGCTCGGTCGGTCGGCGACCACCGGGGACTTCGACCTTGCATGTGTTTGTGACTGGGAAGTGGGTGCTGGCGCAGGCTTCGAAATCGCGTCACAAATTGTTTTCGCAACTCCATGTGGGATTCCACATTCCACGAGATCTGGGTGCTCCACGAACTGTTAATGACAACACGAATGGGAATCAATCAACCACTCGATCACGAAAACTGATCGCAGATGAAATAACGTCAAAAGAACACAAACCTGAATGTCGTCGATATGTTCGACCCCAGTGCGCAGGAACGCTACAAAATATTGCTGCGGAAGGTTCCACCGTCGCCACCATCCCTCAACAGTAGTTGGATTCCTGGGCGTGGAAGAGACATTCTGTGGGTTCTCGGGGTTGCTCTGCGATTTGTCGTGCCCTTTATCTTTCTCCATTCTCTCCTGTTTGCCCTTGTTTGCACTTCGCTGGTCATTTTGGCTTCGATCCGCATGTCCACGGGGACTAGTTTTTGTGTCCTTGCCAGAAGGTGTTGATTGAGCCGTTCTCTTCGCACTGCTGCGGTTCTTTGTGCTACTTCGCCGATACTTGCTGCTGGGTTCTTTCACCAGTCTAATGATCTGTAACAAAATAACACAATATTACAACACTCAAATCTCAGGTGTTGGCACAAGGGGTGCACTACAACACCACTTCATCTTACCTCCCGCGCTGCATAAGGCGGTATTTTGAAATCCACCAAGTCTTGGTACTGCAGGAATTGCACATCATCCAAGTCCTCGACGCCAATCTAATGATGGAACAAACCGGTCAAGCGTGCAACTACACAGCGTGGAACAAACTGTACCCAGTGATTTACCTTGAGAATGATGGGAAAATATTCCGACGGAATTTGGCACCCTTTCCACCACCTCAGGATCGCATATTGGCCTGAGCTCGAGACCAGTTCCACATTTTCATCGGACACGGCGCGAGCAGATCGCGGCTTAGGAGATGCATCACGCAAAGTGGCGACAACTTTGACAACTTTCTTCGGTTCTGGAGTTGCAGCTGGCTGCGGCTGCGCAGTTGGTTTCGGCACTGTTTTGGTTTGGCTGTGTGCTGGCGGTTCTGCTTTGGTGACTTCACCATGGCCCTCGCTTTGAGAGGGAAAAGGTGCCAGTTCAATATCTGCGGATGTGGACGTCGTGGGACCTTTCTGGGACGCGGGAACTTTGGTAGAAGAAGCGACTTCCCCATATGGTATAACCACCATGTCTTCCTCGAGGTATTCTACATCTTGACCTTCGTCGTCCCCGCCAGTTTCCATCAGCCGTCGAAGGTTCTTGTTTTCCTGCGCTTGCTGCATCAGGGCCTCTTGGTACTGAGCCTCTTCTTCTGGAATCTGAATTCTGGTGTATTTGTAGTACAAGAACAAAGTCACAGACGTCACTACCACTCCCAACGCCACTGCAGCAATGTACAGAGGAAGGCTATTCACAGCTAAGTCAGGGTTGCAAATCAAAGTTTTTTCGGCCAAGATGATTGTCGTGTTGTCGACGATGTTCGGGTCGCAGGTGAGGACATCATAAACTCCAAGAAATACTTCATTGCTCGAGCATAGCTGTACCGTGGCAGAGCTCAAAGCCAAATCATCCAAAGTGCAATTCCCTTCTAAGTCCAAATTACCATTTAGGTACCGCGTTGTATCGTTGGCGCCAGCCTCGAACGTAGTCTGGTTGCAAGTCAGCGTGTCCCCCAGATCGACGTCGTCATATTCTAGAGGCCATTCGAAGGTCACGTTACTTGCCGTCACGTTGCAATCCATCCTGATGGCACAGTCCCGCACTGGCGAGGCTACATTGTACCAACCCTGCAACCCATTTCACGCCGCGGTTGTCATTTTTCACAGCGTTAATCCGAGAACGGTCTCAAACCCCAGGGATTGATTTGTTTGTGCTTTTTTTTATGCCAGTGTTTGTGGTCGAGTAGTAATTTACGGTTACAAAGACACACAGTGGAGGTGCTGCACCACAAGTGCCCAGCGAGCTTCTGGCACCATACAATTCACAGAATCCAGAGAACGGGTATCACGGGTCTCGGTGGCTGTTTCGGTGAGCCCGTCGCATTTGTGGAATTCCGCTGTTCGTTGCCAGTGCTGCGTTTCCAAAGAGGTGGGTATTTCCGAGCTGGGCACAGTGCCTGTCGCCGCCAACAGCAACCAAGACGCCGACGGGGGTTGTTCTCGGAACCCGCCTGTGTTTGTGTTTTCGCTGCTCGCCAGACAAGGTATGACATACACCATACATCATACATACATACACGACATAGTTGGACCACGACGAACGTCGGAAGTAAGCTCGTTCGGCGTAGTAATAAGTACGCAGGCAAGCCGCAAACAAACAACAAACGTTCGTTCGTTTGCTCGTTCGTCGTCGTTGTCGTCGTTGTTCGGAAGAAGCGAACGACAACAGCCAACGTCACAGTCGCTGCCGCTGCTGACTGACGCCTCACGCCACCCACAGTCACTCAATGACACTGTCACCAACGCGACAGTGAGTGAGTGACAGTGAGTGACAGTGAGCGTGTTTTTGGTATATTCCTAATTCAGGATATGTTCCTGTGACGTGAATGAGTGCCTAAATAAATGGACAAAGTGTGTGTGAGTGTGTACCAATAATTGGGAATTCTGGGAAATCAAGCAATCAATCTTCCGCGAGTGAGTGTGAGTGAGTGAGTGAGTGAGTGAGTGAGTGGGTGAGTGAGTGAGTGAGTGAGTGAGTGAGTGGGTGGGTGAGTGAGTGGCGCTGGCCTGTGTGCTGTTCGTTCCTTCCTTCCTTCCTTCCCTTTGCTTGGACTGGTCTCGTCTACGTTCGTCGTTCGTCGTTCGTCGTTCGTCGTTCGTCGTCGTGTCGTCGTTCGTCGTTCGTTCGTCGTCGTTCGTTTGTTCAATTTCGTTTGTTCGTTCGTGCGTTCGTGCGTGCGTGCGTTCGCTTGCTCGTTCATTCGTTGGGTCAGTTCGTTTTGTGTGGCGTCGCTTTCTTCTTCCGCTGGTCGTCGGCGGGAATTGTGGTGGCGAGGAGACCAGTGGCAGTGTGATTGTGAGCGTCAATGACGAAAAGAAGCTATTCGACCTTCCAACTGATGACGACGCGTGCCGGGAAGTCGCAGCGAGTGACACGGCTCGTGGATGGTCGAACACTACAGTGGGCAATGTCACGCAACAACAAACTACAGCAACGCGTTTGAACTGTCATTAGGTGGATAGGACAGCACCAATAGGGTATGATGGCGGCAGTAATACCGAGAGCACAATGCATTTTTGTCTTGGCGGAAAAATTCAAAGTGAACTCCCTGCTGTTCCTTTCGTCGTGTTTAGTTTAGCAGAGGACTTCAATCAGAAATGACAGGGAGCGTTTGAGGACGCAGTCGAACATAATTCCTGCACACAACATGGACGCTGAGAGCGCTCTAGCAGCAGGGCGGAGAAAACTGGGTCTCTTGGAGAAGTTACAGCGGAGAGTAATAAAGAATCTCGCCAACGATGCCAAGCAGTTGTCCGCGCTGTCTGATATGAACACAAAATTTGATGCTCTCAACGAGCGGCCACTCCCAACAGTTGTCCTGATAATCTGTGCTTCCGACGTGGATCGCACAACTCTTCTATTGACGTGCAGTCACCACAATGTAATTCCGTTTTGCTTCTCCTCCCACAAGGCGGCTCGAAAATTTCTGGCAAAAGAACAGCCTTGGATACGTTCTGATAGAAAGTTCCCGTTGTTGGCGTATGCTCCGCGCCAGGTACACGAATGCATTTGTGCGGTTATGTGTGTTTCTTGTTCGCGTTCACACCTCGTTCGGCTTCGCGCTGTTTTTGTTGGTGTAGAATGGGCCGAATTCACTGTTGGAAATATTTGCCTCCCTCAAGCACAATGCCTCGTCGTGCAGTAGATCCCTGCTGTGAGTATGACCACCTTGCGCGCACGTCAATTAATTGACATGAAGCAACACTGACTAGAACCGGCTCCGTTTTGTATGTAGGCTCAAAATTTTGCCTTCTAATAATTCGCAAGCTGACCCATCGACGGAAGTCGTCCTTGGAGCGATTTTGTCATCATTCGACGGGTCACCGGTATGAGTTGTCGGGTTGACGGTTTGAACACCCTCGCAATCGCTTTATTCTGCCATGTTGGCATTATGTACCCATGTAGATGTGTGAATACCAAATAATACAAGATGATCAAGTCATCGACGAAGCAATGCTCGTTGCGGATCTGAAGCATCTTCAGCAGCTACACGATCGGAACTCTTAATGTGCGGTCATCGCTCGTGAGTGGATATGGTACCCCGCCTTGAATTGCGTTACCTTCCAAAACATCACAAGCTTCATCGACTTGTGTCGAAAGGCACCGTTCCCAAGCCACTTGTGACAACAACTGTTGCACTGGGTTTTATTGTTATTGTACTCGCGAGTATAAATTTATCAAGTTCACATGCCTACAGCGTTTCTAAACGTCAACTCCGAATCACAAATCGCCCCGCCACTGTGAGAAGCAGGCACAGTGGTCGGCGAACGATCGATAGTCGTGTAACACAGGCAATACCGGCAGTCAAAGTAAGTTTAGTTTGTAATAGGACGTGGCATCATTGATGATGTCGTCGCAAGTAAGGGCAGGAAAGGGCGGTATGTACAGGGGCTACCATCCAACAGGACAGGGAGCAGGGAGGGCGCCAGAGAATCAGAGCTGACTTTGACGTGACGAGTGCTGCGTGAAGAGTCACAGTGCGTAACAGTGAGCAACAGCGAGTGAGTGGGTGAGTGAGTGAGTGAGTGGCAGTGAAGGAAGGTGAGGGAGGCAGCGATCCATAATAACGCGGCTGGCAGCAGCAGCCAACACACCGCTCTCTCGCACAGGCGCACCGTCGCTCTCACTCACTCACTGCTGTCAGCGGCCGCAAGCCGCAGCGACGACCACGAACGACCACGAACGACACGAAGCGATCCGAGGACCACGAACGACCACGAACGACACGAAGCGATCCGAGGACGGCGCGGCGCAGACGACTCGCGACGACGGACGAGGCGCGGTCAACAAGTTGTCAAGTGAAGTGAAGTGAAGTGAAGTGAAGTCAAGTCAAGTCAAGTCCAGCAAGACTGCAAATTATGTTGGAGTTTCTTCTTGTGTGGATTGAATAAAAAGCAGATTTTTGTCGCTACTGCGGTGGATTGTTGCGGGTGCGCGTGTGTCACACTTCGAATTAATAATGTGCCCATTTTCAGATTCTTGTCCACGCTGACGAGAAAGAAATTCTCGATCACGACATGAAGCTCTGGCACGGGTTCGGCCGCGGGCGTACAAATCCACTGTTTCGAACGATTCAATTCATTCCGCAACCTCGGCGCGTTTCTGGTTCAACAAGCGAACGCAACGGGATATGGACAACATGGCGGAGGAGATTAAAGCGCGGATTCCTCGGCTTGACCTTCATGTGGCTTGGAGCCGAAGCTGCGTTCTATACCCACTTCCAATTGCACCGCAGGGCCAAACTTGAGGTGCGCAGGGACGCTTCGCTGCGTGATATGATTGAGCTCAGCGGCGCGCCCGATGATTTGTTTTGTTCCATGCTGACTCCACCAGGCACCGAAGCACGGTGTTGCAGAGCCACAACTGACGAGGTTTCAGCGCAACGAAAGGTACCGTCACGCTTGTGTTGTGCTCTCAGGAACTTGCAGTCAAACAACAATTTGTGATCACCAAGCAACCTCTAAGATCGCACTTTTTATTGGCTGCTGCAGACGGGAGCTATTCCGGAGACTGCTCGCGACTGAGACGGATAGCAGGGTCGGAGGCTCCATCGAACGCGGTCAGAAGTGGCTGTGCAAATGGTTTGATGACGTCCAATACTCAGTGCGTTGTTTGGTGGTACTTTGCACGGCTAGTGCTTACTGTCTGAGTCTGAGTTTGAGTGCATATGTTGCTGCGCGTCGGACAGAACCTACCACGGGAGAATGTGCGCGCTTTCATTACGTTTGCGCATTTCAGCAAGGACAAGGCCGACAACGAAGAGGAGAGCGCGGAGGTCAGGACCAGTGTGCACGTATCAATTGGATACTTGCCCAAAATCTTGAGAATATGCTCACTTGTGTAATGTTCCATTCAGGTCGAAGAACATCTCGACTTGTTGGAGCAAACACTCGGACCGTTGTGTATGTCTTCTGAGCACGTTTCGCATCTCTATTTCGGTGTTGACATTGACGTGGTTGTTGTGCTGTGACAGCGGATAGAGCATATGACGATTCGATTACATGCTTTAGGTGCGGCAGCAACCTGATCAAAGTACACTCGTTTTACCATTATCAATCTCGTCGCGTTGTATTTATCGCACGCATCGTGATTCTAGGCCTTCTTTGGACCCACTGCTGATGACCCACCATCCGCTCGCGTTCTACGTGTTGATGCATGTCGTCGCGCACTACGTTCAGCCAATTGTTTTACGTGCGTATCGTTTTGCGCGGTGCATTGTTGCGTCAACGAACTTCCATTTCTGAGTTGCAATCTGTGCACAGGAAAACTTGGGTTTAAGTCACATCAGATTCGTTGCCGCGATGGTAGGATTTTTACTTCGTATTCTCGTGTCCTGTTGTGGCCCCACCAGAATATTATCATGGTGTGTTCTGATATAGGGTACTCGTTAACGTACTGGAGGCGTGATTTAGCTGTGGAATCAGAACACGCAATTGAGTCTGCAATCGTGGATGGTGGTGCACAGTTTGCACACGGCAATGTACGACGACAGTTGGCGGATGCACCACCAACAGTATTTTTCCACGGCGTCGGCATCGGGATCGTGATGTATGTATGTGCGACTGTGTCACCACCAACAGGACGCAGCCGCGCCTTCAATTTGCAACTGCGGATGCCTGTGCTTGTGTCTAGGTATGTCAGCTTCATAACTCAAATGATAGATGCTCTATTGGAAGCTAACTCAAAAGTTGTCGAGAGTGGGCATGTCAGTAGGACTCCTTCACAGAACGATGATCACACAGAAGCAATTCTTCCTCCGATAACGCCGTGCTCAGCCGTGTATTTGGTGGAGCAACCCCACATCACGATGCAGCTGGACGAAGATGCCGTTGTTCGCCAAATACCCGCCGCATACTTTGCTGATGGAGTCACCCGAATGTTGCACAAGCATGGCCATGCACCTCGGTGTGTGTCCTGCCCCAACAATCTCGAACATTCTCAATCATCAAGTTCGGGCAGTCTTCCCGAGCCGAACGAAGGCGCCGTTTTTATTGGTATGTCACGACGTCCTAAGCGCAATCATGTTGGTTGCTTACCCCCGACATGATGTTGTAGGCCACAGCTTTGGAACTTTGCCCGTTGCCTGGATGATTCGCTGGCACCCCGAATGGGTACACCGTGCTACGTTAATCGATCCGATATGTCTTTTGATGTATTGGTCCAATGTTGCAGCAAATTTTGTGTACGTCGGGATTGTTAAGCTCATAGAATGGCATTTTCCTAGAATGCTAAGTCGAACGTTGCTGCAGATATCGCATTGACGAAAATCATCCTGGCTACTCAGCTTTGGCCTCACATTTATTAAACCGTGAACCCCACTTGGCTCATTCTTTGATGCGAAATTTCTGGTGGTTCGAAAACACGCTGTGGGCCGAAGATTTGAAAATGTTGGCGGAGGTTTGATGCTGCAATTGTCCGGCGGTGTTTCATTACCACAACTCCTTGATGGGGACTCTGTATGTCACGGCAGGCCCCGTGCTGTCGCGATGCAGTGGCTCCGGCAGAAGCACCTGTGTTGCTGATTTTGAGTGAATATGACTACATTGTGCCAACACGCGGGGTTATCCATTATCTGAAGCACTGGTAATTGTATCCATCAATTGTTTGCGCTGCAGAGTTCTTGGCGCTCTCGCATACGATCTGACGTTGGGTGCCGCCACTCAGGTTCATGCTCAAAACTGACCAAAGCGACATCATCCCCACTGAGGAGGTGCTGCCGGCTGCATTATTTGAGAGCGGTGTTGTGGGAGATGACGTCGAAGCTGAATCATTTAATCAGCCAGGTGACATGATCTTGTATCACAGCAAGTGGCTAAACGCGCTCGTTCTCAAGGGCATGGACCACGGGTGAGTGCCACATTGTTCGGCAATGGTTCTGTCGAAAGTGATGACCAGGTAGTTTGCAACCCTCCGTAGATGGTGCCTGCAAGGCGAAGAGTTCGTTCCTGTCATTTTGCGGCTCACCTTTGGTGTCGATAACAATGGTGATGCTTGTGACGACGATGCAAGTGTAACTTCGCAAGGAGTGAAATCATAAGACCATAACAAAACGGAAGTTGGCCTTAATTTAGTTACAGTACCTGATTATGGAGTGTTGTTTTGAAATGTAATTTATGAAAAAAGTGTCTGCGGTGGTTCCACAGAAGATAGTAGATTATGCGCCTCCTTCGTTGGTGGCATTTTTTTGTTGTGGGCTGTTTGCACAGCAGTTATACCACTCCATTCGACAGCATCTGGAGCTCCATCAGCATCTTCATTTGGGCATTCAACTGTTTCTTCATTTCAGCCAAACTCTTCTCGTTTTCATCAATGAGGACGTCGTTTGCCGATATCTTTTTCATGTTGACGTCTGCTACGTCGTCCAAACTCTGCCTGTTCTCGTCGAGTCGGCGTCTAAAACCAGCGACGCGAGAAACGTCAAAATCATTAACGTAAACAGCCTTGGAGCAAATGTTGATAGTGTTGTCGGTTTTGGCTGTGCAGCCATTCGGTGAGAAACTCATAGCCAAAGAATTATCTCCCTTGGCTTGGGCTTTGTAGCCAAATGCCAAAGAGAAGCGACCCCGAGCAAAATTTTGAGCTCCACCAAGAGTTGCTGCAAAGCGGCCAGTAGCTTGATTGTTGTAGCCACCGACGGAGAGTGCGTAGTTGGAGAAAACTTTCGCTCGGAATCCTCCGCCCACCGTGCCGTAGTTACTGTCAACATTATTTTGCCGGCCCCCGAGAAGAACACTGTATGTGCCCGAAACGGTGTTACGGGCACCTCCAATAATCACTGACGTGGTATCATCGATCGTGTTGGTGCTGTCGAGGCGAGTTGTCTCGACCTTTGCACCGTTGTGATAGAATCCGTTTGCGGTACACACGTTCAGCGAACCGGTGCCTTGACTAGCACAGCTGTCACCAGAGAACCCAAGCGTGCCACTGTAAGAACTGTAGGCTCGTGCATACACACCAGCTGTGAAGGAGTAGGAGCCATAGGCGGTGTTCCACGACCCACCTGCGACGGCAGAGTATGCGCCATAAGCAGTGTTTTGGAATCCTCCAAGGACACTGCCCCAAGTACCCATGGCTCGGTTGTACAATCCACCCCCAGTGGTTCCGTAGCTACCATATACACAGTTGTACTTGCCACCACCGATAGTGCCGGCGTAGGAGTAAATGTAGTTCGCGAGTCCACCTCCAACAACACTGCGCCACGCACCATAAATGTTGTTGCCATATCCTCCACCAATGGCGGCGACGTGACCATAGTTGATATTTCCATATCCTCCCGCAACAGTAGACCATGTACCATACGCACGGTTGTACGACCCACCGCCAATGCTGCCCCAGTCGTCAGCGTAGTTGCTTTCACCTCCACCAACGGAGCCGCCGTAACCGTAAACGTAGTTTGAATGACCACCACCAACGATGTTGTATGGGTAGCTGACGTAGTTCGACTGGCCGCCGCCAATAGTACCGTAGGAAGAATAAACGTAGTTGTAGGCACCACCACCAATAGTTGAACGGTAGCCTTGAGCCCAGTCCCACCAACCACCAGCAGTCACGGATGCTTGGCCACTCGCCCATGTTTCATAGCCTCCAGCATTGACAGTGTAGGAGCTCATGGCATTGTTGTACCAGCCGCCACCCACGTAGGACATGTAACCATACGCAGAATTGTACTGTCCACCAGCAACAGCTCCACCATACGCGTAAATGTAGTTGTTATGACCGCCACCGATAGATGCCAACGGAGCGTACACGTAGTGGTTGCTGCCACCGCCAAGCGCGGTGTTCGAACCGTATCCCCAGTTGTAGTACCCACCGCCAATGACGTTGTAGGAGCTGTACACGCGGTTCCACCGACCGCCACCCACGCTCGAAAAGTATCCGTAACACGAGTTGTAAATACCACCGCCAACGGTGCCGCCGTATGAGTAAATGTAGTGGTTGTGTCCACCGGCAATGGTGCCGAACACAGAATACACGTAGTTTGACTGACCACCACCAATGACGGAGAAAGTAGAGTACGCGCCATTGTACGCGCCGCCACCGATGGCAGCACCGTAGCCTCCAACCCAGTTGTATGCTCCTCCGCCAATAACCCCATAGTAGGTGCCAGCACCATTGTAGTACCCGCCGCCGACAGTGGATCCATAACCCATAGCGCGCGAGTACCAGCCGCCACCCTGCGACGAGTAGGTTCCGTAGGCAGAATTGTACATGCCACCTCCAATAGTTCCAGAGTAGCCATAAATCCACGAATTGTGGCCTCCTGCAAAAGTCGAGTAGGCAGTGTAAATGTACGTCGACGTGCCGCCGCCGATCGACGAATACGAGCTGTAGATGTAGTTAGAGACGCCACCACCAATAGTACTGCCAGTGCTGTACACGAATTCTGAGTGACCTCCCGCAATGGTAGCGTAGGAACCATGGACATGAATGTACCAACCGCCTCCGACAGTTCCGTAGGAACTGTACACGGAGCCATACATTCCACCGCCAACAGTAGACGCATAAGCATACATGTAGTGATTGTGGCCACCAACGAATGTGCCATAAGCTGCACCGTATAGCCAGCTCGCAGAGCCACCCACAGTCGTGCCGCCAGTGGCGTAGTTCCAGTTGTAGTATCCACCTCCAACACGGCCCCAAGAACCAAAAGCTTTGTTGTAGTGCCCAGCTCCAACACTTGACCACGCGCCGTAAGCAGAGCAATACATGCCGCCGCCAACAGTCGCACCGTAACCATATACATAGTGGTTGTGGCCGCCCTGAATGGTTGCAAGTGGGGCGTAAACATAGCTGGACTGTCCGCCACCAACAGAAGCGTGTTCGCCATAGACTCTATTGTACGCGCCACCCCCGATGGTTCCGTAATCTTCTTCAATGGTATTGTAGCCGCCACCACTAATAAACGCGCCGGCGCCTTCAGCAGAGTTTTCGTAGCCCCCGCCAACAGACGAGTACGTACTCACGGCTTGGACGTACCAACCGCCTCCAATCACAGCGTAGGAACCATAAATCGAATTGTACTGGCCACCAACAACGGTGGCGGCGTAGCCATAAACGTAATGGTTGTGTCCGGAGTTGATGGTCGTGTAACTCACGCCATAAATGTAGTGACTGGAGCCACCTCCAACACTGCTGTAGCTTCCAGCAACGTAACTGTACCAGCCGCCACCAACAGTAGACCACGAGCCAACAGCACGGTTGCCACGGCCGCCACCCACAGTAGCACGACTACCCTTGGCCGAATTGTACATTCCTCCTGCTACAGTCGCCATGTAGCCGGTGACATAATTGTTGTGCCCGCCGGCAATAGTCCCGTAAGGAGAGTACACTCGATGACTCTGTCCGCCTCCAATGGTGGCGTATGGGGTGTAGATGTAGTTGTACGTGCCTCCAGCGACGGTGCAGTAGTCACCAACACACCAATTCCAGCCGCCAGCGTTGACGGTTGAGTAGTCACCATACGCTCGGTTGTATTGACCACCGCCAATGGAACCCCAGTCGCCTTGAGCCGTGTTGTAGTACCCACCGGTAACGGTGGCAAGAGTGGCCTTTACCGTGTTGTACATACCGCCAGCAACACTGGCGGCGTACCCGTACAGGTAATGGTTGTGTCCACCGGCGATTGTGGTCAGATCAGCATAGGTGTAGCTAGATGTTCCGCCACCGATGTAAGCGTAGTCGCCGTAAGCGTGATTGTAAGTTCCACCAGTAATTGTGCCGGCGTACCCACCGGCAGTGTTGTATCGTCCACCACCAACTGTTGCGTAGTTGGCGCTTGCCCAATTGTATTGGCCACCTCCAACGGCAGAGTAAGCTGACAAAGCCTTGTTGTACATGCCGCCGGTCACCACCGCCGCGTATCCACTGGCGTAGCTGCCTTCTCCTCCTGCAGTGGTTGCGTAGGGTGAGTAAACACGGCCACTCTGGCCTCCTCCGATCGTACCCCAAGCGACACTACCAATGTAGTTTGAGTATCCACCGCCAATGGTGCAGCCATAGCCTCCGGTAGCCTTGTTGTACCAACCAGAGCCGACCACGTTGTACGCGCCGTTTGCTGAGTTGTACATACCACCGGCCACGGCACCAGCATACGCATAAATCCAACTGTTGTGCCCACCACCAAGAGCGGCATATGGTGCGTAGACACCATGCGATTGTCCACCTTGAATTGTGGCATAATCGCCAGCATTCGTGTTGTAAGTGCCACCCGAGTTTGAAGCCGCCTCGCCGCTTTGATAATTGTAGCCGCCGCCTTGCATCGTGCCCCAATCTCCCATAACGTAGTTGTAGCCCCCACCGGTGAGAACACCGAAGTCGCCGTAAATGGTATTGTCCTGACCGCCACCGATGGTGGCATAGTCAGCAGAAACAGAGTTGATGTAGCCGCCCTGAATCAAACTACCTTCGCCGGAAAGTTTGTTGCTGTTTCCGCCAGCAATGGTCGAGTAAGGACTGGAAGTCCAAAGCTTGTTGGAAGAGCCGCCACCAACTGTGGAGTAGTCGGAGTAAGCGGAATTGTACATTCCACCACCAATAGTCGCGGCCGTTCCGTATGTAAACCCATACGCGCCTCCTCCAATGACAGAATACGAGCCCCAAGCACGGTTCCACATACCACCAAGGACACTACTCCACGAACTCTGCGCCGTATTTTCGTAGCCGCCTTGGACGTTCGCTGCGTAGGAATTTGCTTGGCAACTGTAACCTCCGCCGATGAAAGAGTAAGATCCGTACGCAGCATTGGATGCTCCGCCTGCGATCGCGGCCGCGTACCCACCAGCATAACTACAACAACACAACACAACTCAGCGTAAGGAACAGAAACAATGAAGACCACTTCAAACCGCTGAGAATAAAACGTACTTGTACTGGCCACCGCCAACAGTCGAGTATGGTGCTTTCGCTGTGTTGTAGCGACCACCACCCGTCGTAGATCGCGTTCCACCTGCCATTAACCACATTCCACCGGCTGACGTTGCAGCATAGCCAAGAGCATAATTCTGCCACCCGCCTGATATCGTGGTGTACGGGGCGCTGGCGGAGTGGTACGAGCCACCGACAATTGTGCCGTAATCCTTTGATTGATAGTTGTATGTACCACCGCCGATGGTGCAGTAGTCACCGTCGTAAATGTAGTTGTAGAGGCCGCCGCCGATGTAAGAGTACGAACCGCTAACTGTGTTCAGCGAGCCACCACCAATTGTTTGATGCGCCCCGGTAGCTCTGTTGTTGTGACCACCCCCGATAAAGCAGTACTCGTAGGCGTAGTTGTACATGCCTCCACTCACTGTGCCGGCGTAGTACGCTTTGTTGTAGGCTCCACCCGAAATTGTCGAGTACGATGCATAGGCGGTGTTTCCGTTCCCGCCTCCAATGATAGCGTACGAACCGTAGACTCGGTTTCCATAGCCGCCACTGATGCCAGAATAAGATGCACCATAAATAGAGTTGTACTTGCCACCGCCGACGTTGGACCATGAGCCACCAACGTAGTTGTATTGGCCGCCATTGATAGAGGCCGCGTAGTCGGCATTGTAGATGCGATTGTAGTAGCCTCCACCAATGCTGGCTCCATAGTTGACGGAGTAAATCGTGTTGATCTGGCCACCATTAATGGAACTCTGCGGGCCACTCAAGTAATTCGAGTTACCACCAAGAATGTTGGATATTGAACCATAGACTTTGTTTCCAATGCCTCCAGAAATAGTAGAGCCGTAGCCGTAGTTGTAGTTGTACAAACCACCTTGAACAAAGGAATAGGGGTAGTAGGCGCCGCTACTGTAGCCGTAGTTAATGTTGTAGGATGCAGCTTCCACCTGAACAGCAAGAAGCCCAAGAGCAATGACGATCATGGCACGCGGGCTTGGAGCAGCTGACTTAGAAAACACCATCCTGACAACTCTCATGCAAGCATGCCACCGCTGGTCACCGCGACAACGCCACTCTGAGCGGATAACAGGGCGATACGATGCCCAATCCACAGACTTCTGTTTCTTGCTTTGAGTGCCTTCCACGAAACTCGCTCCTAGACGTGACGAGATAAAAATAGCACCCAAAAAACTTTATGTCTTCAATATATGTATGTACTTAGCTGCAGGGGCAAACCCACTCATTGTCACCTTGAATCATCAAGTAAGAACAACTTGTCACAGCAAGTACAGATGAAACGAACTCGCAGCCAAACCAAGAGCCAACAAGGTCAAACAATCACCAGGCGAATGAAGAGCGACACAATTGATTGGGTGGATGTCGTAAAAGTCGTAACATTAAGTCGTGACATTGCTTGGTGACGATTCCTGAGGGCGCGCCAGGCCGAACAGTTGCTACGGTCTTGTTGTCAACGCGACAACGACGAAGAGGAGACTTTCTCTGTCTTTGTGTCGGAATGCGTCCTCTCCGTTCGGAGATGGAAGTCGTCAGTGCTTGTGCGTAAGCAGACTGGCACAAGGTGCTTGTGTGCAGCTACGGCAGCGCTGGGTCAGTCTTTCCCAGCAGAACAGTCAGTCAGTGTCTTCACTGTTCCTCCTGCCTTCGGCTGAGGCGTTGTGAGGCTGACAGGGAAGGAAAGCCGATGACTGTCTCGCTCTGTCCCTGGTTGACTGGCTGACTGGCTGACGGCTGACTGGCTGACTAGTGGGATGATGGCGGAGCTACCTGTACGTCTCTGTGTGTGTGAGGGGGAGAGGGAGACTCCAGACAAAAGCAGAGGGCAGTGAACGCAGGTGTGCGCTTTTGTGCGGCGGAACGCGCGCTCTGTGTGACTGACTGGGGAGGGAAGATGGAGAAGCTGGTTGGCGTTGTTGAAATGACTGACTGCCCAGCCAGCTGCGTGCGTGTGTGTGTGTGCGGGTGCGTGCGTGGTGGGTAGGCTGGCAGTGCGTGCGTGCGCGGGAGCGAGTGAGTGCTCCTATTTCGCCGCTGACTTACCGGCGAATGGGTCTAACTGGGCATCACAGTGAGTAACTGGCTGCTCCCTCCCCGCCGCAGTGACGTGAGCTCGCTGACTGACTGACTGACTGACTGGCTGGCTGGCTGACTGACTGACTGACTGACTGACTGATTGGCTGACTGACTGACTGACTCGCTGACCGTGAGAGAGGGAGAGCGGGAGAGGGAGAGGGAGAGGGAGAGCGGGAGAGAGCAAGTGAACGACGTCAGCGGGTCTTCGTCGACGTGTACTAGCATCGCGAATGTCCGCACCCACTGCCTGTACGAACGCGCACGTAGGCGGTGGTTTACCAGGCTAGTACATCCTGAGTGCAGATGGTGTCAATCACTTAGGAAGCGTCGCCTCTGTGCAGTCATTGGGGACTTCACTCGCCGCTCGAGCTGCGAAGTAGTGCACGCAACGCACCTGCACGCACAAAGCAGCACAACAACTTGTCGACGAATTAGCAACGGCTGACGGAACAACAGGAAGCTGCAAACCATCCGCTGGAAGATGCACGATGGACGATGGACGATGCAAGATACTGACAGTGGCAGTGAGAGTGACGGTGACAGAGAGTGTGATATCCCAGCTCTCTCTCCCCAAGAGTCCAAAAGTCGCCCTCAGCCCTCAGCCAGCCCTCCAGCCCCGACGTCCTTCCTTCAATGCCCTCACAGCACCACAGCCCTCACAGCTCACAGCCCTCACAGCTCACAGCCCTCACAGTCGCTGGCTTGTTGCTGATTGCTGCTTGTTGTGTGTCGTTGTGTTCGGTTTCGGTCTGTCTTCAGTCTTCTTGTGTCTGTCTTTCTGTCTTTCTGTCTTTCTGTTGAAGGCTGGTGGACGTCAGAGCCTCATCCAACTGCACATTTGTGAACGAGCCAAACGCTGCCGCAGAATAGTCAAGGCTGCAAGGTGCTCAGAGCTGCTCCCGAAATGTGGAATTTGCAGACATCTACACCGAAGAAGAAGGAAGATAAAAAAGGCAGAAGCAAGAAGGAGAGAAGGAGGAACCTATGTGTGTGACGAACTGACGAACGTCGTGACGTCTGCGTGACTTTCTGACTGACCACACGCAATCGCAACAATCCAAGAGAAACAGAGAAACAGAGAAACAGAGAAACCAAGGGCAACCCATTGGAAACAGTGCACAGTGCACGATGCACTACTTGTTGCGTCTCGGAAGATAAAAGCTCGAATGACACAATTGAAGAAGGAAGGAAGGCGGAAGCAAGTCGGTCATTTGACACATACATGCGGCGCACAACTGGTTGGCGACACAACTCCACAACTCCTTGCTCCTTGTCGTCTTCTCTGTCGGGTTCGCCGACACGATTCCTGCATGCACATGTACGAATGGCGACGTACAGAATGACAGACGTACAGCGACAACTCCGTCAACTGAGCCTGTGAGATCGTGAACTCGTGGATCGTGGATCGTGGAGACAGATTCGTTTCTTTTCTCTCTCTCATGTGGTACAATGAGTACGATCGTAATACCGTTGTACCTAGCTAAACTACATTTTCGTGACTATAGTTGGGATCACGCATCGGACGTCGGAAAGACATCAGATTTCAGACATCAGACCTGCAACGAAGGCCGAAGCTCCCCAATACCGTTCCGGCCGGCGACAATCCAAACGCGTTGTTCGTGACATTCGTGACTAATTTCTGCGCACGGGACCTGGTGAAGAATGAGTGAAATGTCAGTCGAAATCCCGGGACCCATGATTTTGGTCACACACGTACTCCGCGATGAAGCGAGTGGCTCTACATGACAGGCATCTAGCCCTAATGATTCTTGCGTGTATGTTGAGTGCGGATGATGTATGGCGTAGTTTGCTGCAGCTTTCAGATTTCAGAGTACATTCTGTGTAGCACTGTTGAGCTCGCATGTCCATCTGCTAGTTTAATCAAATTGGAGTGCGTGAAAACACTGCCACAGACAAACTTCCACGATCCGTCATGCAATACTGGCGCTACTGCTGCTATCGAGGACAGATTCCCCAGCACTGTCACTCACCCAATGTGAACAGTGAGATCTGACACATGATGAGTGGGGACGTGATAAACAGAACAACGACGCGTGTGATGAACGCAAACGAATGCAGCGCTGGCGCTTGAGTCATGAACTGAGATTGGATCACGGCCGCATTGGTCCATTTCGCACGCAAGATGAAGCCTACACATATTTCGCCAATATTTTGGTGTGGTTTGTGGCACCTAAATAGTTTCGTAGGAAGAGAACGCACAAACAACCCCACTGAAGTTGCAGTGAGTGTGACGTTCAAGAATAATTCACACATAAACTTTACAGAGCGGGAGCAACACAACGAGTCGCCAGCGTTGTTCGTCATTTCATTCAGACTATTAAATCGCTGCGAGACTGCAACGCAAATGAAGCACCCCAATTCTCCGTATCGCAACTAAAAAAGCGGACAAAGGTCCGCCAAACTCAAAGAGTAAGCATTGCACACGGCACCCCTCACTGGAGAAATGCCTGTGCTGGCCGGATGTTTAGTGCTTCTCGGTGAAGCCGTTGGGACCAACGTCGTATCCGATGAGGGAACCGCGGCCGAAAATTTCACCCACGTTGAACAAGAAGTAAGACTCAACACCGATGACTGCTACGCTGCCGGCCTGGGCGGCCGAGACAGTGCTCAGGTTTTTCAGGCTGTTGGTGAAAGTACCGAGTTCGGCCTGTAGGGAATCGAGCGAGCACGCAGAAAGACGGAAAAGTTAGATGATGTGACGCGAAGTGGGTTATTAACCAGCAGCAACAGAACGTGTTTGCACTGGAACAGCAAGACTACACATGCACGCATGTAGGAAACGAGATGCATGCACTACATACCGAGGCAGCGCTGAGGCGTTGACGGAAAGTGGCGAGGTTGAGGTACACAAGGCGGGCACCAGCAGCGAAGAATTCGTGAGAAGTGGTTTGGATTGCCTGGCCAAAAAACACACACATATAAAGGTCAGAAGACGGAAACATTACCGCATCAGCATCAGTGGACCATGAAACAAAACATCAAACATTACCTGCTGGTTGACGGCGAACTTGTCGCTGACCTGCGGGTTGCCGATGCGGGCCATGGTCTGCGAAAAAGCGCGTTGGAAAGCGGTGGCCATTTTTAAGGATGTGTGTGGTCTTCAGGTGACGTGACACAACAAAAATATTCGAGGTGAAAATCCCTGCACGACTTTAACACCGCGTTCTAAACTGTCTGCATCACCGGGCATGCCATGCTGCACGGCCAAAACAACGTGGGCTGGGAATGTGTTGTGACGAGTTTCTGTTCGCGGTGAACGAAAGGGTCCAACCACGCACCCATTACAACTTTTACAACTCGGACAACGGGCAAAGACAACAAGAAAGAACGTCAACGTGGTGTTTCGGCAGATGGCAGGGAGTTGCACAAACGACATTGCTTTGTTGGCTGACTGACTGACAGACTGACAGACGAACAGACGCACGGACGGACGAAAGAACGACGATGGAAGAACGAACGAACAAACAAACGAACAAATGAACGAACGAACGAACGAACGAACGAACGAACGAACGAACGAACAAACGAACGAACGGTGATTGTGGTCAAAGGCGGTGCTGCGTGAGTGAGTGAGTGAGTGAGTGAGTGGGTGAGTGAGTGAGCGACACTCTCTGAGTGCGCGGCTGGCTGACTGAGTGACAGTGAATGACTGAGAGCAGTGGCTGGGTGACTGGGTGGCTGGGTGGCTGGGTGGATGAATGACTGCTCGAAACACCGAAACTCCGACTTTGCCGTACAAAAATACAATTCCAATGACTCCAACAGCGCCGAGAATTTTCTCAATTCACATACTGTACACTTCAGTAGACCAACCACCTATAAACAACCACCGCCAACCAACCAACCAACCACAGCACACTGTGCGCCGCTCCCACGCAGTCAGTCGGTCACCAGCCAGCCAGACACGCCAGCCCCGCGCGCCACGCCAGCGGCGGCGTAGTGCAGCGTGCACTAGCGCCTCCACACGCACAGTACTCCACAGCAGTCCTGGGGCGTCTCCCGCCCACCTACCTGCCCAACGACAGACCGACCAACCGAACGAACAAACGAACGAACGAACGGTGAGTGACTGACCGGCAGTGAGTGAGTGAGTGGAGGTGGGTCGGTGACTGACTGACTGAGTGACTGCCAGCCATACTACGTAAAGTCGGCGTGGGTGGAGCACAAAAAATGATGGTATTCCTAGATTACGATACATCAGTTACATCTATTGCAAAGAACACGTGTTATCTATTTATTGGAATACACTGAGAGTCGATATTCATCACTGTGTTCCTGTATAATGATAGTGGCTCTTGAAGGTGAAAGCCGATGATTCGTGATATAGGAATACATGTAGTGCGCGATCGAGGGTGGGTGTGTGGGCGGTGCCAAACGCG
>ENA-OWNT01002148-OWNT01002148.1-seawater-metagenome-genome-assembly--contig:-NODE-2148-length-21322-cov-14.219722_pt1 | contig 21322 bp, 18 predicted proteins | sample MGYA00238136_ERZ651165 | MGnify/ENA primary metagenome ERZ651165 (study PRJEB26861, sample SAMN08777766) | seawater metagenome | isolation source: coastal seawater | place: USA: Florida | collected...
CCCCCCAGTGAGGACTGGCTGGCCCGGGAAGACTCAACACGGGCCGCCAACATCGCCAAACTCATCGAGCGCGGCGTACTCACGCCGCCCACCGGCTACAAAGCCTGAGATGGGCGACGCAGGCGGGTGCCGCTGCGGCGGCGTCCGCCTGAACCCATGGGGGAGTCTCGATTACCTTGGTCAAGCTGATTGAGGGGCAGCGAGGGGCCCGTGTCCGGGGTGCTGTCCGTCTCTGGGGAGTGCCCGGAGAACATTGATTGAGCGACGGGCGCGGGCGAGCAGGGCTTGCTGGTGGTCTTCCTTCGGCGGGTTCGCTGGCGTAGTGCGCGATATAGGGCAATGCATCGCAGCGCCTTGGGGCGAAGAGGAAGAAGGCTTTGAGGGACCGGCGGTCATAGCGTTGACCCGGTGGTCGTTCCCGCTGGCCCGCCCCGAGTTGCGGGCAAAGGCATGCTGGTTACTGGAAAGACCGGAACCCAACGGAAAGCTAGGACCGGTGGCCCCGGGTGGTGGCGAGCTATACCAAGGCCTGCTGACCAAAACCAAGAAGGGTATGGAGCAATGGAGAGCGAGAAGAGCTTCCGGGTGGCGGTTCTCGGGATGGGGCGATGGGGGCACGCATGGGCGAACGTCATCGACCGGGCCGAGGGAACGTCCCTGCTGGCGACGGCGGGTGGGCGACCCTGGGAAGGCCGCGATGAGCGGCCTCTGCGTCACTTCCCTGACTATCGGGACGCCATCGAGGCGGCCGACGTGGACGCGGTGGTGGTCACATTGCCGGTTCAGCTTCACCTCGATGCGGTGCGAAGGGCTGCGGCCCGCGGTTTCCACGTGTTGTGTGAGAAGCCGGCAGTGCCGAGCCGGAGGGAGCTTCGGGAGTTGGAGGACCTCGCCGAGAGTACGTCGATCCTCATCGCCATCGACCAGAACTACCGGCAGCGGCCGTGGGTCGATGCCGTCCGGCGCAGCCTTCCTCAGATCGGGCGCATTGCACATGTGTCGATCGAGTTCGCCCAGCCGGAGTTTCTGGACGGCGGCCGCGGGGACCTCGCTCACCCACTTATCGCTGACATGGCCATCCACCACGTCGACCTTTTGCGCTATCTGACTGGACAGGACGCGCGCGTCGTCGGCGCGCTGTCTGGGCGCCCAATGTGGACCCAGTACCGAGGAGAGCCGGATCTGAGCGCGGTGCTGGCGCTGGAGAACAAGGGGTCCGTCACCTACTCTGGCACATGGTCCGCCCGAGGACGCACGACGCCATGGGACGGGGACTGGCTCATCCGGGGAGAGAACGGCAGCATAGCGGTTACCGGACTGGAGGTGACGCTGGATCTCGGCACGGGACCCCAGCTCGTGGCTCCCGCTCAGGACGTCCAGAACGACTCTGACCTGGCCCGGGTTCTCCAGCAGTTCCGGCGAGCGGCAGTGGGGGATTCGGCAGAGAATGTTTCGGTTGCGGACAATGCGCGGAGCCTGTCTCTCGTCTTCGACCTAGCCGATATCGTCGGGCTCCGGGACACCTCCGGCTTGTAGGTGCCTCTGCATGAATAATAACCTCCGGGACCCTGTGCCCCGCCCGTGCGCCAGCACACTCCGGCCCGCATGATCGACGTCGCTCGCCTCGCTGGTGTCTCCCAGCAGACCGTCTCCCGCGTGGTCAACGGGCACTCCAACGTTGCCCCGGAGGCACGGAAACGTGTGGATCAAGCGATCGCACAGCTCCGCTACCGCCCGAACGCCGCGGCCCGCTCCCTCGCTACGAAGCGGTCCATGAATCTGGGTGTGATCGCCTACGGCCTCGCAAGGCACGGTCCGTCCGTCGTGCTGACCGGCATCGTCGAGGCAGCGCGCAGCCACGGATATGCGACGAGCTTGGTCAGTCCGCTAACAGCGGACTGTGCCGGAATCCGGTCGGCGATCGAGCACCTCGTCGACGAATCGGTGGACGGCATCATCCTGCTCACTTCTGTGGAGGCCGCTGTTGACACCGCGGTGGAACTGGACGTGGGCGCCCCTCTTGTAGTGTTCGCGCCGAACGTTCCAGGGTCGAACACGTTCGCCGCGGACGAGGTGTTCGGAGCGCGTCTTGCCACGCAACACCTGCTGAGTCTCGGTCACCCCACGGTCGTGCACCTCAGCGGGTCGGGCGACTGGCTCGCCACTCAGGCGCGCATAAAGGGCTGGTGGTCGGCTCTGACGGCCGCGAATCGCCCCGTTCTCGAGCTGATTCCGACCACTTGGGACGCGCCCTCCGGGTACCAGTCAGCTAAGCGGGTCCTCGAGCTCGACGGTGTGACCGCAGTATTCGCGGCGAATGACCAGACCGCCCTCGGACTGATGCGGGGCCTTGCCGACGCGGGTGTACGGGTGCCGGAGGACATCTCGGTGGTCGGGTTCGACGACTTCCCGGAAGCTGCGAACTTTTCGCCGCCGCTGACGACCATTCGCGTTGACTTCACGGATATCGGACGCGTCGCGGTCGAAAAGCTCCTTGACCGGCTCAACGATCGGGAGTCAGAGACCATGGGGCCGCTCGAGCCCAAGCTCATGCTGCGATCGAGCACCGCTCCGCCGCCGAAGGCGACGGTCGACAGAAGACATGCCACCCACCAGCTGAAAGGAATCGGTGCCTCTAATGGATTTTCGAGAAGTGGGAGCAACCGGCTGGTCCGTGCCCGTGCTTTGCACTGGTACGAGTGCACTGGGCAGCTTCCCCGCCCAATATGGTTACGAGGTGGACGAGTAAACCGCCGTCTCTGCTGCGATCGTGACCTCCGTCGAGCAGGGCTTCACATTCATTGACACCTCCAATGAATACGGCGGCGGCGCGAGCGATCTGCGCATCGGCCGCGCCCTCTAACGCCTCGGCGGTGTCCCGGAAGGCGTGTTGATCGCTACTTAGGTGGATCCGCTCCCTGAGTCGGACGATTTCTCCGGCGACCGCGTTCGCCGCTCGGTTGAGGAGAGTCGGTCCCGCCTCGGAATGGACACCCTCCCGCTGGTCTATTTGCACGATCGGGGCTGCCCCCCATTCCCGTCAAGGCGGGCATAATGAAGTGATGGCCCAACCTACCGAATCCTCCGAAGCCCGGACGTCGAATGGGCGCGGGGAGCGGTTAGCTTCAAGGTCCAAGAGTCCGCGGATGGTTGACGTCGCTCGCCTGGCCGGGGTGTCACAGCAGACGGTGTCCAGGGTCGTCCGCGGCACGCCCAACGTTTCCCCCGACACTCGAAAACGGGTCGAGCACGCCATCGAGCAACTTCGGTACCGCCGACATCCCGCCGCCGCCGCGCTTGCTAGCAATCGGACTATGACGATCGGCGTCATCGGCTTCGAGTTGTCGGTGCTGGGCCCGACTGCCGCCTTGTATGGTATCTCGGAGGAGGCCCGGCGGCACGGGTACGCGACGCGCCTAGTCACTTTGGCTTCCCTTGAAAGGGACGTGATACGCGCGGCTTTCGAATCCCTCACTTCGGACAGCGTCGACGGCGTCATCGTTCTCGCCCCGCTCTTCGATGCCATCTCGGTTCTCGACGGTCTCAATGTTGACGTTCCCCTCCTTACGTTCCAACAAGGGTCACCACCCAGCCCGACCAGCGTCTCAGTGAACGAAGTTCGGGGCGCCCGCATGGCTGTGCGCCACCTTCTTGATTTGGGGCATGAGACGGTATGGCACGTTCAGGGGCCGTCCGGATGGATGGCGACGACCGCTCGTGTCCGCGGCTGGGCCCAGGAGCTCCAGACCGCAGGGCGCTTCGCTCCACTGCCGCTAGCGACATCGGACTGGTCCGCCGCGGAGGGGTTCCGGGTCGGTCTCGAGCTGGCCCGAGAGAAAGACCTGACCGCGATCTTCGCCGCAAATGACTCCTTCGCCCTCGGAGTCATCAAGGCGCTCGACGATTCAGGGCTGAGCGTTCCCGATGACGTGAGCGTAGTCGGGTTCGACAACGTCAACGAATCGGCCTTCTTCCGGCCAGCGCTCACCACGGTGACGCTTGACTTCGAAGCCATCGGTCACGTTGCGGTGAGCCGCATCCTGGCCATGATCAGCGGGGAGGCCGAGGGCGACATACCCCTGATCGAACCGCCACTCGTGATCAGGGATACGACAGCGCCTCCGCGCGGACGTTGAACCAATTCGGCCCCGGCTCTCGCTTATAGCGTGCGTTCTCCGAAAGCTGGCCAACAACTCGCGGAAAATAGGACGGAGAAGGTCCTCTGATTTCCAGCGTCGCCGGAGCTAGCCACACACTGGATCCTGCGCTGCCAGCCGAAGGTTGATTGTGTCAAGTAGTTCTGGCCCCGGAAGGACGGTCTGAAACTGGCCCCATTCCGGCGGTCGCAATTTGTGGTTGAACTTTACCGTGACTTGCTCCCGCCGTTGAAAACGGGACTGCCCCCGGTTGCGGTTCCTGTTCCCGTCCATGCCGATAGGCCGTGCGCCGGCGGCTGAAGGCCTGGCCGATTTCCTGCTGTCCGTTCACATGCCCGCCGAAACCGGCGTCCCGGTGAATCCTTTCCGAGGCGTGCCGCTGACACACCGTGACGCTGTGCTGGTGGAACGGCTCGGGGACCACGAACGCTACCCGCAGGCGGAAGCGCTGAGGGCAGTGTGGGCGCAGGCCTGTGCCGCCAAAGCCTGGGATGGTCCGGCGATGATGCTCCACGGGGACCTCCACCCCGGCAACATCCTGCTGGCGGACGACGGCTCCCTGGCCGGCGTCATCGATTTCGGCGATGTCGGGGCAGGGGACCCGGCTGTCGATCTTGCGGTGGGTTGGCTGATGTTCGACGCCGGCACGCGCCGCCGCTTCATGGGCGCCTTTGGCTCCGCAATGGATGGGGACACCTGGGTGAGGGCCCGCGGTTGGGCTCTCGTCCTGTCCACCGCCATGCTGAGCAACTCCGACGATGATCCCCGGATGTTCGCCGTAGGGAAGTTCGGGATCAGGCAGATCCTGGATGACGGACTTAGTCTGCAACTCTGACGCCGGCGTTATTGTCAGTGCCTCCTCTTATGCTGGGAGTGTGGAAGGCAGAGCAGCTGCGGAGACGTTGGAGGCCATGGAGGCCTCCCTTGCTGCGATGGCTGCATTTGCCGGTCGCGGAGCCGGGAACGTGGCCTCGACCGGCGCTGATCTTCTCCGTGACGAAGCGGACGCGTGCCTGGACGGCATGGCTGAGGTGGGCCGCATGGAGGCCAGGCTTGCCGCGCTGAAAGTGCACTTCGCCGCAGGATATGCCCGCGCCGCCGCCGCCATGGCGGCCCCGGCCGTTTCCCCGCACGAGCGCACCGCCCAGGAAATGGCGGTGACAGCAGAGGTGGCCTGTGTCCTGACCGTGAGTGAAAGATCGGCGGCGGCGCTCCTGGCGGAGTCAGCCACCCTGACCACCGGGTTCTCGTAGCGCATGTCGATCACGCCGGTACCGATCTGGATGCGGCTTGTCCGTGCCCCGATCGCGGCAAGTAGCGGGAACGGGGAGGCGTATTGCTGCGCGAAGTGGTGGACGCGGAAGTAGGCGCCGTCCGACCCCCAGCTCCTCGGCCGCGACCGCGAGGTCGATCGGCTGCAACAGCGCGTCCGACGCGTTCGCGTGCCGGACTCCGGGTGGTCGGTTCAATGGCCGAAGGACAGGAATCCAATGTTTTTCACACCACTGACCGACATGGTGGCGGGGGTTCTTATTCCCGCATGGCCGCAGTGCCACCCCGCGCTGGGAGGCTTGGGCCATCGCCGGCGTGGTGTATGCGGAGGACTTCCCTATTCAGGCTATGAATTCATGGCGCTGGCGCCCCAGTCCCTCGATCTCGATTTCCACAACGTCGCCGGCTTTCAGATGGGGGAAGCGCCCGGACAGTGCGACCCCTTCGGGCGTTCCGGTACAGATGAGATCGCCAGGCTCGAGCACCATGTACTGGCTCAGATTCCATACGATGGTTTCCACATCGAAGATCATGTCCGCTGTGGATGAGTCTTGGCGCGGTTCGCCGTTCACCCAGCTGCGAAGTCGCAGGTTGCCGGCGTCGACCTCATCCGGTGTGATCAGAAAGGGGCCTGTGGGGCAGAACCCGGGTGAGCTTTTCCCCTTGGACCACTGGCCGCCGGAGACGTTCAATTGGAAGTCGCGCTCGGAGAGGTCATCGACCACCACAAAGCCTCCAATGTGATCGCGGGCGGTTTCCTTCGACTCCAGGTATGAGGCGCGTTTTCCGATGACGACCCCGAGTTCCACTTCCCAGTCGGTCCTGGTCGATCCGCGGGGGATACTCACCGAATCATCCGGCCCTCCGACGGTATTGGGCGTCTTCAGAAAGATGACTGGGTGTTCCGGAGGTTGGGCGCCCGACTCTGCGGCGTGGGCAGCGTAGTTCAGGCCTACACATATAACAGCGGACGGCCTTGCTATGGGAGCGCCGTAGCGCACATCTTGGGAGCTGATTTCCGGGAGCGTCCCTGCTTCAAGGGCCGCCGCGGCGGCGGGTCCGCCGTCGGAAAGAAAGGCTCCATCAATGGACGAGGTAAGGCCGCGGAGTGAATAGTGCCGCCCCTTGTGGATAACGACGGGTTGTTCGGCGCCCGGGGCGCCAGTCTGGGCAAACTTCATCGGACCGTTCCTGTTGCAGGCACGGATGCGCCCGTGACGGCGGCGCGGTCGCCGACCTCCAGCCAGCCAGCACCCCCGGGAAATTCCCACCGGGAGCGGGAAGCGCTGAGCATTTCGGCGCCCGTGCCCGGCAGCTGCGGTGCGGCGTAGCGGCCGTCGGTGATGCGGACCGGTTCCGCGAAGTGCTCGTGGAGGTGGTCCACGTACTCGATCATCCGGCCGTCCCGGCTTCCGCTGACGGCCGCGTAGTCGAAGAAGGAAAAGTGCTGGACGAGTTCGCACAGTCCCACCCCGCCGGCGTGCGGGCAGACCGGTACCTTGAAGCGGGCAGCGAGAAGGAGGTTTGCGATGTTTTCGTTGACCCCGCCAACCCGGGTGGCGTCCAGCTGGAGCACGTCGATGGCTCCAGCCTGCAGCAACTGCTTGAAAACGATGCGACTAGCGACGGCCTCGCCGGTGGCCACGCGCACAGGAGAAACGCCCTTGCGGATCTCGGCGTGGCCCAGGATGTCATCGGTGCTGGTGGGCTCCTCAATCCAGTAGGGGTTGAACTCGGCGAGCTGGTTGACCCACTCGATGGCTTCTGAGACCTCCCAGCGCTGGTTGGCGTCGATAGCGATGGGTAGATCGCCGACTGCCTGCCGAGCCAAAGCCATCCGGCGGCGGTCGTCGTTGATGTCGCCGCCCACCTTGAGCTTGATCATGGAGAAACCGTCCGCGGCCGCTTCCTTGCTGAGCCTGACCAGCTTTTCGTCGCTGTAGCCGAGCCAGCCGGGCGACGTCGTGTACGCCGGAAAACCATCCACCTTGAGCGCCGCGATGCGGGCTGCCTTGCCGTCCTCGCCGGCGCGCAGGATGTCGAGTGCCTGCTGCGGGCTCAGGGCGTCCCGGATGTGGCTGAAGTCGACGACGTCGACGATCTCCTCGGCGGCCATCTCACTGAGCAGGAGCCACAGGGGCTTGTTTTCGCGCCGGGCGCGAATGTCCCAGAGTGCGCTGACGAGCGCACCGCACGCCATCTGGGTCACGCCTTTTTCCGGGCCCAACCAGCGCAACTGGGAATCATGGATGAGGCGCTTGGATGCCCCGCCGAGGTCATAGATGAGTTCGTCGATATCGCGGCCGAGCAGGAGCTTGGCGTAGGCGTCGATCGCATGAGTGAGGATCTCGTTGCCGCGGCCGCAGCTGAAGACGAAGCCGTGGCCCTCGTCGCCCGCATCCGTGCGGATGACGACGTATGCGGCTGAGTAGTCCGGGTCAACGTTGACGGCGTCAGAGCCATCGAGCTCGAGGGACGTGGGGAAGCGTACGTCCTGGGTTTGGATGGAAATGATGGAAGGCACAGTTTTCTTCTCTCTGGTCAGTTCAGTCAGCGGACGCAACATCGTGCCGAGTTGGCGTCGGCACGATGTTGCCTTTCACGACATCCGGGCCGACCTCAGCTCTAGGGGCGCGGCCTCGATTTCCATCCTGGCAAGGTAGCTGAAGAGGGCCGTGATCCCGAAGGTCCAAGGTTCCGTCTGCTCCGTTTGCCCGGTGCGGTTGATGAGCGAGCCGAGCAGGGGGCTGCTGATGGTGACAAGGTCGCCGTCCTTGTGGGTGAAGCCAAGTCCTTCCGTGTCGCGGTCCTGGGTGGGGGCGAACAGCGTTCCTGTGAAGAGCGCGAACCCGTCGGGGTATTGATGGTGCCTGCCGTGCGCCGCGTGGATCAGTTCCTCGAAGGGGCGGCTGATCCGGGAAAGGCTGTTCCTGCCTTCCATCCGGTAACCGTCCTTTCCTTCCACCGTGAGCGTGATTTCTTCCGTGCGGAGGGATTCCAGCGTGAAGTCGTTGTGGAACAGCCGGATCAGCGGCCCTATGGCGCAGGAGGCGTTATTGTCCTTGGCCATGCCGAGCAGCAGGGCGCTGCGCCCCTCCACGTCGCGAAGGTTCACGTCGTTCCCCAGGGTTGCGCCCCTGGCCTGGCCGGCCGAGTCGAGGATTAGCACCAGCTCCGGCTCCGGATTATTCCACGAGGAAAAGCTGGGAATACCAATGCTGCTTCCGTGCCCAACGGAGGAGAGGACCGGAGCCTTGGTGAACACCTCAGGGTCCGGGCCGAGCCCGACTTCCAGATACTGTGACCACATCCCCTGGGCCGTCAGTACTTTCTTGGCCTCCAGTGCCTGTTCGGAGCCGGGGCGGAGGCCGGTCAAGCTGCCGCCGAGGACCTCGGCGACAGCCGCGCGAACTTCCGCGGCCCGGCTAAAGTCACCGCCACACCGCTCTTCGATGACCCGTTCGATCATGCTCTCAACAAACGTCACTCCGCAGGCCTTGATCACCTGAAGATCGATCGGGGTCAGCCAATGGGGCCTGGTGCGGTCCTGCTGGACCGAGGCATCGACGACGTCGGCGAGTTTCCAGCGCGGAGTGCCCATGGCGCGGAGCACCGTGTCTGCCGGGTTCTCATCTTCCATGAGTTCAGCAACGGTACGGACGTCTGGCGTCAGATCGAAAACTTCTTCACCCCGGACATAAACCACCCGCGGGCCCTCAGTGGCCGGGTCCCACACCCGGCCGATGAGGATCGCGGCCTCCGCGTCCACGGGGAGGATCTGCTGCGACAATGCGTGGCTCATTTGCGTGCCACCCCTGCAGCCGCGGACTCCCAGACGCCGTCAACCCGGCGGCGGATTCGCCACGGATTGTCGTCCCGCAGCGGTTCGGGCAGTTGCGAGGACGGGAACGAATCATACGCAACGGGACGCATGAACCGGCCGATCGCTGCCGTGCCGACCGATGTTGTGGTGGCCGTGGTCGCGGGGTAGGGGCCGCCGTGCTGCTGGGCGTACGTCACGGTCACTCCGGTGGGCCAGGTGTTCCAGAGCAGGCGCCCGGACCGTTCCCGCAGCACAGCGAGCAGCTCGTCGACGTCCTCCTCGGGTTCCGCCTGGACGGTGGCCGTCAGCTGCCCGTCCAACAAGGCTGCAAGCTCCGCCAGATCAGTCCCCGGGGCGTAGCGGATGACCAGAGTCGCGGGGCCGAACATCTCCTGCTCCAAAATTTCGGGCCGTTGCCGGACTTCCTCCGCAGTGGTCACAAGTACGCTGGGCCGGGGCGCCTCAGAGTCATCCCCGGCGACCAGGACCTCGACGCCCGGGGTCGAACGCACGGCATTCAGCGCCTTGTCGAATCCCTCCCGCAGCTTCGGGCTGAGCAGGGGGCTAGCCTGCTTCGCGCCGAGCTCCCGGTGGAGGACTTCCGCGATGTCGTCGGCGTCGTCGATCGGGGCGAACAGCAGCCCGGGCTTGGTGCAGAACTGGCCCATGCCCATGGTGAACGATGCGGCGTAGCCCTTCAGGATCTCATCACGCCGTGCGTTCCACGCCGGCTGGGTGACAAAGACCGGATTGATGCTGCCCAGTTCGCCGTAGAAGGGGATGGGCGCCGGACGCCGGGAGGCCCGGTCAAAGAGCGCACGGCCGCCGGCGGTCGAGCCCGTGAATCCGATGGCCTTCACCAGCGGGTGGTCAACCAGCGCTTCCGCCGCCTGGCGGCCTACGACAGTTGAGAAAAGCCCTGCCGGCGCCCCGGCCTTCTTGAGGCCTTCCTCAACGACTTCCCCCGTCCGGACAGCCAACTGCAGGTGCCCCTCATGGATCTTGTGCACCACTGCACATCCGGCCGCAAGCGCCGCAGCGCTGTCCCCGCCCATCACACTGAAAGCAAAAGGGAAGTTGGAGGCACCAAAAACGCCCACGACTCCGAGCGGGACGGAGAAGCGCCGGATGTCGGGCCGCGGACCCATGCCCCAGGCCGGATCGGCGTGGTCAATAGTGGCATCCAGGTGTTCTCCCTGGATGATTTCATCCATGAACAACCGAAGCTGGAAGACGGTCCGCCGGAGTTCAAAACGGAGACGGCCCTCATCAAGATGCGTTTCCTGCTGCCCCAAGGCAACCAGCTCATCGGCGTTGGACTCCAAAGCCGCGGCTACTTCCGCCAACCAGTCGGCCCTAACGCGCGGGGCGATTTCCCTGGCCTGCTCATAGGCGCGGTGAGCGGCTACGATTTGGTCGTTTGTCTGCTCGAGCGTTGTGATCATGGCTCAATTCCTTCCAGGGGCCTTCGCCCCGTCTATTGAATGTTTTAGTCTTGGGTCTCGCACGGGCGCTGGGACGCCGGCATGCGAGCATCGTGCGAAATTTCGAACCTACCCTGTAAGATGGACTGCGGTCCTGGAAATTCCGGGGGCCGAGAGAGGGTATTGCTGTGGCACGTCTGACTCCCGCGGTCCTTCGGAGTCTCGATGTTCTCGAACTCTTCCTCGATGCTCGCCATGGACTCACGGCTCCCGAAGTCGTACAACGAACCGGACTTCCCCGCACCACGGTCCACGAGCTCCTCACGACGCTGGCCGAGCGCAAGTACCTCCGTCGCGACGACGCAACCGCCACCTACCACTTGGGGCTTAGCGTCTTCCGGCTTGGCAACGCGTTCGCCGAGCGCCTGGACCTGCACTCGGTTGGCCTGCGAGTCGCCCAATCGGTCGCCCAGGAGTGCGACGAAACGGTGCATGTCGGGATCCTTGAAGGACCTGACGTCGTGTATATCTGCAAAGTCGACAGCACCCAGTCTGTCCGGATGGTTTCTCGGATGGGCGGGCGAGTTCCCGCCAGTTGCACCGCCGTCGGGAAGGTGCTTCTGGCCAATCTGCCAGAAGCCGACCGCGGCCGTCTCTTGCGCAAAGGCCTGGCCAAGCTCACCCCCCGCAGCATCACTGAGCCACACGTGTTGGCGAATCAACTCGATCAAATCCGCGCCACTGACGTGGCCTTCGAAGCGGGGGAGTCCAACCCGGACGTCTCCTGCGTAGCGGCGCCCATCCGGGACCATAGCGGAACGGTGGTGGCCGCACTCAGCATCTCGGTCCCGGACATGCGTTGGAACCAGCGTTCCGCGGGGGAGTGGGCCGCCTTTGCTTCCGAAGGTGCGGCCCGGTTCAGCGCGGAGCTTGGCTTCCTCTGAGCCTGAACGGCGACGCCCGTGCGCTCCACCGTAGTTAGTCCACAAAGGAGACATGGTCCCGGGTCACGCCTGCGGTCGTCTTAACGCCCAGCAATTGCATGGACCTGACGTACTGTCCTCGGAGAATGTCCAGGGCGCGGGACACCCCGCGTTCCCCACCGGCCATCAGGCCGTACAGGTACGCCCGCCCTACCATCGCCGCGTCGGCGCCCAAGCCAACGGCGGCCAGGATGTCGCTTCCGGACATCACTCCGCTGTCGATCAGCACTGCAGGATCGGAGCCCAGTCGTTCCCGGACCACGGGAAGAATGCGCAGTACCGTCGGCGAACGATCCAGCTGGCGGCCGCCGTGGTTGGAGAGGACGACGCCGTCGCAGCCGAGCTCCACGACACGTTCGGCATCGGCTACGCTTTGGATGCCTTTGACCAGGAGCTTGTGGGGCCACACTTTGCGAAGCCACGCAATGTCCTCGAAAGTGAGCCCCGGGTCGAAGATCTGATCCGCGACTTCCGCGGAGTTACCCGAAAATCCTCGCAGCGATGCAAACTCGATGGGCGGGGTGGTCAGCTTGTCGAACCACCAGCTCGGGTGGGTTGCCATGTCGGCAAAGGTTTTGACGGAAAGTGCCGGCGGAATGGTGAGCCCATCGCGGAGTTCCCGCACTCTTGAGCCTCCGACTTGGGTGTCGACAGTCACCATGAGCACCTCGTAGCCGCTCGCGATGACCCGATCGATAAGTTCGGCGGTTTTCGCCCGGTCTTTTGCCACGTACAGCTGGAACCAGTTGTTCCCCTCCGGCGCGGCTTCGGCAAGGTCTTCCACCGTTGTGGTCCCGACGGTGGACAACGTGTACGGCACATTGTGCCGGGCAGCCACCCTGGCCACGGCCTTTTCGCCGTCATTATGCATCATCCGCGTGTAACCGGTCGGCGCGAGGACGAGCGGGAATGCCAGCCGCCTGCCGAAGAGCTCGGTTGCCGGATCAGGACTTGAGACGTCGCGAAGCACCGAGGGAACGAACTCTATATCCCGGAAGGCCTGCCGGCAGCGGGCGATGGTAATCTCCTCCTCCGCCGCACCGTCCGTGTAGTTAAAGACCGCCCGCGGTGTAGTTTTCTTGGCGCCCTCGCGCAAGTCGGAAATAGTGAAGGCACGGGCGAGCCTGCGCTCGACCGGGTCCAGCTCGAGTCTGCGGAACTGCAGCAGTTCGCGCAGTTCCGACCATTTCGGTATTTGACGATCGTCCATTAGGTGCAACTCCTTCGTTGTTCGAAATTTAGTTTAGCGTTCTGCAGGTGGAACACCGCAAGTAGGAATGAGACACGGAGTAATGAGTCCCTCGCCGTACGTTGACAAAGGATTTTGACATCCGCTTGACGGGCCCGCGGGCCATCCTTAGACTTCTGGGTGATCCCAGTCACTAGCAACTGGTTGATACTCGCCATTATTTCGATCAACGTTCGAAATTTAGAACACACAGGGTTGTGTGTCCATGAAAGGAATTCGTCAATGACAGACGGTCCAGTTTCTGCCGTACAGGCGGGTAAAAAAGTGGTCCTGCGGTCGGCCCAGGACGTGACAGAGCTGATCAACAGCGGTCGACTTAGGACAGGTAAGTCCTTTGCAATCACCCTGATCGCCCTGGGCGGCATCTTCCTGGACGCCTACGACTTCACGTCGGTGGCGTTCGGGATGCCCTACATCGCCAAGGACTTTCATCTGACGCCCGGTATGCTCGCGTTCGTCTCTGCTTCGATCATGGTCGGTGCACTCGTCGGATCCGTGCTCGGCGGATACTTTGTTGACAAGCTCGGCCGGTTCAAGGTCTTCATGGCCGACATGGTTTTCTTCGTGGTGGCTGCCATTGCCTGCGCCGTAGCGCCGGACGTCTGGACCCTCATCATTGCCCGATTCATCATGGGTGTTGGCATCGGGGTCGACTTCCCGGTCGCATTCAGCTTCCTGGCTGAATACGCCTCGCAGAAGAAGAAGGGCGGCACCGTCTCCTTGTGGCAGCCCATGTGGTACGTGGCCGTCGCCTCAACCTTTGCCCTGCTGATCCCCGTGTACTTCCTGTTCCAGTCCATGAACTGGGGTGAAAACCACATGTGGCGCATCGTCGTCGGTTTCGGCGCCGTGCCGGCGATCCTGATCATGATCTTCCGTCAGAAGTACATGGCGGAGTCACCCTCCTGGGCAGCGCAGAACCTGGGACTCCACGAGGCCGCAAAAATTCTCAAAGGGACCTACGGTATTGATGCTGAAGTGTCCCCGGACGCTGTTGATCCGCGCGCCGAGCGCAAGCAGTTCCAGATGACCCTGACCCAGGCCTGGGGCAAACTCGTCGGCAAGAAGTATCGTGCACGCACGGTCCTGGCCGGCGTTATCAACGCGGGCCAGGCCATGGAGTACTACGCTGTCGGCTTCTTTGTTGGGCAAATCGTGCTGGCCATGCTGCACACCCAGAATGTCATGACGAACATCATCTCGTCCCTCATCCTTAACCTTTGCTTCGGCGTAACCGGCGGCTTCCTGGGAGCCAGGCTGTCAGGCAAGATCGGACCTCGCAAACTATCCCTGTACGGCTTCTGCGGCACGTTCCTCTGCATGATCGTCGCCGGCAACCTCAGCAACGTCGAGGGAATCTGGTCCTGGGTCGGCGCCATCGTCATTGGCCTGCTAATTTTCTGCCACGCCGCGGGCCCTGGCGCACAGGGCATGACGATGGCCACCATGTCCTACCCCACGTCATTGCGCGGCGCAGGAACCGGTTTCACGCAGATCGGTATCCGCCTGGGAGCCATTGCCGGACTCGTGTTTTGGCCGCTGGCCACCGCAGCCTGGGGCACCAAGGCGCTGCTCGTCCTCGCAATCGTCCCGGCAATTGCCATCTTGGTCATCCTCGTCAACAAATGGGACCCGCACGGGCGGGACGTTGACGCCGAAGACTACGAAACCGAACCGGCGCCCGCGCTGGCCCAGTCCTGACCATGACACTCGAGAGCAAGGAACACACAACACTATGAGCGTCATCAAGGGCGTAATGCCAGTAGCGCCCACCATATTCACTGACAAGGAGGAGCTGGACCTCGACGGCCAACGCCGGGTGGTGGACTATCTGGTGGACGGCGGCTCCGACGCCGTCTGCATTCTCGCCAACTATTCCGAACAGTTTTCCCTGACGGATGAAGAGCGCGACCTCGTCCTGACGACAACCATGGAACAGGCCGCTGGCAGACTCCCTGTATGCGTCACGACCAGCCACTTCAGTTCCCGTATCGCCCGTGACCGGAGCCTCCGCGCCCAGGAATTGGGCGCCTCGCTGGTCATGCTCATGCCGCCCTTCTTTGGTGCCACCATGAAGGTCGACGACGAGGCGGTTCTGGAGTACTTTCGGCGTGTGTCGGATGGACTGGAAATTGACGTCATGATCCAGGACGCACCGATGAGTCCCACGGCGCTATCCGTACCGCTGCTGGCACGCTTGGCCCGTGAGATACCCCAGATCAAGTACGCCAAAATAGAAACATCGCAGGCGGCGGACAAGCTGCGTGCATTGATTGCGGCGGCGGGCAGTGATCTGCCTGGGCCTTTCGACGGCGAAGAGGCGATCACCCTCATCCCCGATCTTGAGGCCGGAGCCCAGGGCACGATGAGCAGCTGCATGGTTCCGGACGAGCTGGGCCAGATTGTCAGGGATTTCCACGCCGGGGAACGAGACAAAGCGGTCCGCCAGTGGGAGGAACTGCTCCCCTTCATCCACTTCGAAAACCGCCAGTGCGGGCTGCAGGCGACAAAAGTGTTGATGAAGGAGGGCAACATCATTAGCAGCGACAGGACCAGGGCGCCTATGGGGAAACTCCACCCCGACACACGTTCACAGCTCGTCGAATTGGCGAAACGGCATGATCCACTCGTCCTCCGCTGGGCGTGAAACGTCGCGTGTTCAGGACTGCCGTATGCGGTGTTCGCTCCACCCCCAGAGGCCGGCGGCGGAGATAAGAGCCCCCGGTATGCACCAATGGACTTCGCACACCGGTCTCGGGCCTGCCAGTGACCATCGCTGGTAGGCGCCGCTAGGCGATGTTCTGGCCCTCGGGCTGGATCAACAGGTTGCTGATGAGGTGACGGGCCGGGGCCTGATTGTCCGTGACGCTGCAGTAGAGCGCCAGCGCGTCCTCGACAAGGTGCCGGAACCGGCTGCGGGCAGGGTCATGCCCGCAGCCGGGGGAGGGGGCGGTGTCACCGTCTTGAGCCTGTGAGCAGCGAACAGCGCCGAAGACCACATCCGGGTCTTCGAGGTTGGGCGCCGGATGTACCGGCTGCCCGCCGCGGTCCCGGTGCACGACCGCATCCAGCGGCCGGAAGGTCGACCTGCATCCCGAGCGGCCCCGGAAAGACTCTGAAAAGGCTCCCACTGCCCCGAGCGTGCGAGCCGGGCAGACAACTGACTAACGAACGGAATCCGTTCCGACCTCCCGCGCACCTGAAAGGCCAGACAAAGCGCTCACGCCCCGCACCGGCCTCCCAAAAGCACTTTGTTCAGCGCACTCCTAGGGCATCCGATCCAGCCTTAGGAGTGTCTGCGGCGTATGCCAGAGGACATTTTTCATCCATTGGCTTCCGAGTCCCCAGCCTTCGAGTACCTGAATCTGGTGGCTGTAGGAGTAGGGAATCGAGGGAAAATCCGTGCCGAAGACGACTTTGTGTGACAGCCCGGCAAGGGTGTCCTGGTATCCGGGCGGGACCGGGGCGACCTGTTCCATGTAAGAGGTGCCCACCATGGTGGTGTCCAGATAGACGTGAGGATTGTTTGCGGCCAGGTCGGCGTACTCCTGGTACTCCGGCAGGCCCGCGTGCGCGATGATGAGCACCAACGAGGGGTACCTTTTAATGAGTTCCCGTATGGGTTCAGGTCCGGTGTACTCTCCGGGGTGCGGACCGTTGCCGCAGTGGATGACGACCGGGGTCGAGGCGTCCTCGATGAGCTCCCAGGCCGGCGCAAGCTGAGGGTCCAAGGGCGAGAATCCTCCCACCTGGATATGTACCTTGAAGATTCGAGCGCCCTGTTTCAAGCTGTGCGCGACGACGGTTTCCACGCCCGGCTCTGGGTAGAAAGTGGCCGAGTGGATGGCGTCAGTATGGGTCGAGGCGAATGCTGTGGAGTAGTCGTTCAGCCATTGCGCCATGCCGGGGCGATGCGCGTAGTTCAGCGTGGTGAACGCCTTTACTCCCATATCTCGCAGTGTTCGCACCCGTTCCTCTTCGGAGTCCCGGTAGGTGATGGGCCAGGGGGGAGCCCCGCTGGCCGCAACACGGTCAAAGAACACCCACACCTTCTCCAGCACCCTGAAAGGCATGAAATGCACATGCAGATCAATATAATCCCCGGCAAGCCCAGCGAGTCGAGGTACGGGCGGACCTCCGCGTCTGAACGCGGTACAGGTGCCACAGCCAAGACGAACCTCCCGCGTTCCAAATCTCATCAGCACCAGAGCAATGTCAACCCGATGAAGCTCGCCAGGGCGGAGGCCTCCTGCGCAGGCGTGACAGCGCCATTGCCGTGGTAAGTATATGTAGAGAGCCACCGCTATTTTGGGCGACATGCTGAAATTGTGCCTACCGGGGTCAGCCGCTCCAGGCCGGCCGACCCCTCTGCGTAATGCTTCATATCCGTGGCCGTTCGGGGTCCGAGGGAAGTTCACGCTAAGCAGTGGGCGGAGTCGCCTGCTCGTTTGATGCCACGGTAGGCGGTTGAACGCGCTGCCGTGAAGAGTTCGGTAGGTTTCACCGTGGTGCGCCTCCCTGCCCGGTGGACGGAGACCAGATGTGTCGGCGGCGGCGGTTCACGGCGTCGGAAATTGCCACGCCTATGAGGGGAAGAACGGCCCCCATAGCGGCAACGAAGGCCGGGAGGAGAAAGCTCAAGTTTGCCAGGACCGCCAAGGCTCCGATGCCGGCGAGATCAGATGGTTGGCGGTGGCCCAGTACCCGTCGAATAAAAACGCCCCGGCCGGCAAGGAAAAGAGCCGGCCCACCAAAAAGAAGCAGAACCGTGGCCAGATCGGGGCGGGCGGCCGGATCGCTGATCACGAGCTGATCACCAACCGCCACCAGAATCAGGCCCGCCAGTAACACGACCAAGGTGTTGCCCGCTAAAATACCGGGCCGGAACTGATCATCGACAGAAGCAAGCTTATCCAGAACCTCCTGCTCGAGACCGTGGAAGTAGCACCACCAGATCGCGACGCTTCCGGCTAAACCTACGGTCCCGGTCAGAAGTATCAAGGGGTCCTCCAGATTGCCCGCTATCGCCAGGCCGGTTGAAAAGATTGTCTCGCCGAGCGCGATCAGGTAGAACAACCCGAACCGCTCAAAGATCCTCTCTCCCGGGAGCGGGACCCGGCTTCCTTCGGTCTTCCGGCCCGGCAACCGGTGCGCCAGCATATGGCCGCCCAGATCGATCGCGGCAGCGACACCCCAGAACATCAAACGCGGCCCCGGACCGAAGAAGACGCCGGCAATCCAAAACGGCGCGCTCATACACCCCCAGATCAGAGTGCGCACGAAATGGTTGTGGGTGGTCCTGTCAAGTCCGACGGTGAGCATCCACGCACCTCGGCCAAGCTGGACCAGGAGATAGGTCGCAGCAAAGAGCCAGCCGAAGGCGCCAAACGCTGAGCCGATGGAGGCGTTCATGAACAGTGTGACAAGCATGACGATCAGCAGCATCCACTGCACCTCAAGCCGCGAAGTGTCCAGCAATGTCGCCGCCCAGGTCGTGTATACCCACACCTTATAGACCGCAAGAAGAAGCACAAATGTCTCACCGGCCCCCACCCATGAGGGATGCTCCAGCAAATGATGGGACAGCTGTGATAGCGCGAAGACAAAGACCAGATCGAAGAACAGCTCAAGGCGCGTAACCCGGTCTCCGGAGGTCGCGGAACGCATCAGCGACCTGGCACGGAACATCAGTATCCTCCACCGGACTAGGAGCGGACGGACGCCCCTCCTGTTGTCGAAAAGACTGACGACGGTCAGCAGAGAAGTCAAGAGGGAACTCGCTGACGAGGTGGAGTCGAATCTCTGAACGCTCGGGAGTGCCAGTTAACGGTGGACCCGTGGTTGGCATTTAGTTGATTCTTCCTTCGAAGGTGATAGCAAAGGCGTTCAGTGCCAGCTTCCACCTTGAGGCCCATCGTGCCCTGCCTTTGCCGGTCGGGTCCAGTGCCCGGGTCGCCAGGTAGAGGCATTTCAGGGCTGCCTGCTCGGTGGGGAAATGACCCCTGGCCCTGACCGCGCGCCGGTAGCGGGCATTGACGGATTCGATGGCATTGGTGCTGCAGATGACCCGCCGGATTTCCACGTCGTAGTCCAGGAACGGGACGAACTCACTCCAGGCGTTCTCCCACAGCCGGGTGATCGCCGGGTACTGCCGGCCCCACTTGGTCGAAAACTCGACGAAGCGTTCCTTCGCCGCTGCCTCGGAGGGCGCCGTGTAGACCGGGCGCAGATCCCGGGACATCTCGTCCCAGTACTGCCGGGCGGCATAGCGGAAGGTGTTCCGGATCAGGTGCACGATGCAGGTCTGGACCACGGACAGCGCCCACACGGTGTTGATGGCCTCCGGCAGGCCCTTGAGCCCGTCGCAGACCGTGATGCAGACGTCCTCGACGCCGCGGTTCTTGATCTCGGTCAGCACCGATAGCCAGAACTTCGCGCCTTCGCCGCCGTCCCCGGCCCACAGCCCGAGGATGTCACGTTCGCCGTTGACGCTGACGCCGATCGCGACATAGACCGGCCGGTTGGTGACCTGCCCGTCGCGGACCAAGACGAAAGATCGCGTCGATGAACACCACCGGGTAGACCCGGTCCAGCGGCCTGTTCTGCCACTCGGTCATCTCGGCGATGACTTTCTCGGTGATCCTCGAGATCGTGTCTTTGGAGACCCTGGCGCCGAACACGTCGGCGAAGTGCGCCGCGATCTTCCCGGTCGTGAGGCCCTTCGCGCTCAGCGACAACACGATCTCGTCGACTCCCGTCAGCCGGCGCTGGCGCTTCTTGACGATCTGCGGGTCGAACGTCGAACCGGTGTCCCGCGGCACCTCGATCTCCACCGGCCCGATCTCCGTCATGACGGTCTTGGCGCGGGTGCCGTTGCGGGAGTTCCCGCTCCCGCGGCCGGACACCTCGTGTTTGCCGTAACCGAGGTGCTCATCCGTCTCCGCTTCCAGGGCGGTCTCCAGGACGTTTTTCGTGAGCCGGTTCAATAGCCCGCCCGGGCCGACGAGCTCGATTCCTTGCTCCCTGGCCTGGGCCAGGAGCTGCTGCGCCAACTCTTGCTGATCCACTTCAGTTGCCATGGGTTCCATGGTTTCGCTCATGATCAGTCCTCCCCGCCAGGCAACGCCCGGTGTGTCAGGCCAACCCCGAATCCACCGTTATTCAGACACTCCCTCCTCGCCTAGGTCGTCGTGCTGGATGCTACGAAAGGCGCGATGGAGGAAGAATGTGGACAAAAGTAGGTGTTGACGATGTCAGCACTTTTGGCTTCGGATTAGGTGGTAGAGCCTGCGGATTGCCTCGGTTTCTGTATGTTTTCGCGGGTTCCCAGTGTTTGTAAGTGCTGGAATGCAGTTCGAGTCCCACCTCGGGCACAGCATTCCCCCTCATCAGAGGGGGTTTTTGCTTTAACGTGTGTACAAAGCTTGTGGTGGCGTCCCTCTGACGCTAGGTTCGCGGGCTGTGGCCTGGCCGCCGCGGTGGCCTATTCAGGTGTGTGGGTGGCGGGGCTCAGTGCCCTGGCTGGTGGCCCTCCGCCTGCTCTGTACTGGGGTTATGCGGTTCCTCCGTCCGGTTCTGTTGGGTTGGTCGTGGGTGGCCTACACCCTTTCATGGGCTAGGGGAGTGGGTACGACATGACTACGACAGAATTCGGTTCTGGAGATTTCCGCCCATGAGTTTCCCGTCGTTGGACGGTGACGGAAAGCGGGTTTGTCCGGCCAAAGGAGGTGTGGACATTGTCCACACTTAAATGTGCTTTTTTGACGACGCGTGGGCGCGTAGGGGAAAGGATGGGCCCCAGGCTCTTGATGCCTTGCTCCCGGCGGTTTACGCCAGGCCGTCCACCGACTGGTACCAGGTTGCTACCGTGAGGCGTGGCAATGAATCTGCGGGAACACGGAGATCTTGACCGCCGGCTGGGGCAGTTCGCCGCGGAGGAGCACACGTCCAAGTCAGCTCTCCTCATCCAGGCAACCAAGCTGGTTCTGCAGTGCCACGGACGCCGCCGTCATATCAGTGCGGGACTCGATTTTTGTCATGAGCTGTGACGCTGAATTGCTGACCCGCCTCGGGGACGCGTGACCGCCTTCCTGGACATTGAGGACGCTTTTCGGGTGGTTGACCTCCGTGGTTTCCCGATATTCGACGTCGGTCTCCTTGCTTCTGCCGTGGCCCGGCCGGTCACGACGGTCATGGGCACTGAGGCGTACCCGGGGATGTCGCCGTCGGATCCATCGACAGGTCGGTGGATCCGGGGCGAGACTGTTCTCAAGAGATGAATCGTGCTAGAGCCGACCCCGGCGACGTCATTTGCGACGCATGATTCTCGGGACCTGAATCATATGGCTAGAACAACAGATGGCGCGACTAGGATGCCGCATCCTGCCCCGCAAAACCGCCTCAGCGGCAATATG
>ENA-OWNT01002150-OWNT01002150.1-seawater-metagenome-genome-assembly--contig:-NODE-2150-length-21307-cov-16.612718_pt1 | contig 21307 bp, 16 predicted proteins | sample MGYA00238136_ERZ651165 | MGnify/ENA primary metagenome ERZ651165 (study PRJEB26861, sample SAMN08777766) | seawater metagenome | isolation source: coastal seawater | place: USA: Florida | collected...
CTCGGGGCTGCGCGGGCAAGAGCAAGACTGATGGGTGAATCAATTCGTCGCACCAAACTTATGGGTAACTGCAAGAAACGTCGAACGGTTACAGTTCGAGGACGGCTATCTTGCCTTCGACACGGATGGGAATGCCGGGACCACATATAGGCTTTACCAAGCGGCCTTTGATCGCGCCCCTGATCCTGAAGGCCTTGGCTTCTGGGTCCGGCATTTTGATACCGGCATGGTCACTCACCAGGAAATGGCAGGCCACTTTATTCGCTCCGAAGAGTTCGAGACCAAGTATGGCGGCGCGGCAAGCGTGGATAACGACGCCTTCCTGACGCTGCTGTATAATAACATTCTCGACCGCGACCCGGATCAACCAGGCTTTGATTTTTGGCAAGACCAGCAAGAGAATGGCCTAAGCCGCTCTGAAATGCTGCAGTACTTCTCGGAGTCACAAGAGAACATCACCAAAGTGGCCGCGGCCGTCGATGACGGTATCTGGTATGTCTGAGCTTCCTTGAGCTTTACTGAAGCTGCTGTGCCAAAGCTTGATTGCGCTTGCCGGTCATGTCCATCAGGCAAAGCGCGAGGTTCCAGCGGAGGAAGTCATCCTCCAAATCGACGCCATTTGCACGGCACACCCGGTTGCGGTCGCGGACCCAAGCGCGCTGCTCTTCTAATACAGTGTCCCCGCGCTTTGCCCGGGCGGCACTGTAGAGTGCGCCAAGCCGGCCATCGGCATCCGCCAATGCAGGAAAGGCGCAAATTACTGCTGCGGCGGGATCGAGCTCTCCAGCGCAATCAAAACTGGCCCCCTTGATATCTTCGGCCCAGGCCGGCATCCGATCGAGGAAGGCGGCATCAAGGATGGGCGCATGGAGCCAACTGCCCGATGCGCCGAGCAGGAGATACCGGTTGACGGGATAGCCTTGCTCAAAATCAAGCACGCGCACTTTGATCAAATCAGCACCCCGACCATGCACATAGGTCCCATCGGCGTCCGGAAAGTGAATGTTCTCATTGAAAGTCCGCGCATACCACCGACCGTCCTCCCCGCGGTAGACGCTACATTGGATGGGGCCCATACCTGACAGAAAGCCCTCAGTGTAAAACGCCTCTGGATCAGTCCCCGGCACAAGTCTGCGAGCAGTGGTCACGGTGGACCGTTCGGAAACGACTTCCGGAAAGCGACCGCGTGCAAACTTCGCCGAGGCGCCCGTCGAAGTATCGCCAGCAGCGGAATCGGAACGTCGCAACGTCTCTACCGGGAAGGCAAGTCCAAGCGGAGCAGAGCGTCCGGTATTGGCCCGCACCAGAAAACTGCAGACAGCCCCTGCCCCTACTCCGGTAATCTCTGCGGGATAGGTCAAGGCAGAGGTCAGAACCTTCGCCTTAAGTTGCGTGGCCCCAATATAGCTGTCGACCAAGATAAACCGATCCTCTATCGGTCGTGTATCCCCCTCATAGCTGCCTTTAGTGAGCATCTCGAACACGAAATCGGGGGAGATTTGCCACTCCGACATCCGTCCTGCGATCTCATTGATCGCAGCTTGCGCTTGGCCGTAAAAACTCTGTGCCATTTGCTGCGTGAGCTCTCCCGTCAAGGCTGTGCCACGGGGAATCTGTATAGCCTGGGGGATCTCTGAGAACGGCGCGTGAAACCCGAGCAGACCCTCAACGTGAAGGTATCGGCTTGGCCAGCTGGGAATCCCGCGCATGACGATGGCACTGCCGCCGAGAAACGCAATCGCGCATGACGAAAGGCAGCTGTCGCCCGGCCCTACGAATGTAGTCACCGCCAGCTTCGAGATCGCATCTGCCATCGCCAAGCCTTCGTAAAAGTCACCCCCCTCACTGTCGAAAGACACAACGATGTCCTTAAACATGTCTGCGTTCCAATTGGGCTTTTCTTCCCACAGCATGGCCTCAACTTCAGCCGCATCACCTGCCTCAATCCGACCTTGAATGCGCAGGTGGGGCATTTGAGCAAAAGATTGGACATCGCCAGCCTCTATGGGGTCCCCAAGAGTTTCGGCCGGATAGACATATGCGAAATCGGTCCCTATCGGATCCGCCCAATAAATATCTGCCGCCAGAACGGGGGCGGCGCATACCGTTGAAACCACAAGGGCTGCGACTAACTTTGAAGCCATTGGTAACATGTCCCTTCTGTTACATAGTCCTCGAGCGCCATCCCTAAGCCTGCGTTGCCTAGAGTGCTGCGGGTCTCATCAATGAGTGTGCCGTAAAGCTCATGAAAGCTCGCAGCATAGTCGCATATCGACTGATTGGTGGTCTCCGGGTCGCACTGCGCGAACATGTTAAATAAGCTCAAATTGAACGGCGGCTTGGCACAAATTGCCAGACGGTCGAGGCTGTCGGTTAATTCAGCAACCGCAAGCCGCACCTCCTTTTGGCCGCTTGGACCCAAGCCACCAAGAATGGTGGTCTTAACGAAAGCCTGCACGGGGGCACTACTCGCACCATAGCCTGCTTCTTGCAAAAGCTGCACATCGTCCCAGTGCGAGTACCACCTATCGTTAAGCAAGCGCCGGTTCTTGCCAAGTTGGCCTTGGCTAAACTCTTGTATTAACGACATCGCGGTATCGACATGCCGGTCCGCCCGCGCAAGCGAAAGCTCGAACACTGCATATATTCCCGCTAAGACAAGGGCGATGAATTGAGCTACCTCAATATTAACAAGGCGCTTGACGAAGCGCCGAGAGGAAGCCCCCCGCGGTGTAGGCTCCGGCTTATCCTCGCCCGCATTCATCCAACTTGAGCTCCGCCACCTCATCCTCCATGTCGCCAGCATCCGTCTTCCAGACAAAGCGGGTGCTTTCTTTTGCATCCACCACCTCGTCGAACCTATCGCGAATGCACAGCAGTTGCGCACGCGACAACACAACGACCACAGCTCTCCGATTGGCAGGAAGGGTGCCAAGCCCAGGCAGTTCCCGCATCTGCTTTTCAGTGAATCGGATCACGCTGTCTTGCAGCGAGTTCTGCGTGGTTCCAGAACTGATTTGGCCCGGCATTGGCTTGACGATATCCGACGCGCAGAAACCAACAAAGACCAAACTCGGCCCCTCCCCAATCGCTTCAAGGTACATATCCGCTTTCGCCCTCAGACATTGTGCTTGACTGAGGTAGAGAAGGGGACCGTGTGCCTCAGGTCCATTGACAGCATCCTGTGCGCCGGTAGGGCTGACCGCGACCCCACTAAAAAAAGACGCAGAAACGAATGCTCTAATGAGCAATACCCTATTCCACATGGCCAAAGCATAGCAAAAAGCCACGAAATCTCAAAACCCATTGTGGTGCCATCGCGCCCGGGCACCAGGACGCCGCCTAGCTAAGCAGCCGCCTGAACCGCCTCACCCTGCCGCCGCTGCCAAGACAAGAGCATTAGAACGTTCCACAACTGCAGCCCCCAATTGAAGCGCTCGGAAAGATGTTCTTGCCACATCTGCCCCACCAGTAAAGCATCCAAAAGTCCGCTCTCTCTCACATGCTGCGGCGCGAGCAGGTCTTCCGCCCACTCCTGCAGCGGTCCGCGCAGCCACACCCCCACCGGCACCTCAAACCCCATCTTGGGCCGCTCAATCAACTCTGCTGGAACATAGCGGTAGAGAACCTGGCGCAGCGCCCATTTTGAGGTGGCCCCGCGCAGCTTCATCTCCAGCGGCAGGCTACCGGCAAAGGCGACCACCCGATGGTCTAAAAGCGGCGCTCGGGTTTCCAAAGACACATGCATCGCTGCGCGGTCTACCTTGGTCAATATCCCGTCGGGGAGATAAGTTAGCTGATCCAACAACATCATGCGCTCAGCATCGCTTTCACCTCGGCGCGGCGGGGCCAGGCCCGCCAAGACGCTCTGCGGCTCGCGTCCGTCATTGACCACTTCCTCGGGCCAACGCCAGCGCGACACCAGCTTGTGGTGAAGCTCTTCAATGGATCCGCTTGCCGCGTAATCCGCCATACGGTGCATCCACTGTCCGTTTGGCTCTTTCCCCACGGGCACCTTGCGCAGCGGTGCCAACATCTTATCCCATACCCCCGCAGGCACCGCCCGCGCGGCCCCCGCCGCTATCCTGCGCAGCGATTTGGGCACGCCTTCCAAACGCTGCATCAACCCAGCCCCTTGCCGGTAGCGATCATAGCCGCAGAACAACTCATCTCCGCCATCCCCCGACAGCGCGACCTTAATACTGCCTTTGGCGAGTTTAGAGACCAAGAAGGTAGGAATTTGCGAGGCATCTGCGAAAGGCTCGTCATAAATGTCAGGCAGCATGGGCACGACGTCTCGCAGGGTTCCATCCTCGACGTAAAGCTCCGTATGCTGAGTGCCCAGATGTTCGGCCACACGCGCGGCAAACGCAGCCTCATTATAGCGTGGCTCGCGGAACCCCATCGTGAAGGTTTGAATGGGTCGCTCTGACTGGGCTTGCATGAGACCCACGATGAGCGAGGAATCAATTCCGCCAGACAAGAAAGCCCCCAGCGGGACATCCGCCAGCATCTGGCAACTGACAGCATCGCGCAAAAGCGCATCCAACGCATCAATCGTCTCGCGGGGGTCTTCTTCTCGTTTCGGCTCCTGTGCTGCCTCAATGGCCGACCAGTAAGGCGTCACCGCAACTTCAGGGGAATCAAGAGACACTTGCGCCAAACACCCAGGCGTCAGACGAAAAAGCCCTGTGTATATCGCCGGCGCCCCGCTCACATGCCCATAGCGCATAAATTGCGCGACCGCGTTTCGGTCGATCTCGGCGCCACAGGAGGGATGGGCTTGCAGCGCGCGCAGTTCCGAGCCGAAGAGGAAGGTTCTATGCGCCCCCTCTCCTTGCCAGCCATAATAAAGCGGCTTCTCTCCCATGCGGTCCCGGCCCAGAACCAGCTTGCGGGTCTTGCGATCCCAGACGGCAAAGGCAAACATACCAATGGCGCGCGAGACCGTGGCAGCCACCCCCCAAGCATCAAATCCCGCGACCAAGGTCTCTGTGTCAGAATGGCCCCGCCAACCCGGTGCATGGCCGCTTTGCTCAAGCGCCCCCCGCAAGTCCTGATGGTTGTAGATCTCTCCATTGAACACGATGACATAACGTCCGGACTTAGACGCCATCGGTTGATGCCCCGCCGGGGACAAATCAACGATCGATAATCTGGCATGGCCCAGCCCAATTCCCGCGGCGGCGTCCACCCATAGCCCGTTTGAATCGGGCCCGCGGTGAGCGAGACGCTCTATCATGGCCGCCAACCGGCGTTCGCCCTCAGCATTCGAGGGGCCGAGAAAGCCTGCTAATCCACACATACCTGCGTGTGCCTCATCTCTTTGTTATTTTTCCGCCGCCGTCTGCGGTGGCACAATCCACTGTGGTTCTTGCCGTGCTTCGATTGCCGCGATCGTCTTTGATTTCCCCTGTCGCAGCGCTTGGCGTTGATACGCACGGATAAAATCGCGCAGCGCGGGATCATCCAACTGGCGCGCCCCTGTCCACCAAGCCCGTGCATATCCATAAAGCATAGCAGCACCCCCCACGACATAGGGCGGCCGCGTCATCCGAAACAGCGCCGTAGCCGCAAAATAGAGCGGATCAGACCCCATGAAATGTTGCCCAAACCCATGCCGGGCTCGGCCCGTCAGGATGTTGTGCTCGCTCGAGCCCATCGGCCGCAGGTGATGAAATTGCAAATCAGGCTCATCCCAGCTGCGCACCACCCATCCGCGCTGGCGCGCCTTATGGCAGTCGATCCCGTCCCACATGACTTCAGAAACAAACCCGCCGATGTCTTCAAAGCAGCTGATCCGGTAGAACTTTGTCATCCCCACGGACATCTCGTCACCGCATTTTTCGCTGACCCAAGCACCCCCCTTACCCCGATAATAAGGCTTGCCGCTGGCGCTGCCCAAACGCGGGTTCGCCTGCATCCGGTCCATCAAAATCTCAAAATACCGCGGCGGCAGATCAAGATCGACATCAAGCTTGCAGAGGAAATCATAATCTTCCAGCCGCAGCGCTGCGAGGCCTACGTAGAAAGCCTCAATCACACCCGGCCCCACAGCCCGGTGTCCCCGATCCGATTTTGCGACGACCTTGATCCAATCGTGCTGCGCCGCATAGCGCGCCAGAATGTCCGCCGTCCCATCCGTGGATCCGTCGTCCACAATGATCCACTGGGCGGGGCGCTCAGACTGCGCAATCACGCTGTCTAAAGTTCGTTCGATGAACTTTGCTTCGTTACGGCAAGGAGAGATCAAAACATATCGGCGGTCGGTGTCACCCATGAGATTAAAACTTTCTCAAAAAATAAGTTTTTGCTGGGACACCGAAATCCAACCCTTAAATGCGGGTGATCGCACCTCGCAGGATCAGCGCGCATCTCACCAAATACTCGCTCATTCACATAATATTGTGATACTGGCCAATAACACGCCCAGATAGCAAGAATTCAATTGCAGCCATGTCTATTAACTGCCTCTCCTACGGGTGGAGGCCGCGTCTAGAGAGAGACCATCGGTGCGAAGTATCGCCTTACCCAGACAGCGATGCCGTTTGCGAGGCTGGCCGAATTAAAGAGCCTACCAACAACCTATTGACCCGGGCACCACCTTGATGCTTACCTTAGATGGTCTAAGTCTTAGACTATTAAGTCTAATAGGTGAACCATGCAAATGAATGTCGCAGAGGCGAAGTCTAAGCTTTCTGAGCTTCTGGCCGCCGTGGATGCCGGAGAAGATGTCGTGATTGCGCGCGGTGGCGTGCCAGCCGCGCGTTTGGTCCCAGTAACGTCATCGCACCTGCGGTTTGGGCCCCTGGCCGGTTTAGTGCCCGAAGATAGTGCACCCGACTTCATGGAGCCTATGAGCGCCGCCGAACTCGCGGAGTGGGGCGAGTGAGCCGTGAGATCGTTATCGACACTCAAGTCCTTGCTTGGTGGCTGATCGGTTCTCATCGGATCACGACGGAGATTCGACGCGTGCTAGAGGATGCGCTGGCGGTTTACGTCCCGCCATGCTCCCTTCAAGAAATAACACTGAAGGTCAGAAAGGGTCGGTGGCCGGCGATGGAACCATACGCTCCGCACCTTGATCGTATCTGTGTAACGAATGGGTTTAAGATCGCGCCCTATACGGCACGGATGGCCATCCTTGCAGGTTCTATGGAGTGGGACCATCCAGACCCGTTCGACCGAATGATCGGAGTGACCGCACTTGAAATGGGCATGGCGCTCGTGTCGAGCGACGAAGCATTCGACATGCTAGACGAGATCCCAGGATGGCGCGGCCGGATTTGGGTCCATTCTTTTGCATAGAATACGTCGGCCATCGTAATTTTCCTCAGGTAATGCTTCTCATAGACTTCAGTGATGATCGCAGAATAAAGCCTGCTACGACCCATCATGGGCCGTACCCGCGCCGCCGCAGCTTTGCGCGTAAAGATCCCCTAGCGTTCATAAGCTGGGCGCGAACGCGGTGTGGCTCTCGTCGAGAGGCTGCAGTGCGCCGGGCGAGACATGCAGTTGTTCGCAGATAGCTTGTAGGAAGGTCTCATAGTCTTCCTGAGAAAGGTCTCCTCTGCCAGTGATCTCTCCGCTTCGCGCAAAGACGATCTCCCAAGTCGACCCGCCCACATTGAAGCTCCTTTCATGATCCATGCCGATTGCAATGTTGCGCTGCGCAAAGACAGACCGCGCCGCACCCCGCAGCGCTCGGATCACATCTATGGCCCGAAGGCATCCTGAGAGAGTTGCGTCCTGATCCAAGCGATATCCTGGGAGATCGCCTTCAGCTCCTGCCCTGTCACAGAGGTGCTCGCTTTGAGCGCCTGAGCTGCCGTTTCGAGGGCGCGGCTGTGCCGCGCCATCTCGAGGCGAATGCCGCTCATCTCCGAGACCAAAGCCGTGACCTCCCCGGCCACCTCCCGCTCGGCGTGCTGGCCCAGAACCTGCTGAAGAAGAATGCAAAGGTCTTTCATCAAGACCTCCAAGGGGACCGTGGGGTGAGATGTTTTCGTCATAAGAGAGGGTCTCCAGTCGGGTTGTGATGCGGCGTAAAGCCCGTCGGTCAAAGGCGGCAATGCAGGTCCCGACCAGGCTAAGGGCCGTGGTCCGTACCAAGTGCTCGCGCAGCCGGCGCAGCTCTGCCGCGAAACGCCGCGCGAGGGTGGCAAAGCGCTGCGGTGCTTGCATGGGCTTGGGCTTGTCGGGGTGGCATGAAGGCAAGGCGAGCTGCGGCGTCTGGACCCGGTCTTGCCAGTTGGGCTCCGTCAGGGCCCAAGCATCTTTTGCGTAGCGAGAGGTATTCCAAGCCGCGCGGTGGTGCCAATACTCCGACAGGGTCCTTTTCGGATAAGGCCGGAGCAAAGCTCTCTCCGCTGCGGTACCTGTCCCTAGGCATGTACCGTGCAACACAAGCGGATGCGGGTCTGTTTCTGAGACCAAAGCGAGGGCGCCCCCTGGCCTCGGCTCAGGGCGATACTTCACCGCGGCCGCCACCTTTGTCATCAAAGGCAAGAACCCCGCCCGGTCCCGGCCTTGGCGGGAGGCTGCGATCCTCTTGGCGCCCTGCAACATGAAGAGCTTTGGCGTTGCCGTGGTGAACTTCACGTTATCGCGCAGCGCGGCCGCCACCCGTTTCTCCAGCCAGTCCGGCCCTGCAACCGCGCGCGCGTTGTCGGGCGATCGAGGGTTTTCCCAGTCAAAAGTCTTGGTCAGGAAATCGCCCAACGCATCCCACGCATTTTGGCTGCCCTTCATCGGCGGATACGGATTATAGCTGCGCAGCTCTCCGGCGGGCGTCCAGACAAAACGCGGCATCGCGATGTTGATTTCCAAACGCCCGGTATGCGTATGGGTGCCCGCAAAAACCGGCGGTCGGTTTGGCTCAGGCACTCCGGCAAAGGCCATCTCCAAGAACAAATCGATAGCTGCCGCCACCGGGTCGCGCGCAGCGCGCTCTCCCGCATTGAAAGCTGCAACATCAATATCCGAGGCCGCGAAGGACAGGGTCGCCACGCGGTATTTTTTCTCGAACCGCAGGGCGGAGATCGCGCTCTGTACGATGCTGGGCTGGCCCAGTAGAAGTTCAGGAGCAGGCTCTCTGACCTCCCAAACCCGGGTCTTTCCAACGGCCTTCAAGACCTTACTGTCAAGCAAATAGGCACTGGGCTGATGCAAGTTTGCAGAAGCTTGGTGAGGCGACCAACCGATCAACATGCGGATGTCCGGGCAACAAAGGGAACCGGGGCCAACATGACAAGAAGCTGCTCGATCCGTTGCAAGCGCGCCAAGATCACCAAACCGTCCCCCTGTGCGGGTGCCTGCTGCTGCGCGATCTGCTCCAGCAGGGCCAAGGCTTCTTCGAGCAGCCCGACCATCTGCAGGACCTGCACCGGCGAGGTCCCTGCCCTAGCACCAAGCCCTACATGCCTCAGGTAATCCGACAGGCTGCGACCGGCGGCGGCCGCCTTTTGCATCAGGGCCTCTTTCTCTGCCGAAGATACATTGACCTTCAGCTGCTCAGACCTGCTGGCTTTGTTAAGGGGCGACATGGCGGTACTCTCTCATTGGGCCCTGCCGGGGGGCCTTGATCCTCGGCATGTCTCAAAGTCTATGTTCTGGTAAAACTGATCCAAAGAAGAAGGCTGGGCCGCAGGCCGAAGACATGTGGATAACTTGGGCCCAAGGCCTCCCCGGATAGGCCCGACCAGCGCGCCCCACCCGCGGCTCCTAGCGGACCTGTGGCTTGGCATTGGTCAGGAAAAATCCCGGACAAGGGACAGCTCAAAGCGAACCCTTTGAAAGATCCCCCGTCTCTCAAAGCTCTTATATAGAAGGCGCAAACCGCCCATCTTTGAACAGCATGAACGGGCAAATTCAGGGCAAAGCCCCTCAGGAACTTCTCCTGGAAATCCCCCTCAGAGAGCGCGGTCGCGCGCCCGGACAGAGAAACCGTTTGCTCTTCCAGCGCGCGTGTAGGGGGTGCCGGTGTATCGCATAAAGACGAATGCTCGGCGCGCCGGTTCGCCGCAGGCGGGGCCGAGGTTCATAAAGATTTTGGCAGCAGGTCGATGCTCTCATCTAGGACTTGCGTAATATCAAGACACCGCCCAACAAGATCAATAGAGGCCCCGTCATCTCCAATATCCAGTTCGCCCGAACGGCGTGGAATTCCATATTGATCAGCCGATCCATGTGATGGAACCCGGCCGCCCGCATGCCCACAAACCCCAACACAAACACCAGACCCGTGAGCGCAAGGCCATTGCGGCGCATCGTGCCGCGTAAGGAGATAGAGGCTGCCGCGAAGAGGATCAGGATCGATACAAAAACTGCCAAAAGGAATCCGATCTGCACTGGACGTCGGGTCTCATACCAACCTTGAAGCTGTGCCATGCAGCGGGCGGCATCGGTCAGCAAGGTCTGCAAATCCAATTGTTTGTTGACCGCCAAAAGCAGCAAGACCAAACCCAAAATCCCCCAGAACGCCCGCTCCCTTCCCCTCGAAGGCTCCGGAAAGACAGCCCCAACGGCCACCCGCAAAGACAGCAGCCCTGCGCTTATGTAGATCGCCACGATCATCCAGCCGCCCCAGCCTGGGTCGCCAATGCCAATCTGCCAGCTGTCCCAAGTGCAAGACCAGATCGTCTGCATCAAATTACTGTCCTATGTCAAAAAGAGCGGTCGAAAATCCTACACGTTCCAGCGTTGCATCGAGCGGCTGAGCGAACGCCTAACAGATGCAATACGCATAGTATGTTAAATCACCTGAGGCCATTCTAGGGCTAATGATGAGAACCGATAGGTACTTTCGCCATGACAGGGATGGCAATGGACGCGCGGCTGCACCGCTCGGCAAAAGCCGGCAGGGGCTCTTGCCCATCAAGACCGCCCCGCATCTCCCAAACTTGGATCACAGCACGATCAGAATGGCCCGGTCCCGCCACATTAACTGGCGGTGTTCTAAAATCCTGCGCAGACTGCCCGCGCCACCGACGTCCTGCTCCAGATCAACGCCAGGCAAAACCGTCACCTTGGCATAGACCCTGCCCCTCAACTGAGAGATATGCGGCGTCACCACGCGGACAGGGGCGTCCGGCGCGAGCGTCTGACGGATGCGTTGTGCTTGGTTCTCGCTGGGGCAAATGATCAATTCCGGGAGATACCGAAGCTCGCGCTCAGGCTTTGCCCATCCAAAATAGAACTTTCCTAGCCGGATCATAACGTCTGCCTCTTTGGGTATGCCCCAAAAAACCTTCCTCTTGCGCTCCTAGATGCGCAGGGCTGCCCGGTCCGCACACCAAACTTATAGAGCGGCGACTACGAACACCGCGGCAATCGAGCTATATGCAATCATGAGGATGAGATCACTTTTCCAGTACCGTGTCATTTTTGGCTCCAATGGCTGATTTATGAGCTCATTGTTCACCACAATAATGGCGGGAATTCGCAGACATCAGGGCAATAACGTGCCCGCCCCATGCGTCATCCGAAAATCGTTCCGGGCATGAGGGCTGCTACGCCCTTTTCTGCTCAAGCGGCACCAGCTGCGCCATCTCTTTGAAGAAAGCCGCCAGATCGATCTCCTTATCCCCCAGTTGTGTGAGCGCATTCTGGATTACATTGTAGGCTTGGCGGTCCGAAGAGAAGATCACGAAGGGCTCTTCCGGCGACAGCAAGCGCGCCAGCTTTTCCGACATCGTAGAGTCGGCTCCTGCATAGAGGCAAGTGAACACAAAACGCACCCCCGGCATGTCCAACAAGGCAAGCACGGGTGCCAGACCTTTAGGATCATGCGTCACTGCTGGATTGCGAGACCAAGCAGGCCGCGGATCGGACCATCCGGCGCCGCCCAGTTCATTGACATGAGCCGCGTAGGACTTGAGGTAGCCCAACAGAGCATCCCCCGCCTCAGCCAACTGAGCCGTCTCTTCTGCTGAAGCGCCTTTGCGATAATACCCAACCGCCGCCTGGCCGAATTCCATCATATAGCTGCCAAGGTCAAAACGCGCGCCCGCCATCCCCTGATGCTGGCTTGCCAGCGCTTTTTGCGCGGGGCCCTTTGGGGGCATGTAGACCGAAGGGTCGGTGTACCGCCTAAAAACAAATGCTCGGCGCGCAGGTTCGCCGCAGGCGGAGCCGAGGTTCATAAAGATTTTGGCAGCAAAGAAGTTGCGCGAATAGGACAGGTTTCACGACACCCTTCCCGGACACGCCGTTAAGCTTCCTCAAAAATCAGTTCAGGCACAACGACCTCCCAACTCGCGCGTTTCAGCAAGTGCTGGAAATGCTCACCGGCATCTTCTTTACGCCAATGTATGATCGCCGCGATTTCACCGGTGACAAATTTCGTGCCGATCGGCGGCGCAAATGCTTTTGACATCCGCCCTAAGACACGCCCTTGAGCATCCTCAATCTGCCAACGGCCGCCGACCATGGAAAGCCCGATCGGCGCGCCAACCTGTGCTTGGGCGATCGCCTTGTGAACAACATGCCGATCCCCCTGACGCCCTGCAAATGATAGATCGACCATCTTCATTTCAGGTGACTGAAAGAAGCGACGTGGGCCGGGTATTGACCCCAAATCAGGCACCACATGTCGAGTGACTACAGAAGGCGACACAGTTGGAAGATATTCATGATTATCATTGCTCATGACAATCAAATTACGCCGCGCACGGGTCATGGCGACATAGAACAACCGCCTCGGCGCATCTTGATCTTCGTTTCGCGAGGGACGCTCCCAGCCGCCATCCATAATCACCACATCGTCAAATTCGAGACCTTTGGCACGGTGTGCTGTTAAAAGTTTCAGGCCGCGCTGCTCGCCCCATGTCTCCTTGGACCACTCAGCAAACCATTCAATAACATCAGGCGTTGGAAGCGCCTTACCGTCGACTTCACGCGCAAGTTGGCCAAGCCCCTCGCCAATCCGGTCTGTCCAACGACTTCTAGGTATCGCGTTCAAAATCTTGGTGAGGTCACCTACGCCAACCCGCGTCGCGTGCCTTTCGCGTAGGCAGCCGATAAATACCTGCATCTCACGGGTACGCCACAAGCTTGGCAGGTTTTCATTCGCCATTTCAACCGGAATGCCGTGCGCCTCGGCGAAGTCACGGACCGGGAGAAGCCTGCGCCAATCACGAGAAATAATCGCAGCCCCGCTCCAGCTCCAATCCGGGATCAACTTGGAAAGGCGGATCAACTCGCTGATGGCTGCAAGAGCCTGAAAATCATTTCCAGGTGGGCAACCAAGAATTTGAACACGCCCCTGCGCCACCGGGTCGAGGGTTTGCATGATCCCCCCGGCCGGGTCCTTCTCTCGCAATGGATCAACGGTGATCTTATGCTCTGTTTTCATACACTCCTGAGAGCCTTCGATCACAGCATTGGCAGCGCTGATGATGTTTTTAGAGGATCGGTAATTGTCAGTTAGAAAGGCCGCCTTGGCTGAATAGTCTTGTTCAAACTGGCGAATATGGCGCACCGAAGCACCTGCAAATGCGTAAATATTTTGATCATCATCACCAACAGCGAAGAGGCTTATCCGTTGATCAGGATCATCAATGCTGCGACCAGCCACGGCTGCGATCAACGCGTATTCTTCAGGACCCACGTCTTGATACTCGTCCACAAGAATCCAGCGGAACCCTTGAATTAAGGTCTCGCGCAGGGCCTCAGCCTCGGCTTTGTCCAGCCCGTCCCCACGCAAGAGGCGTGCCGCATCTGTCAGAAGCGTTGCAAAATCGGGCTCTTCGTGCCCTGCCCGTCCAACGAAACTTGCGCCCATCAGCCGCATAGCCAAAGCGTGGATGGTCAAGACAGTCACAAAACGCGCGTCGTCGCCGATCAGTCGACGCAAGCGCTCGCGGATCTCGGCAGCGGCGTGACGATTGTAAGCGAGCACCAGAATACCGTTTGGGTCCTCCCGCTTAATCCTGGCCAGATAGGCGACACGGTGGACAAGCACGCGTGTCTTGCCTGAGCCCGGGCCCGCAAGCACAAGCACATTGGTTTGCTCGCGGTCATCCCGCACGATCTGCTCTTGTGTCGAGTTGTTCAGATTGCCGACGATCTCGGCAAAAGATTGGGGCGTTGCCTGCCGTCTAAACTCCGAAACCTTCCCCGGCATCCAAGCTTTCATGAAGGCAGCCTGTTCCATCTCAAAATAGTCACGCGCCAATTGCTGTGCCAGGTTGATATCATTGATGCCCTTCCTCGCATAAGCCGCCATTACGTGGGTCTGAACTGTTTGTTCGCTGTAGTGGTCTTCAAGCGGGGCGAAATGCTGGGTCGTAAAACCGCCCCCTTTCGGATTGATGTGCAACGTCATGGCTGAGCGAAACACAGATAACCCCTTGCCCAACGTTACAGCTTGCTGTTCGTGCAGCCACAAAAGCGCCCGGTCCATCAGCTTGGCAGGATCATTAACCGACGCTCGCAATAACGCGTCGCTATTTATCGCTGAAAGAAGGTCACCAAGCGTGGTCTCAACCGGCACATCTTTCCCGCGCAGGCCGGTCGGAACTTTATCAATCAAGTATGAAAGCAACCGCTCTGCTGCCTGCCTGCGGATCTGTGCGGTTTGCTCAATTACCGCCCATGATCTTTGCATTCGCACCATAAGACTGCCTTTGGTAACTTTGCGAAGGCTAATATTACCTCTACCCCCATCCATATCGCGACCGTCCTGCGCAATCCCTCGGAGCTGGCTTTCGACAATATCAGGTCGCACAGAAGCATGTCCTCGCTCTCGCAAAGCCTGCGCTACAGAAGCCAAATGACAAGGCCAAACCTCTTCGGCATCCGCATCTGGCGCTTGCTCCCGGAGTATCGCAATCAGGTCAGCCTCTAAACGAGATGCCGCTTCGAACCGTTTCGGCGAGGCATTCTCGACACGAACATGTACGAAGATTGTGATGTTCGTATCATCCTTTGCAATGCCTAAGGCTTCGAGATCCACTAAAGCCTTGCGCACGCCCATCATCGTTAGACCACTAATCCCGCAAAGCTCATCCGTGGTAATGCCTTCTTCCTGTGGGGCGTTGATGATATGCTGCACAATGGCCGTTAGGTGCTTACGCCGCTGCTCGGTAAGCTCAGCAGACGCAAGAATGGCACGGACCTCTTGCATGTTCTTTACCCGAAGCGATGCAGGAAACACCTGCACGCGATTTTCTTCGCGGTTCAGTAGCTGCGCCTCTTCCAACCAGGCGACTGCCGTCTTCACCCGCGTATCGTCGGTATTGCTGTCCCGCTGGAAATCCCGCTCTTTCTCCTCATGAACAATCTCGCCGGGCGTGGCTACGATTTCGCCGCCTTTGCCAGTCCGAACATCGAGGCGCCGGAGCGCCTTCAGGATCGCGCCAATTTCATGCCGCGCCAGCCGCGACCGTGCACTGAGACTGAACTGACGATCAACGTCTTCGGTATTAAACAAAAGAACGCAGGCTGCAGGCTCACGATCTCGCCCGGCGCGCCCCGCTTCTTGAAGATAATTTTCCAGTGACCCTGGCACATCCCCGTGAACCACCAACCGAATGTCCGGCTTGTCTACGCCCATGCCGAAAGCATTGGTTGCCGCGATCACGCGCAAATGCCCGACGCGAAAGTTCTCTTGGATCTCGCGCTTGTCATCAGCACTAAGCCCCGCATGATACCGCTCGGCTGCAATGCCCTGTTGTTTTAAGAACGCCGCCACACGCTCGGTAGCATTGCGGGTCGCACAATAGACAACCGCACCCGAGGCGCCCTCACGCGGAAGCTGGGCCTCGATCGTGTCGAAGATATCCGTCATCTTGGTCGACCGTTGCGTTGGCATTACTTTAAAGCTCAAATTCGAACGCGAGGCGCCACCGTCGATCAATATCAACTCTGCCCCCAGCCGTTCTTGAAAATGACAGCGAATGTCTTGCACCACGTCCGGTTTTGCCGTCGCAGTTAAGCAAAGCACCGCGGCCCTCTCACCGTTGGAGCTCTCCTTGATAAAGCGCGAAACGTACCGATAGTCGGGTCGGAAATCGTGACCCCACTTAGACACACAGTGCGCTTCGTCCAGCACCCACAACCCTACCTCGCGCTGCGCCAACACCGACCGAACTGATGTGCTGCGCAACTGTTCAGGCGAAATCAGCAAGATCGCGGCGTCCCCAAGCCGAACCTTATCAAGCGCATCTTGCCGCTCGGGCAAGGACAACAGGCCGTTGATCGTAACCGCCGAGGAAATTCCCGCCCGCACCAATCCCTGAACCTGGTCCGCCATCAGCGCGACAAGGGGCGAAATGACGACTGTCAGGGCACCGGTCTTGTCGAACCGGGACAGCGCAGGGATCTGATAACAGATGGATTTGCCCGTACCCGTCGGCAATATGCCCAACAGATGATCGCCTGCCATGGCCGTAGCAACGATTTTTTCCTGAAGTGGGCGTCCGTTCTCGTCGGCGGGTTCCGGGCGAAAACTCGGAAAACCAAACCAACGTTCGAGGGCACGGCTGGGATCGTTGTGCTCTGCACAATATGCGCAATGGGGATTACGGCAGTTCGTGTCTCTCAAGTCTCTTACGAGACGTGCGGCATCACGGAACTGCGCCCGCACCCAAGGGGGCATGACAGAATCTCCACCCGCGACCGAAATCCAAGCAAGGGCATATGCCATCGGCCAACCCAGTTCTGTGTCTGAAAGCCTCGCCAGCACATCATTCACCTGTGCGCCGCATGCCGCCCCTTGCAGCAACTCCTGAATAGCCCTGTGTGCTTCCGCCTCCGTCGGAATAGGCGCGCCGCGCACGTTGCTGAACAACCGATCGAACCCATCGCGACCAGGACCTCGGCAGCACAGCCAGTGATAGGCCATGATCGTCTCCGGCGATGACCCGTTCAGAGACACGAAGGCTTCGATTTGATTGCGAAAGACCTTGAACACAAGACGCGCGTCGAACTCAGGGTCATTGATATGTCCACTTTGGAGCCGCCCATCGTGGTAGTGTTTGACCAGCCTGTGATAGGGATTGCGCGGGAATGCCAATGGGTTAAGCCATAGAGTGTCGATCGCCCCATCCGCGCACTTTGCAAAGCGCGGAGATACCGCCATGAGATGCGGCAAGTCGTGGCGCAAAATATTGTGCCCAATGACATGCGTGAAGCCTACGCTGTATAGATCAAGTTTCTTGAGCGCGGCTTCCAAATCACCTTTCCGGTGGACAACCCCCTCTCCTTCATCTTCTGGCACAGCTGCAAATGCGAATATCTGAGCCCTTCTAGGATCGACCTCCAGGTCAATCGACAAACAATGCGACAAGATTTTAAAGGGGTCCCGCTGCACAGGGATGCCGATATCGTCCACCGGATCAGCCTTTGATGTTTCAGACTGCTGGGGCCGAGCACGGGAAAAGGCTTTCGATATGCCTCGGGAGATTAAATTTTTCATGTTCTGAAGTTAGTGCTGTTTCAAAAAAGCGGAACCGTCGCCAAGCATTTGAACTGAAATGTTCTTGCAATACCACGTCATACTTTCAACGGCGTGGAACTGCATATTGATCAGCCGATCCATGTGATGGAACCCGGCCGCAGCGCCGCTCTATCCACCACCGGTAAAGGCGCGACCTGTACCGACCTTTGTCTTTTAACTCAAAGTATATCGAGCGCCAGCTGACGGTATAGGTACCCATTTACGTGTTTTGCCCGCGACCAAAAAAAGGAAAGCAACGATACTTTGCATCAAAACTGTCTTCCGCAAGGCCACGAACCTTATACCCGCACAGCTCGCTATCCTTCATCCTGTAAAAGGGTTCCTCAAGAGATAGGGACGTGAAGCGCCATACCGTAGCGCCCGCCCCATGCGTCATGCGAAAATCGTTCCGGGCATGAGGGCTGCTACGCCCTTTTCTGCTCAAGCGGCACCAGCTGCGCCATCTCTTTGAAGAAAGCCGCCAGATCGATCTCCTTATCCCCCAGTTGTGTGAGCGCATTCTGGATTACATTGTAGGCTTGGCGGTCCGAAGAGAAGATCACGAAGGGCTCTTCCGGCGACAGCAAGCGCGCCAGCTTTTCCGACATCGTAGAGTCGGCTCCTGCATAGAGGCAAGTGAACACAAAACGCACCCCCGGCATGTCCAACAAGGCAAGCACGGGTGCCAGACCTTTAGGATCATGCGTCACTGCTGGATTGCGAGACCAAGCAGGCCGCGGATCGGACCATCCGGCGCCGCCCAGTTCATTGACATGAGCCGCGTAGGACTTGAGGTAGCCCAACAGAGCATCCCCCGCCTCAGCCAACTGAGCCGTCTCTTCTGCTGAAGCGCCTTTGCGATAATACCCAACCGCCGCCTGGCCGAATTCCATCATATAGCTGCCAAGGTCAAAACGCGCGCCCGCCATCCCCTGATGCTGGCTTGCCAGCGCCTTTTGCGCGGGGCCCTCTGGGGGCATGTAGACCGAAGGGTCTGCATTGATGGTCTGAGCAATTTTGATCGGTGTACTGCGCATAAACTGTCCTCTTTTCACAGGAAACTAGGGCAAGCTTATGGACCTGCATAGCCAACAGACCCGCAGTTTATGTGGATAACCTAAGAATGCCTGCAATGGATCGCCGGATCGCAAACCGAAGGGCCGACGAGACGCGCCAAACGGGCACCGCAAGGCTCTCACGCAGGGCGTAACGCTCCGCTGTAACAGAACAACCCTTTGTAAATAAACGATTTATTCAGGACGGAAAGCGCCAAAATGGTCATTTTACACCCCCTGTTACAAACATATTGAATGATTTCAATAACTTAGACTTTGTAACGCATTACGCCCACATATGTCTTTATATTGGCGCACACTGATCAATAGACCTGTCTGTCTTGTATGTACTCTTTTTCTATATTTCTGTAACATAGATAGATATATGTATAAATGAGATAGATTTCAGATACTTACGGGTGTTACTTAAAGTGTTACAGAGCCGTAACAGCGTTACATCGTTGTTTTTAAAAGGAAATTTTCTATCTGACCCCCTTCAGAGGCCAGATCTGCCCCTTCGCCGGTCGCAAATGGACGTTTTGCTTCCAACACCTCCGCCCTCGGCGCCATGAACTCGGCGCGTCAGTTGAGGTCCCCGATAGATGTCAGGCCCCTCTCTTGAGAGCTTGGGTTCAGCAGGCCGGACAGCCGGCGGGAGGGAAATCCTAGGGGTCCGGCATTCCCATTGACGAATTCCGCGGACCTCCGCGACCACGAAATCAGGAATTTCAAGGAGGGACTGCCCGCGCACTGGAAGTGCGTGGAAAACAAAAGCGCGCAGTCAAGCCGGGCAGAGCATGGCCCCAAAGCAGCGTTACTCCGGAAGGCCCTTGGAAGGTGCCGCCGTTTCAGAAGAATTCAGGGCAGGGAAATCCACGAGGAAGGTCGTCCCCTCCCCTTCGGCAGTCTCAAATGTGATTTCACCGAGGTGCTGGTCAACGATCGCTTTCACAATGCTCATTCCCAGCCCATAGCCCTCATTGACCCGATAAGTGTCCCCCCGCGCAAAGGGCTTGAAAAGGGCCTTCTGAATATCGTGCGGCAATCCTGCCCCCTCGTCTTTTACATAGAAGCCCCGCCCCCTGGTGGTAAGACCCAACTCTACCGTCCCACCCTGTGCGGATGCTTTGATCGCATTTGTCACAAGGTTGGATACCAGCCGTTCCACCCTGCCTTCATGCAATCGCAAAAGCTGGTTCGGTACATCTGAAGGCTTCAATTTGAGACCTACGCCATGGTCTTCGGCATAGGAGGTAAGGGCCTCGATCACCCGAGCGAGCAAAGGCGCAAGGGGGGCGACAGCGAAACCTGATGGCTCCTCCGCACGGAGCTGTTCGACGTCGAGTATGTCAGCAACCATCTCGTCGATACGCTGCGCATTGCGCAACGCGAGACGTAGCAGTTTGGTTTTTGCGTCGTCCAGTCCCGGCTTTTGCGCATCCAGTACCTCTAATGCACCGCAGAGCGCCGTCAGCGGGTTTTTTATGTCGTGGCTTACCGTAGCGATCATCTGATCCTTGGCATGTTCAAAAGCACGCTGTTCAGTGACATCTCTGATAACAGCCAGAAATCCAAGTGTCTCGCCCGCCTCAGTTTCCACTTTGGCAGTAGAAGCAAGACCCTCAAATGTGGATCCATCAGCCCTTCGACAGGAAATCTCAAACTCACGTTGCTTGCTTGAAGTCTGAGGGTTAAACCTTTCCTCTCCCGCGCGCTCATACCCCTCAAGTGAGCCATAAAGCACTGCTGTCTGTCGCCCCCGAATTTGGTGGGGTGCATAGCCAAACAGCGCCTCCACAGCTGGGTTGACCATCGCGACACGGCGGTTGAGATCAGCCAAAACGATTGCTTCGGGCACCGCATCAATCATCGCACTGAGCAACCCACGTTGTTCGCGCAATTCCCGCCGCTCGGCATGCAGCTTGAGTTCATTGCCCAACCAGCGCGCCAAAAAGGCGACGAACTCATACTCCTTCGTGCTGAAGGGTGCATGACGCGGAGCACGGTCAGAAAAGTTCAACGTGCCGAAGAATTCGTCTCCGCGCCGCAATGGCGCCCCGATGTAGCTCTCCAACCCGAAGTTTTGATAGCAGGGATGGGCAGATATCTCTTGCCGCCCCGCATGATGGAATGCGGTCACGTCATCATTGCTCAATGTGTGAAGGCAATAGGTACCACCTACATCAAAGGTGGCCCCAGGCACCGGGGCCCAGTCAGGGCCATGGACAAAAAGGCACTCGTAGATCGGCCTCTCTATCCGACTAACAATTCCAAGTTCGAGGCCCAGGGCATCGGTACTTAAGGCGAGCAACTGCGCAACCTTATCCTCAAAAGCAAGCTCTGGCTCTACTGCGAGCTTATAGAGTTCACGCAGCGGATCATCAAAATTTGCAGGAGCGTTTGGGAACTGGTTCATTGGGAGCTTTACCTGTCCTTCTGTTCTACTGTGAACCACTTCAGTAGTATCACCCCGCGTTCCATCTTACGTAAAGCAAGTCTTTTGGACGAGCAGCGTGATTGACGCAAGGTCAGAAAGCTTGGCCATAATGTGGCTTAGAAGATCAAGGCTTTAGCTGCACCCCACCGATGCCCATGCCGTGTCGATCCTTAAGACGTTGCATGCCTCTTACAGTCGTCGCGTGGAAATCATGCAGGCCCTGGCAATCGCAGGGGGGCGCTGGACCCCTTCGGGCCCTTCCTTCGGGGGTTTGCACCTATCTGTAAGCGCCCGATTGTTCTTGCAGTTACCCATAAGTTTGGTGCGACGAATTGATTCACCCATCAGTCTTGCTCTTGCCCGCGCAGCCCCGAG
>ENA-OWNT01002151-OWNT01002151.1-seawater-metagenome-genome-assembly--contig:-NODE-2151-length-21301-cov-4.345646_pt1 | contig 21301 bp, 17 predicted proteins | sample MGYA00238136_ERZ651165 | MGnify/ENA primary metagenome ERZ651165 (study PRJEB26861, sample SAMN08777766) | seawater metagenome | isolation source: coastal seawater | place: USA: Florida | collected...
GCGCACCATACGATGCAACAACCTTATCGACGTCATGCATTCCGTTGCGCCTTAGTCAAAGAGCCTTCTTCTTCTTCTTCTTCTTCTTCTTCTTCTTCTTCTTCCTGAAAACAACCACAGTAAAGCAACACGAAGGCTTTCTCCGTCCATCGTGTCTGCCTACAAACACCACCTGTCCCTGCGTCCCTCCGTGGGCTGCTTTTGACAATGAACGATCGATCGATGCGAAAACGTCCAAACCGCCGAACGAACAACGAAGTCGTCCGCAGTTCAAAGCCGTGCACTGTCGTTCACTGTCCCCTCGCGATCGTTCACTGTCCCGCACTATCGTCACACCACGGACCCACCAGCAGTTCACGCGAAGTTACCTCAAACGATGGGCCAACGACTTGGGAGACTCCTATGAGCAGCCTGTATGATCCAGATCCCAGGGCTGTTGACTATATTGATTGACCCCTGCCTGCCAATGCAAGTTAGCGCTTCGATTGTGAAGCATGCAGGCAGGCTTCGAGTTGTCCTCGTCATTGCAAGTTGTGCTGATTTTCACTCATTATTTAGGCATACCCATCCTGAACACGGCAACAACGCAGGCTGTTCGTATTTATGTACGGTAGCGCAAACCGATTCCATGGCACGCTGGAATGTATGCTACTCGAGGACTGGAGTACTCTAGTAAAATCACATTTGATTTCGTGTCGCAACTATGACGTCCTTTGCGGACACTTTTGACTACTCACCGAAACGTCGTCTCCCGGTTTCGATTCTACAATCACCAATGCGAAATATTGAAGCTTCTTTGATGAATTTACGGCGGTATAACGATACTGATTGAGCACAATCAACGAAGAAAAAGGTTCCTCGCGCAAAGCACACCATGAATTTTGTTGGAGCATATTTCGAGCACATATCGTACACAAGGAAGACAATGGCAACCGGGGAATTCGAAAAGATTGCGTGGTGAATGTTGTATGTTGTGGAGGAGCATTCACCACACGATACTCAAACAATCAAACGGAACAGAAAACAATTGATCAATGGTGATGCTTATTTAGAGTGATTTGCAGGCAGTCCGGAGATTCAAGCAAAAGTTGGAAGAACGCGCAGTTACCTCTTTGGCTTCTTGGCAACCGCACCTGGCGCTTTGCCAATATCTTTGCTTTTTCGGTTGGGAGATGACATGAAGTTGGTCAAATCACATTGGTACGTATCACGAAGTGCTTGATTTAGATCCTTTTCAACGTGCTTGAAGTGTTCTGTCAACGACGGAACCTAGCCACAGCAATATGGAATGTCAGACAAAGTTCCAACAAAAAATAGGCTGCCGCAATATTTCACTACCTTGGGAAGACGCTCTGGGTTCTTGACACGGTAGAAATTGGACAGGCGTTCGCGGAGGTCATTTCTACGCAGCTGCTCGATTTCAGGAGAGCTGTGAGTCGGGAGTAACTGTAACAACTCACGCGTTCCAACAACAATCGAATTCGGCGAGCCCTTGCTGTACTGTACGTGGAATTTCGCCTCCGAGAACTGACCAGAGGGCAGTTCGTGGGGCGGATCCACTGCAGTGACGCGACCATGAGGTGCCTGGGGCTGACCCTGTCGCTTGACAGTTGACCGCAACATGTTGGCGTACACGGCCGCGAAGTTGACGATGTACCTGCTGGGTTCTTGTCCGACGTGAGGAACCAGCACGCGGCCTGAGGAGATCTCCACAATTGTACCCTCTTTATCAACGTGCACAACTTGTCCGTCCGCCCACTTCCCCTGCTTGGAAGTCGTGGACGATGTACCAGCACGCGGTGTCGCAGGTTTGCGGACGGCAACTCGGGTACCGACACCACAAACACCACCGAGCACCACCGCAGCTTCGGTCGACATCTTGGACACTGGTTTTGCTTTCGCATTAGCTGTATTGCCTCCACGTTTGAACGACGAGTCGACCCAACGAGGCCCCGCACGCTGTGTGTCGAGATTTTTCTCGTACGTGTTGAAAAGAGCCTCGTTCAATTGATCCCGATCGCCATGAAAGTGGGCCACCAAGTCCTTGACCTGCAAAAGCACCAACACCCATGTTATCTATGAACACCAACCACGTACGAGCAAGATGGGCCATACCTGCTTAATTTTCGCTGGGTTATGTTGCTTGTAAAACTTCTCCAGTTCGTTCTGGAGGGTAATGTGCTGTGTTTGTTTGGCTGACGACGCTTTTTGTTTTTCTTTTTGGAGAGGTAGGCTTTCTGCCTTAGGTTTGTTCGTTTTCTCTGCCACCGAAGTCGGAGTCTTTGTATTCGTTGCTACCGGCGCTGCGCTGGTAGGCTTGTCTGCTGCAGATTCCGCACTTGACTTTTGAGACCGCTGGGGACCACCCAGCGGTTTCTTGCTGAAGGGAGCCATTGCTTCGGTGACACGATCCCAAGTGAAAAATTTAGCAACAGGTTCAATTTTGCTCCCATTCACAAACACTACCTTGACCCCACTTGTAGAAAGCTCTGAGACGACCCACCGTGCATTTGCTGGCGTCGGCGGGTGAGGTTGTAAGAGCAGAGCTTCCGCGCCAATAATGACCCACTCCGCATTCGGCGGAGTGACAGGCGGTTCGAAGATTTTGGGGTCTATCGGGTGACATTGTACAATCACGTCGGTGACGAGAAGTTGCTGCTTTGGCTTGGAATTTGATGACGTCTCCACAGTTTCGTTAGCACGGACGTAAGACACAGGGTGAGCTGGATTTACGAATTTGAAAGCGGGAACCACTATCGAAAATACGTCTGAAGACGAACTATCCTTTGTCGCCGTCGACGCACTGCCTGCTTCCCTACGGTTTGATATTTCCTGCGAAGGTTTGATCGCACGCGTTGCCGCCGTACCTACCTGTGCAGAGTCCACGTCGTTACTAGAAACTGACGCTGTAGCTGTAGCTGGCGTGGTGGATGTCACAGCTCTAGGATTCTGCTTTTGCGCCAAAGTTGCAGGAGAATCACCCGAAGATGGTCGACCGGTGCCATCCTTCCCGAGAGACACATTGGACGAAGTGGAGATATTCGGCTGCAGTGTGGACGCAGAAGAATTTGTTGTGGCGCCATTGCTATCAGCAAGACTGTTAGTCTGCGTCTGCTGGGCTGGTCTCGCGCTCAGAGTCGACGCCCCAACTGTCGTCTTTGGCTGAGAGCCAGAAGTAGTTACTGACGGGGATGAAACTTTTGATTTAGACATGCCAGAAGGCAGTTTTGATTCTGCAGCGTCCATTGTAATGACACTGCCCCTCTCCTCTGTCCATCCCACTCTTCCAATTCACGCGAGAAAACACGAAGAATAAAAGCGTGAGTCGGCAGCAGTCTGTTGTCTATCAACGTCACGGGTGGTTGAAACAACGACGAGCTGCTCGCTCGCAACGTTTGCATGCATTGACGTTGGACACACGCACATCATTTTCGTCCCAACTGCGGCGGGATCGGGCCAGCGTACAGATGGTGCTCAAATAAAGTCGGAGACTACTCTTGCTGCGCGTCTGAGCTGTTGTGGCATTGTTCGCGTGGTGCGCAATGCCATCAATGATGGTGTCGTCGTCCGAACTGACCCTCAGCTTCGTAACGCGTCACATACCGAAATCTCAAAGGCCAAGCTAATCACAACGACGGACGACATAGTCGCGACAAGCATACTTTGTTTGTGCGTTTCTTCCTCTGACTTAACAACGTGACTTGACTTGACTTGACTTGTGACGTGACTTGAGTCACTTTCTCACTTACTTGTGACGTGACTTCTTGACGATGATTCTGTTGTTCGTGGTCGCAACGAATGGCAACGAACACCGAACGACCACTGCCACAGACCTGTTTATGATCTGTGAGGCAAAATGAAAAAATCTCTCAGTCATACGTAAATCAAATATAATATTACCCACTCTGGCACTTTGAACTAAATACAATTGAACACGTACAGTACAATATTCTACCGAAAAGTAACGCGGTGGTGGTGAGAAATCCCGCGTGATCCAATGCCGCACAGTACGGCATAGACCACAATGCAACACGATGTGCCACGAAGTTGCAATGAGCAGCAGGCATGGTCGACTCCGTTGGATGTCGTGGCGTTGGTTTTGTGCTACCATGAGCCGACCGAGCTTCAATGCAGTGAAAACGAAACTGATCTCGATGTTGCCATCGACAACCACATTGTTCATCGTTCGTAGCAGCTCTAAAAGCTTATTGTTAAGCGCAGTGTGCGCAGAGGCAAATTCAATTTTACCCAAAAACATCCCAAGCCGTCGATTACCAGTATCGCAGGATAGGCGACTCAACCGTCTTACGTTTTCGCCTTGTGATGCGTAATGTGCTATGCTGTGAAGTCGATTGCCCACTGTCATCGCTGGCAGCGTCTTGGAGCCCGTGGTGGTCGATTTGCACATGCTGTTGTCCAGTACAAGCGTAATTTCGCGTGTCAGGAGAAACAATAGAGGACCTTGCAAAAACAGACGGGGGAGTTGCTCTCAGCATTTCCTGGGAGCGTACGCGAATGCCAATGGGCGTGGCTTTAACTCGGGAGTCTGTCGACGACAATTCAGACCCTCTTTGTTGTCGACGCAATCGCAGGCGCGCCAGGCACTCATTAAACGAGACACAAAGTGCTCCCATCATCAACGCAACAGCTACGGTGCACGAGCGGTTGCGGCCGCAGCTGCAATGGAGAAATATTGTTGTGTCATGTGGTAATAAACTGTCCATCTCATAGAATCGGCGGCAAATATGTTTCACTTGCTCCACGTCTAGTTCGACGTGTCCATGACCAACGTTCATTGCAAAGTCGAGTTGCGACAACTTCAGCGAGGTGTTGGCGTGGTCAAGTGTTGCTAATGAAAAGCACACGACCTTTTCCGTCGGGTGTTTGAGGCGATAGTTGCAGGCTTGGTTGATCGAACCACAGACGAATTTCGACGACGAACTTCTCCGAATGCCAAAATCAGTCAAACACGTCCACGCAAGCCAACGTGGGCTGTTCTTTCTGACACAGTTTCTCACACGCCTCTGCTCTCTGGCTTCATCGACTGACGATGTATCGTGGGTCAAGAGCCACTTCTTGTAAGGGTCGAGGCCGTGTGCCTCGTCTGTTGTCACCTGATGCCTCGTTGGTACCGGTGGCTGCGTGATACTCATCGTCGACGACCGCAACAGTTGAGATCGTAATTTGACCAGCACACGACCAAGTCGTCCGCTCGTCGGTCGCTTTGCCCTCATGCTGACTTCCGCCAACGAAGAGCCTTGAGTGGACAGCAGTAGTTTTCGCAATTTCGGATCACGAAATTTTTTCTCCACAAATTTAAACATGCTGGCATCGAGTACATCACACGGAATGTCCTCTTTCACGAAATAAACAGGGGTGGAGGGAAGCATTTCATTGACAAGGCGGCGAGTTTTGGCGCTTTTGCGCCCGCGCAGAATTATCTTTGCAAGAATGCCCCAGAGTGGTTGTTTCTCATGCATCCAGTACGCTGTCTGGCGACTCGAGCGTCCATTCTTTTTAGGATCGAGTTTGTTCAGCATGTTCAAGAACGCGCCGACCGGATCGCCTGCGAGTCGAAGGGCTTGTAGATTCTGTAACAACACGGGTACACCCGGTCCCCGAAGGTAATTTTCAAAAATGTATTCTTCCTCCACTGACAGGTTGTTGCCGACGCAATAGAAGTTCGACAGACAACTGAATGAAACGAATTCCCCATCAATATGAGTGCCCTTCGGGTTGGCGAACTTGGAGTTGAACCGAATGTGTGGTTCATTGTCGCCGGGCGCCACCCCTGTACTCTCGGCCGATGGGCCATGTGTTACTTTGGACATAGACAACTTTTGAAGCTGTGGTGTATCACTTGTGAATGGGGAGCAATATTCACAAGGATCAGTCGCACGAATGACACTAGATGTGTCAAAGATTTTGGGCGCAATGCTTCGATGCACAAAAATTCCTTCGGTGACGCTTAAGTAGTCACAGTTTCAAGGACCATACGACCCCGGTTACGGCGCGGAAAGTTGTACGAGGATCTCCAACTGCGCACCTCGTCGACTTTCGTTCCACTGCCGCGCAACCCGTCCGAACGCGGTCGTTGGTCGCACCGTTGACACTTTCCACAATGCCCAAAACATCGAAGTGTCCGCAGTGCTCAAGCAGCTCCCCCCCAACTACTCGAGTTCCAACCAGTCGCGGCAACGTTCCTGCGAATAGACGCCCTGTCTTTCCACCTTGACCTGGACGGCCTGGACGGTGTGTGCGCAAGTGCGCCAGTGTGGGCTCAGCGCCGACGCGGGACTGACGTGGGAGGGAGGATTGTGACACGCTGGCTCCCTGGTTGGTGTGTGTGATAGTGAGGGAAGTGAAGTGACGACAACGTCGTCCGCCTCGGAGCGGTAGTGAGTGTCGAGGATTTGTTTGTTTTGTCGAGGTGGTTTTATGTTGTTGGGTTCAGATTGATTGATTACTGTATGATATTCGAGAAACCACATATTCCTCATTACGGATATGTCCGTATTGGTCATCAATACAACATATAAACCATCGTTTTTATGGGAATACCGGAAATTATTCTCCACATTCAGCATTTTGTTGATTGGTTGGTTGGTTGTCGAGGTTGGGCGTCGAGATCGCAGGGGTGCTGGTGTTGGTCGCCGTGGTCACATCACCACAGACCACACAGCAGCATCTCGTTGTTCGTCCCGCTGCGCAAAATCCAGCACACCCGCGCTCGTTCGTTCGTATTAGCAGTGTCTAACCCACGGGGTAAAAGGGTTGAAGGCGAAAGGAGTTTGGATGTCCTCTCCTGTGCACTTGTGCACGTACTCGAGTAGTGAATACGCGACAGCGGACAGCAGCTTTCGCGGTCGGTTGTGGTGTTCCGTGTTCTGTGTGGGTTTGTGCGCTCGGACCATTGCCCGCGCATTGCGTGGAGTCCGGGACATTCCTGCTCTTCCTCCTCGTCCCACGTACGGGTGTGAGTGGCTGACGGTGGTTGACGGTGCACGACGCACATAGCACAACTTAATACGTTCCCTGTTAGGGTCGTGACAGAGCTCGCACGTCGACCGCGTTGGATGTGATACGACCGCCACATACCTGTGGGCGAGTACGTCACGGCTGCATGCTGTTGACATCGTTGCTTGGCGGCGTGTTGCTGCCACATTAATAACGTTTTTGCCTTATTTGTTCATTTATTACGCCGACTTTTTCCGGCTGTTGTTTCTTGAGCGCTGGAGTACTGCGCCGTATTTCGTGGCAAGCCGATGAATCACCCCTCGCTTCAGCCCTTGGCTGATGACGACGTCGACTGTGACGACTGCTACGACGAGTACCTGCCTCGCCATGTCCGCATCGAAAAGCTCCGCGTGCTTCCTGCTTTCCAAAAGGCTGAACATGTGAAAGCCCCCGATGAGACAAAATGCAACTTTTACAAATTCTTCTTTGACCGTGATGAGCCGCTGATGGCAAAAATCTACAACGGTCACACCAAGTATGTCGCCGAGGAGGTCAATTTACTGCTCAACTTAAACCACAAGAACCTACTGAGCATCCACAGCGCCATCATTGGGTCGCATCCAGTCCACCCAGAACAGCAAGTTGCATTGGGAATTATCACCCCTGCCTACAGCACGGATCTTGCAGATCATATCGAGGAAATGCATACACCCGAGGAAGGCAAAAAGCTTGAGCCCTTTTCCTTCGAAGAGATCATGCGAAACATGGACGTGCTTCGGGGCATCGCTCGTGGACTCAGAAACCTGCACAGCATGAGGATTATGCATCGTGACTTGAAGCCATCCAACATATTCCTTGACGATGATGATGGGATGATAACACCCAAAATTGCAGACTTTGAAACCGCAAGAACAGTGCGGAGGGGTGATGACATCACGCACCTCCAATCTACAGTGAAATATTTGGCTCCAGAGGCTCACGGTAAACATCATGTTTTTGCGTCGGATGTGTGGTCATTCGGCCTTCTTGCAGCCAAGCTCTTCACCGACCAAGATCCCTTTCAGGGCATTCCCGCCGCTCGCACAGTTAGCATGACCTCTGTTCTTGAAGATTCCTCGAAACTACGAATGGTCATGAAAGCGTATGACCATGCAGGAATTATCCGCAAACTGCCAGGAGCTCTTCGGAGCGTTATTGAATCGTGTCTGCAAGTGGATCCAGCCGCCCGGCCGACGGCAGGGAAATTGTGTTCGTTACTGCGAGAAGTATGTGAATCATTGAACCACATGGCACCACCAGTCGGAAAGCTGTACCGGGTGATCTACATGTCACAAAAGGACTTCTCGAAAGGATTATTTGCCAAAGACCCACTCAACGACACCCATACTCTTGAAGATCACATCAGAGATGGTTCCATCGATTCCAGGTTCGTATCCACCACAACATTGTTCGAATGGGCCCTATGGTATGCTTCAAAGACTTATGTCACGACTGGGTACGTGGAAAATCGATTCATCGTTGAGATTGACGTAGCAAAGCTGGTCAAGCACAAGCATGTAAGGTTCCATAACAAAAGGAGCAGCCGTGGCAGCCAACTCAAGGGCCAATTCGCAAACTTTGCCGCAAGTGCACAAGAAGTGTGCCTCGAGGCTGCAAAAGGAAGTGAGCACGAGCCTGTTGTCCCGAACGAATGTATCGCCGCCGTGTATCAACTGCCAGTGGCAACAGGCAATAAAGGGTTTGCTTCGTGCCACAAATTTGGGCTCGATGGTCAGCGCCAAGTTCATATTCTTGACCTGAAACACCCTTCTCGAACGGAATATGTGTGTGCGGGGTTGTACCTGTGCACTCAATACGAATCTTTCAAAAATTGGATTGAGCTGTACTTGCGTGCCTTCAATGCAAAGGCGAAAGCGCAGCTACTGCAAGCGATGACAACCAGCAAGGCAGCTGTTGTTGACTTTCTAAAATCCATCAAACATGGAGAAGAAGTCGTGGCAGAGAAAATTGGACTTGCAAACCTACGAGAACGACTTCGTGGGCTTGGAGGTGGCGTTTGGGGAAACAAAATTGGTCCAATGAAGAAGCATCTGGAGGAAATTGTTCGCCGACGAGGTGAGCACTGGCGAACATTGGTTGGCGAGACGGAAGATGTCGTCAACGAACTGCCCGCAGATCCAGTTCCAGAAATAGTACCTGCATCACCGCAAGTCAAGAAGTTCGCCACGAAGGTCCTTCTTATGGGCACTGAAGATTACCTTTCAAACCCTGCGTACAACCAACGCATTCGTGGGACGGATGAAGGTTACTACTACCCTGTCGGGTTCAAAAGCCAGAGAGGCGTGACCAGTTACAAGCATAAGGGAGGATACACGCGATTAATCTGTGAAATCCGAGCCGGTGAACAGGGTCCGTTATTTGTGGTAACTGCAGAAGATGATGAAGCCCGTCCATGCACGGGGTCCACCCCAGCAAAAGCACTAGATGAAATGTTCAAGCGAATGGGAGAAACACATCCTAGTGCCGCCTCCTTTTTTCAAATCCCGAGACGACACGTATGGCTCCAGAAGAAAGGATTGCTGCATCTCTTGCCGACAGCTCCTGCTTTTGAACAAGCGAGCCTTGTGTTCGAAGGCGGTAATCTAGAATTGTGGGTCGCCTCCAAACAGCAACGTGAATCCCTTGGCCCTGCGGTTTCTGGTGTGTTCGTCGATGAAGTAGGAACACCGCAATTCAGCGATGATGTATGCTGCGCCATTTCCAAGTCAAACGTGACGCTGGAATCACTAAGGGTGTGTGTCAAACAAATTTTGAGCGAACTCCATAAAGGTAGCACTCGTGATGAGAAACGTGATGTTGTCATCTACTGCAATGACGGGACGTTCCACTCCATCGTTGTTGCGTGTGCGACTTTGATGTACCTTAAACAAGCAAGTTTCGCGGACTGCATTAAGACTCTGCTGTACATGCGCCCCAAGGACGGCACGATTGTGTCAAGCGCAGTGAGCGATGTGTCAATATTCAAAACGCTGCACTACTCTGATCTGGAAGATCAAGCAGAACAGCAGTATGGTGTTTTGAACAAAGGAAAGCAAGACTACAAGAAGGACCCGAGATTTTGGAAGTATGGGCGCTACTATGCTCCGGAATTTAAGAGCGCCATTAATTTCCGCAGCTATAAAGACAACACTGTGAAAACTCGATATGTTTGCGAAGTCAAGATACATCCAGATGGCGGTCCGCTTTTCATTATCACTGCCGACGACGACAAACAAAATCCACTCCAAGGCCGAGCCGTTTCCGCAATCGTAAAAGTGCTTGAAAACAAAACACGCAAGAGCACCAGGAATCGGCATGCCTTCTTCCAATTTCCAGCTGAGGACAAACATCCACCATCGTCACCGCAGCCGGCCCGTCCAGGCAAGCGTGGTGCCCAAGAGTCGAGTACAAGCACCACTGCAAAAGTGCCCAGACAGTCCAAGTCCCAGCAATCAGCGCAACCTATCAGCTCGAATTCTGCGAACGAAGGGCAGGGCACATCAGAACAAACTGGCAGCTCAAATGCCGTGCAAGCAGGGCGAGCGTCCTGTCTTTTCCGTGAGCTTGACACCGAATTGTGGGTTGCCTCAATTGACCAACGGAGAACTCTCGGCAACGACTACTTTGGTATTTTGGTGGACCCAAATGTCAATGTTGGAAAAGCGTTCAAGTCTGATAGAATAAGACGTCTGCGTGATCCGTCCGAACTCACACCTGGTGACATCAAAACAAGTGCAAAATTTGTGAATGACTCATTGAAACACGGAAAGCGCGTGGTGATCTACTGCAGCGAAGGAATTTTTTTCTCGTTAATTGTTGGTTGCGCCGTCATCATGCGCAAAAGTGGCAAGTACACCTGCGATGAAGCAATGTCTAAGATACGAGATAGTCGCATTATGGACAACGTGACACCGGTGGCAGTGTCAACTACCATCAAGGCCAAAATCAAGAAAGCTGTCTCATCGTCCTCGTCGTGACTTTTTCGTTCGTTGTAATTTATACCTTACGTCCTTCATTACTGTTGACATTGATTTATTTTAAAACCCGTAATCACTTTTTACATGTGGTAAGTAATACACTCAAAAGCAAAGGTACTCTCAGTATAATCACACCAATGTAGCTTCCATTCAACGACGGGATGTGTTGGGGATGGCGCAACCCATCCCCGCAAGGCAAACTACAATATTCTAGTGAACGCTGACCACACAACCCAATGCATTACGGACGTAAATTTTGACTCATTTTTACCCGGGAAGTGAATGGTTTGTGTTGTCATAGCGGGGGGGCACATCTTGATGCATTGATGCGCACGATTTGTGTGTGTGTGTGTGCTGCTGACTGATGAACCAACATCTTCCGCATGCCTGACTGAGATGACTGATGCGGAACGTCTGTGTGACTTGTGTTGTTGTGTGGTTTGGTTTGACCTTTGCAAAGGAAAAATGGAAAAATTACTACAGGAGGACATCATGTTAGGTACAGTACGGGAAGCTGGTTTTCGTGCAAATGCAGCAACATTGTAGTCTATACACATCCTGAGAACTGTATGCTTGTGATTGGCTGTCCGCGGGTGGTGGGGTTTGTGGGTGCGTCGTTCGTCGCACGCGCGCCGTGACACAACAACGTCAAACGGCAACACAACAGTTTATAAAAGAACTTTGATGTTTTGTGTTCAACAACAGTCTTCAAACTATTTTCGGGGTACTGTATGTAAGTATGTAATACTGCTCCTGGTCGCCCAACAACAACTTGGCTGACTGACGACGAACGACCGCGAGCACTTTCGTTCGTTGTTGGTTTGTCTGTCGCCACACCACCACCCACCACAACAGGGCTTTGCTGGTGTGCTTGGTGCGTGGTGCTCGCTGTCGCTGTGGGTGGTCGGTCGGTCGTCGGTCGAACGTCGTTCGTGGAGGTAAAGGTCGAGTGGTCGTCGCGGTCGTCGCGGTCGTCGTGGCGTTGTGGAATGGTGGTGTCACTTTCGATACTTTCTGTCTTGTTGGGCCGCTTGGCTTGACCTTTCGAATGTCTAATCTACCTCATCCAGTTGTCGACAATGAGTTGTTGTCACTTGTGATTTACTTACGACTTACTCACTTCTTGTCACTGCTTTGGTTCGTTGCTGGTGTCTGGCTCCCTCGTTCTTGGTGTTCGAATTTGGCTACTTGACATAAGACTACTTCTCTACTTGGTTTGGCGTGACCTTCGGGTGGTGAATGATTGCAACGAGGTGTCCGAGTCGAATAGTTGTGCTGTTGGCGTGCGGCAAGGCCACTTGACTCAAAAGCGGCTGCAGATCATTCCTACACGGCGTGGCGTGGCGTCAGTGGACAATGATGGTAAAAACACACAAGGCGAAGACAACGCTCGCGTTTTTCAAATAAATATCAGGATCCCTACTTTGGCGCACTAGCGGTAACTACCATGGTTGCGGCGTTGCGAGCCATACACTGGTAGCTCGACCCAACACACGACACAATGGAAATGTCTACGGTGACTACGACGCCACACGAAGTGGCCGTGACAGAAGGGGGTTCTGCCTCGAGAAAACTCTCATCAGAACCAACTGACCTTGATGATATTGATGTTGCAAAAGACGGTCGGATGTCGTTTTCGACCATCGATGATGGTCTCGAAGGGCCCGCAGCCGTTGAAACTGGGGATTCAAGACCGAGACCGCGGAGCTTGAGTCTCGGCAGTTCAAGTCCCAAGCGCCGCAGCATGACATTCAGCGGTACCGCCAGTCGCCCCATCGGCGGCATGACCTCGACGCAACGACTTCACGCGGGAATGAACGCGCCACGACGCAGCTCGGCTCCCGCACTGCTGGTGACCGACGACCCAGAAACTTTTTCCGAGTATGAATTTGCAAAGATGGAACGCGAGCTCTGGAGTAACAATGTCACCGTATCCGGGGACTTTTGGCACGACACAGATTCCTCTCATCTGCGTCGACACGGAGTTCGTTCGCGATGCAAACGCGTCTGCTCCGATGGTCCTCCGGAACGAAAATGCGCCCGTTGCTTGCTCATGTGGACAAAGTTCGCTTGGGAAAAGTTAGAAACTGTGGTGTTCTTGATGGCCCTTGGAGGTGTGACCATATTGCTGATTTATGGGATGGACAGACTGTCCATCATTCTGGAAACCTTGCTAAACGAATTCATTCTGTCAACGTCATCTGAGTTCTTTGCACTGGATACAACGGCGTACATGGCTCTGACCTTGTGTATGAGCATGCTCATTGTTATTGTGGTCAAGTTTATCGCGCCGCGCGCGGCAGGGAGTGGGATTCCGGCACTGATATCCTTTTTTTCCGGAGTTTCGACGCCAAATTTGCTTGGACTGCGTACGCTCATTATTAAAGTCACTGGCTTGGTCTTGGTGTACGCCACGAGCCTTTATGTGGGAAAAGAGGGGCCATCGGTACACATCGCATGCTGTCTCGCCGTACTTCTAATGCGGTTGCCATTCTTCGCGCGTTTTCGGCTCAATCAAGCGCACACGTATAATATGCTCGCAGCAGCGTGTGCAACTGGTGTAGTAGCTGCCTTCGGTTGTCCTTTCGGGGGCATGGTCTTCGCTGTGGAGGTCTGCGCCACGTACTTTCAAGTCGAAAACCTGCCCCGCATGTTTTTCGTCTGCATCACGGGGTCGGTTGTGTTGTACCTTACGATTTACCACGATGGATCGTTGACTGACCCCCTGGACTCTCTTGCGCTGTTCCGAACCTCTTTCGAGCTGTCCGCGCCCGATCCGGTTGACTTTGGTCTATGCGTTCTACTCGGGCTCATCTGTGGCATTTTGGGTGGAATTTTTAACAATCTTGTCGGACTGTTCATCAAGACCATGCGACTCATCGCTGGACTCACGCAGCGCAACCCGTTGCCGTATGGAGCAGCTGCTCTTAGCTTGTCTTACATTGTATTGGCCACGGTGGGTCTCTGCAACGCGAATGATCTCTGGCTCGGCACGTATTTCCCACTTCTCCACTCGCCAGCAGCATTTATGGAAAACTGTCTGTTCAGTAACGATTTTCAAGCACTGGCTGATCCCGTGAATAGTTCTCGCGTCAACTCATCGATTGTGGGTTCGAATGCGTCGCTTGAGGAATCAATGGCGAGCCAGTACTTGGTGGAGCTGCAGGCAGGATGTGGCACATTGGCAGAGGACTTGACCGGGCCACTTCTTTATTTGACCCTGACTCGGTTTTTGTTGACTGCACTGTCTGTTTCGTTGCCGATTCCCGCCGGTACGTCGTCGGAACTGTGGGTTGTACTGTGGTGTTCATGTTCATGCTAAATTCATTCATGCTCGTGCTGTGCAGGACTCTTTGCCCCGACGTTTCTGGTTGGTGCCCTTGTTGGACGGACCTTCTTCATCCTGGTCGAATACATAGCGCCGGGTGTCATTGACCCGGCAGATATTGCATCACTCAATTTCACTTCAAATGCCACCGGAGGGTGGATTTCGTCTTACAGTGGAGGCGAGTACGCTGTTATAGGGGCAGCTGCGCTGACAGGTGGCATCACGCGCGCGATCAGCACTGCGATCATCGCCGTCGAGCTGACGGGGCAGAGCTCGTTGACCTTGCCGATGTCTTTGTCCGTCATTGTGGCGTACTTCGCTGCAAATCGAATTGCACCATCAGTGTACAAAGTGATGCTGCTCGTACATGAAACACCACATATGGGGGACATGTCGAAGAAGCTTAAGAGCGTACCCATCGGTCGGGTAGTGGGAGGATTGACGTCATCGATGTGCGTGCACGGGAATTTCACTGTCGGGGACATTGTGGAACTTTTGCGCAAGTATCCACACATGGACTGGTTCCCGGTCGTTGATGTATTGAATAGGGAGTACATCATGCCAGTCGAAGGACACAGCGATGCACAATCTACCGACGAATTTGTGCGACCACGCGTCGATGGAGCACGCGCGCCGACGAAATTAATTGCAGAAATTTCTCGCGAGGTCTGTTTCGCCATGGAACTGAATGCCTTCTGGGTCGCCGTTTGCTGAGCTGAGTCGATGTTTCATTTCTACTTGCTTTCAGAGTTTGAAAAAACGACTGAATTTGTTGCTTTTTTCACATAAACGAGTGACCCGCGCAAGCCAAGGATACTACATGTACCGTCTGTCGAGAAAAGGCACGTTGTTTTAAGAATGGCTGTATTGTGCAATCGCGCACTGCTCATGCCGCTCGAACATGTTTGTTTGTAGCACGCCTTTGTTGTCAATCCCTACTCAAAAAACGGACGAAGGGGAAGGAAGCCACACAGACCCATAACGAGGCAGTCCAAAATGTGAGCGTCGCCACAGTCAACGTCATGTCTGTGCAGTTTTCGTGATAGCTTGTTCTGTGGCAGGAACTGGACGAAGACAAAGATGTCACCGATCTTGTGCCCGAAAAGTACTACAAGCTGCGACTTCAATTCATCCTTCCCGACGACGAATTCTCAGAGTCTCGGTTGATGGAAAGGTACGCTGACCACGTTTCGCAGCTGCGTGGTAAGAAGGCGTCAAGCATGAACGTCTGTGACTCGTTCTCACAGGTGGGATACGTTCTTGAGCAAACGTTCAAGAGAACCAGGAACTGCTGTCTCTGGCAACACCAAGATCCCACTCCCTGTTTCGACCAGCCCATATGAGCTCAATTTCGCGACCCCGCTGTACAAAGTGAACATGATATTCCATATGTTGCGACTTAGTCACGCGTTCATTCAGCGAGATGGGAGTCTGTACGGGATTTTCAAGCATGCAGATATGTTGAAGATCAAGTTCGTGCCAGTGTTTCGGTCTCCATTTTATACTCGTCACATCTTAGTTGTGTCAATATTTGTTTGAACAGACGAAAGCAAATTGGTGTGGATATTTTCTTCAATTGGCTTCGAAGTAAGTTTGCAGTCTGTTTTCCAGTAGCTGTGTGGTTCGGTGTCTCATTGTTTTGTCACAACCTCGACCGCAGAGTGTTGTTGTTGTCGTTCCGACAGCCCTCCAGGCACTCCCAAAGCCGGCTCTAGATATACGGGTTCGTACTTGATGTATATACAGTCAGTTTTCACAAACAGTGAGCCCCTGATGGTGTGGTGTTTGACTTCCGGACAATGAATCATGACTGGCTTCGATTGTGCGACGCGGACATCCACAATCTCTTAGAAAGTTCCAGAAAGCTCGCAAATCCACGCTTGAGTTCCCCAATGCGTTCACTGTCCAAAGTAAGTCAAATCCATTCTCCTGATCTTGCAGCGATGATTTTATGATTGACCATGGTATCTCGCAGGATTTGTTGGGAATATCGCACCAAACATCGGCGAACGACGGTACATAGCGAGAATGTCCAACCATGCAAGCGCAATGCAACTGTACTTTTGCTGAATGTTTCATGTGTGATGTTTCGATTCGATTGATGCCTGCCTTAGGGGACGGGGATTCGACATTGTCGGTACGTCAAGTCATTTTTGGCAATTCTGAATTCAGATTTGATGCTCAAACCGTTTTGTTACATTCACGCAGGAGACAACTTCGGCCAACCCCGCTGGCACCAGAACTTCCGGTCTGTTGTGAGGTGCGAAGTTTCGACGGGACGTGGATGAAAACGTCATCTTCGACAATGTGAACAAAATTTTGCTATGACTCACGAGCTCCACAAGAATCTGCTACAGGGTCGTTGGTGCAGAGGGTCTTCACTGACCATTGTTTGTAAAAAATAAAGCTTCATGAATCAGGCGGACGAACATGAACATGTCATTCCGTATCCTCATTACGCCATCATCAGGCGATGATAATGTTGCGTGTCCCTATAGCACATCGTCTAGGCACGATATGGCTATAATGTCCCACAACACAGCAGGGTGCGCGTGCCAGCGGTGCGTTTGGTGCTTGACTCTTGAGTGATTTTTGTTGCAATGAATGATTCTTTTATTGTCGACATGTGGCGGACTATAACTATACGTGATCCTAGTCTACTTCGGCACCTCATGTGGGTGTCGACATTGTTAGCCGCGTTGGGGGCTACTCGCAAGCTCGCAAGCACATGTCCGGAGGATTCCTCGCTCGCGATCACGAGAACACAAACTGGCGACGGCGACAGCGACGTGGTCACTACAGGCTGTGTACCGACACTCCCGGCCGCCGCTGTGTGCGCTGCGCTGCGCTGAGCGAGCTGAGTGAGTGGGAGTGGGAGTGAGTGAGTGGGTGAGTGATGAGTGGCTGTGAGCAATGGTGACTTACTGTGAGTGAGGATGACGGTGTGTGAGTGAGTGAGTGAGTGAGTGACTGCGAACTGTGAACTGTGAACCACAGGGCGGTTGGCCACACGGGCCACGAGAAGCGTCAACAGCGATGGCCAAACCAAACCAGACCGGAAACTAACCGAGTCTGGCCATGACGCCGTGGCAAATGTTGCAGGTGGTGGGTTGCGGGTGGTGGGTCGTGGACCACTGGTAAATGTCCAGAAAGTGTCAGCGGATGGCAACCACAGTGCTCGTGTTTTTGTCCCTGGGGTCATGTTTTTCACAGTGTCTCATGCAAGTCTCAAGTAGAGGGGTTGGGATGGTGCTTCAACAATCGATTCAATCGAGAGAGTTCATCATGCAGGGCATTTGGACCCACAATACCCGTGGTCGACGCAACGTTGGAGCCTCGACAAGAGCTATATTTTACGTTGTCCTTTTCAAGTGTTCGAATATTATTCGCAACTTCTCATCGTTGCTGCTGCGAGTGGCACCTTATTTTGTGTGGGATGACCAACCACGATGACACGGCAGCTGCCGCTGCAGCTGCTGCAGTTGCCTTGAAGAAAAAGGAGGTCGTCATACTGTCTCAAGGCGCCAAGAAAGCGCTCAACTTCAAGACACGAAAGGTGATACGTAGTCTTCAAAACGGCAGAAAAACCCTACACGCCAAAGGATACTCAACTGTAACAAAAGAAACATCAATTGACGAGCTTAATAAACTCATTGCTGCTGCGGAAAGTGAGGGTGCAGATCGCAAACCCGTCAGCAAGAAGAAGAATAAAGATGACGCCACAAAGGGTTCAGATTCCGATTCCGATTCCGATTCCGATTCTGATTCCGATTCTGATTCTGATTCAGATTCTGACTCTAGCGCGGAAGATTCTTCTGGACAAGACGCTGTCACTGCGCTCAAACAGTACGCGAAGCAACTTCTCCATTTGGAGCTGTACCGTGAGTGCACAGGGCCATCCATTGCTGCAGAGTACCTTTACCGTAAGAAGCAGCGCGCAATTGAAAGTCGGCGCAAAAAGTTCCTTCGTCGTCAACAAAAACGACAGGAGGCTGCGAAGGCTGCTACCACCGGGGACAACAAAACCGATGCACAAGCTGTGTCTGCTCCAACTGATGCATCATCGACAAAGCAGGCTGAGCAGGAGGCAATGATTAAAAAGCAGCAAGAAATTATTAACAGCAAGTTGATGGGATCGGCATCTGACAAAGAAAGCAAACGAGAAGTTGTCAAGAAAGATCTTGTAACTGAACTGTTTGCGATGAAGCCTTTCTTGGAAGCCATTGAAAATCTGCGGGCGTTTCGAGACAAGCAAGCTTTCGAAGCAAAGCTCGCAAAACAACGCATCAAGCGTCGTGAAGCCAACGCAATTAAGAACACGAAACCGCTGACACTGGCTGACATGTGGATTGGTCAAATGGTTGTCGTCGTCCCGTATTCGAAGCTCAAAACAGTGTGTCTGCGGCGTCAGGAAGCAGACAAAGCCAAAGCTGCGGGAAAGCAACTGCAGAATTCTAAAGACAGCAACATTGATGAGGCTCAACAAACTTCAGATACAGCTGTCGCCTCGGCAGCGGCAGCCCAGTATGGCCCTATCAAGCTTGCTGCGAAATGGATGGGGGACAAGGGAAAGAAGGCCGAACATTATGGCGAGGTTACGAAGCTAGACCATGCGGACGGCACTGTTCAAGTTAAGTTCAAGAAGACACTTCGCGGCAAGGACAAGTCCGAACGCAAAGTAACGGTCTTCCATGACTGGTTTGTCCCTGAGGCGCTCGGATCGCAGGTCAGGCAACGCATTACTAAAGCTGAAAGTGACGCCCGTGAAAAAGCAGCTGCGGTCGTCGCTGTTGGAAAAGACGGTATTGTCGCAAAGGGTGTCGAGGCATCAAATCTGAAGGGACGCGCCAGGAAGCGAGCTGCGCGCTCAGAAATTCACCGCCGCCAGCGTCTGCTCGAACAAGGCAAAGCGATGGTCGGTGGTGGCCAGAAGAGCACAATTCCTGGGGCAGAGTCCATGTTCCTCGAGACATTAGGCGCAGGAGCCCCAGTGACGAAGCGAAAGAAACCGTCGGGTACCACAAATGAAGATGATGGAAGTAAACGACAACGGAAGAAGGAGGCCAAACTTAATGCAAAGACCAAGCGTGCTCCAGCCGCGTCCGCGGACGACCACGAACACCCGTCGTGGAAAGCGAAGCAAGCCCAAAAGGAATTACTTCGGCAGGCTGTTAGTGGCGGAGGAAGTGGAAAAAAGATGGTTTTCGACGATTGAGTCGAACGATGTGATATTTTATTGTGAAAGAAGCAAGTCAACAAATAAGTTAGATTTATGTGCTTCAGCGTGTGTCCGAGGGCTTTGCGGATTGTTGCATGTGTAGCTAGTAAAAGGGCTTTACGTGAACTGGTGCTAGAGCTGCCGACTTTCCAACTTTCATTTGCCCTGGCGTCTTTCCAAGAGTGCTGCGGATATTGACATCTGCACCGTGTTGGAGCAGTAAGTCAACGCACTCAGAGTGCTCCGACTGGTACGCGAGATGAAGAGGGGTAAAACCACGAAGAGTTTGAGCGTTGGGATTCCCCTTGGCCTCAAGCAACATTTTGACTTGGTCAGCTTGTCCTTTCATCGAAGCGTAGTGCAGCGGTTGAGCCCCAGTTGCGAGTTCAACTTGAGTAGCTGCACCGTGCTGTTGTTCTTCCAACAGTTGTCCTAAGTCCTTCGTTCCTTTCGATTCTTTTACGCACCGAATTGCTTGCTTTTCGCCAGCCAGTGCAAGAAAAGTCTTTTTCCCGAGTCTTCTCTGTTCAGCGGCAGTTCGCGGAGGTTTGTAAAACCCGCGCTCAATGTGATTTACGACCCTATACAGCGCAAATTTCGTGTTGTACTGCGCAGCAACAGCCTCGAGTTCTTCGATTTTGTCGGCAAGGTCGTTGAAAGCGGATCCTGGTGCTGTTTTGTGACTAAGAACTTCTCTGTCATGCCTGTGGAGTTCGATTTCCTGTCGAACGAGATCGTATACCGCAGACCAAGCTTCCAGCAGAAGGGCACGGGCAACATCTTTTTTCTGCATGAACGGGTCGCAATCCATTCCTTCCTCGATTTCTGTCAAACAGTCGCCCAGTTTTTTCTCCTCAAGCGACCGCTTCGTTGATTCTCGAACCCGAAGGTGAGTCTCTCCGGCGAACAGATCAAATGTTGCTTTGCATCGTCTGTACGCCTCAGCTTGCTGGTTCTCGAGCTTTCGAGTCATGAGCTTCCGCAGCTGCTTCATTTTGCGACTCCATTCTGCCGGTGTGAGCTTTTCCATTGCAACTGCCTACTCACAGTTCACGCCACCCGTCGAGCGCAATGTCCACGAAAATACGTCCACAACATCTCCTGGCTGCTCGAATAATGCCTCAAAAGAGATGGGGCGCTATTTTCGTGTCAAATTTCGGCTTTGCGGCACAATAATTGTCGTACCAGACCAGCGAACACCAGCAACTGGATTTCCCTTTTCTTTCGACGACTGAAAGCTCATCCAAACCACGACAACTAAGCTCAGCGTCCAGAAAGCTGGCGTCGTCACAACAGAAACGCCGCCGCCACAGACACCAATAACGACGACCAACGAACTGAGGCTGATGACAGTGAACGAACAAACAGACAAACAGCAAAAAACCGACTTCGTATGCCATAACCGTCGGCAGTCAGATGTCGCTAAGATTTCAGTATTTGAGTACATACATACTACGTGAAATTGTTGTATGTGGATAGTAATGTTACAATGTTTATGAATACAGCCAGAAATTATCCTTTTCAATACTAACTCTGAATACTTGATTAGTACTGTAGTACGCCAAAATCGTCCATAAATGCACGTGGTATTTAGAAAGGTAGAAAATCTACAAACTCGTATACAGTATCTAAACTGCAGCTTTAATTTAGCAGTCATGTAGTAATTCGTTTCATCACAAATTGATGTTGGCGCCGCACCCATTCATTTCCCATTTCCACTGTGACGGCAACCACGAAAGAGAGCCAGAGTCAGCACAACATTCACACGTTTACAATAAAAGT
>ENA-OWNT01002152-OWNT01002152.1-seawater-metagenome-genome-assembly--contig:-NODE-2152-length-21300-cov-5.343448_pt1 | contig 21300 bp, 22 predicted proteins | sample MGYA00238136_ERZ651165 | MGnify/ENA primary metagenome ERZ651165 (study PRJEB26861, sample SAMN08777766) | seawater metagenome | isolation source: coastal seawater | place: USA: Florida | collected...
ATTTTTCGGACACGATGCATCGTGTCCCTACACAAATGGGTATTTTAGTAGCGGACAAGCCTTAAATCCCTCCCCATACACGGTCGCAAGCTCCCTATGGAGAGGGACTTTAATGGTTTCTATAGGAGTAAGAATATGTCCGATGAATGGGACAATTTGAAGATTTTGCCGGATAAACAGGCATTGGTGCAGTATACAGCAGAGCGCATTGTTCGATTGGCAACGGCTACTCTGGAATTGAATGAACAGTTTTCGATAGCACTTTCGGGCGGGTCTACGCCGAAGCCAGTATATGAAATGCTGGCGGACAAGTTCGACCCGTTTATGGATTGGTCACGGATTCATCTCTTTTTCGGGGATGAGCGCAATGTGCCGCCGGATGATGAGGGAAGCAATTATCGGATGGTGAAGGAAGCCTTGCTCGATAAAATCGACATTCCTGATGACAATGTGCATCGTATCAAAGGGGAAGACTATCCTGACGAAGCGGCAGAGGCGTATGCGAAGGAGATTGCAGATTTCTTTGCTGGCGAAGAAGGCTATTTTGACCTGAATTTACTCGGGATGGGCGATGATGGTCATACCGCGTCACTCTTTCCGGGAACAGAAGCCGTTCATGAAAAGGAAAAGCTGGTCATTGCTCATCATGTAGAAGCGAAGGGCAATTTTTTTCGCGTCTCGCAGACCTTTCCGGTGATTCTGGGGAGTGCAAATATCATGTTTCTGGTTTCCGGCGAAGGTAAGGCTGAGGCGCTGAAAGCAGTGTTAGAAGGTGAATTTGCACCGGATACTTATCCTTCGCAGGTGATTGCGCGGAGTGAGCATCCACATGTCGTTTGGGCTGTTGATGCTGATGCGGCGAAGTTGATAGAGTGAATATCCAGGGCATGATACATCATGCCCTTACAAAGGCGGTGGTGTGAATTGCCCTGTGATTTCGGAGATGGCTTTTCCGATACCGAGTAAGCGCATTTCTTGCCAGCGTTTGCCGACCAGTTGAAAACTCAGTGGCAAGCCGGATGAATCCAATCCGAGCGGCATTGCCAGTGCGGGGTGTCCGGTATAGTTGAAGACTTTGCAATGGGCATTCATCATCCAGTACGGGTGGGATTGCCCATTTAAGATAAACGGGGTTTCTGTTTCATGATGTTTAAAGGCGGTTGTCATGGTCACGGGGCAAATCAGGGCATCCCAATCCTCAAAGAATTGCTCCCATGCGATGATAAATTGGTCACGGCGTTGTAAGACTTTCTGGAAAATATCGAGTGTCAGGGCAGATTTGTCTGTATCGGGCATAGATGCTTCGATTGACATATTATCCGGCACACTCAACTGATTGCGGGTGTAATCGAGTTGCGGTAAATCTGCCATATCTATGTGAGCGCAATAAGGGCGCAATCGAGGAATCAGGTCTTTGATGGCTTTGACAATTTCGTCGCTCACAGGAAAATCAGCGAAAGATGGAATCACGGCAATTCGAAGCGACTTAACTTCAGGGCGCTGGATTTCTCCTATAGACACAGGCGGTACATCAGTATCATAGAGGTCTGCTCCGGCAATAATCCCGAAAAGCAGTTCAAGGTCTTCGATAAAGCGTGCCATTGGTCCAATAGTAGCTATTATCCGTAAGGCTGTTGGTTCACCCGGTAAATCGGGAATGTGTCCGTATTGTGAGATGCGTCTCTCTGTCGCTTTGAGACCGAAAATTCCACAAAATGCAGATGGTATCCGTACCGAGCCACCTAAATCGCTACCAATATCAAAAGGAGTCATACCCGATGCGATGGCTGCGGCTGCCCCTCCGCTTGAGCCACCAGAGGTAAGGTCATGATTCCAGGGATTGTTACTCCGTCCGAAAATATCATTTTTGCTTTGAATATCGAATAAGAGTTCCGAGACATTGGTTTTTCCCATGAGGATGCCACCTGCGTCTTTGAGGCGTTTTGCAACTGTGCCATCATGTTCAGGGATGTAATCTTTCAGGGGCGGGAATCCCGATGTTGTTCGCATTCCGGCTGTTGAGTGACTATCTTTGAGAGTAAACGGGACACCATGTAAAGCACCCCAATTTTCACCGTGTGCGAGGGCTTCATCTGCCTTTTTTGCCTGTGCAAGCGCCCCTTCCCTGTCGAGTGTGATAATTGCATTGAGTGCGCCATTTACCCGGTCAATTTGCGCGAGATAGGCAGATACCACCTCAAACGATGATATTTCTTTCTGGCGAATTGCCTGTGCTATGCGGGTAACACTCTCAAAAATGATATTTTCCATGTTCTCAACTTAGAAACAGTGTGAACAGGTCAGCGATGGTATCAAGGTTTTCACGTAAAGCATGAGAGCCATCGACTATATGCAGGGTACTTTTGTGTTCACGGGCAAAGCGAATAGAGTTTTCGACAGGTACTATGTCATCATGCCAGCCGTGAATGATGCTCACTTTGTCAGCGTGGGGAATCGGTTTTTGGACATTGTATCCGGGGAGATAAAACGCCGGAGCGAATAAAAATAGTCCTGATGGTTTGAGGTGCTCTGAGAGTGCCGTCGCGACATAGCCTCCCATGCTTGAGCCAACCAGGATGCAATCGCCTACAGGTGAGTTATCCTGCGAGAGAATATCGGCCACACGGTCATCGGCACTACGAATTGATGAATGGTCGGGGACTTCAACTTGAAATCCCCTTGATTCTGCGATTGGTAGGAGGCGTTGTATCTTTGTACTTTTCGGGCTACTGAGCGAGCCATGAAAAAAGTAAATTGTTGTCATGATTTCGACCACTGCCGGGCAAATTCAGCTAGAAGGCGTGCGCCGTATCCATATGCTGAATGTTTCGGTGAATAGGGATTTGTGCCGGCGTTACGAAGCATTCCCGCCATGTCGATATGTGCCCAGTTGTAATCGACAAAATTGCTCAGGAAATGGGCTGCAACCCCTGCCCCGCCAGCACGTCCGGCAGCACCACCGCTATTTTTGGTATCGGCTGTATCACTCTTGAGTGAATTGCCATAAATCTCTGACATTGGCATCCGCCAGATAGGTTCATCAGTGAATGTCCCTGCCAGTTCAAGTTTGGCGACAACATCATCACTGTTGCTGTAGACACCTGTCGCCGCAGAGCCAAGTGCAATCATGATTGATCCCGTGAGGGTTGCAATATCGACCACTGCTTTGGGGTTATAACGTTGAGCATAGACCAGTGCATCGGCTAAGAGTAAGCGACCTTCAGCATCGGTGCTGATGATTTCGATGGATTTGCCGTTGCTGGCGATCAATACATCCTCGGGGCGATAGGCTTTACTGCTCACCATGTTATCGGATGCCGGAATTAATCCGACAACGTGAAGCGGAACATCTAATTTTGCAATGGTTTTCATTGCCCCGATAACTGCCGCGCCGCCGGACATATCGGCTTTCATACCAACCATGCCATCACGGGTTTTGAGGCTATAACCGCCTGTATCGAATGTGACGCCTTTACCCACGAGCACTATCGTATTGTTATCCTCTTTTTTATCGGAATTGTGTTCGAGGATAATGAATTTTGGCGGGTTATCGCTGCCCTGTGCAACCCCGAGTAAAGCACCCATTTTGAGGGCTTGCATCTGTGTTTTATCGAGAACGGTACATTTCAAACCAACTTCTTTTGCCATTTCTTCTGCGCGGGATGCCATGTATGCCGGAGTGACAACATTAGGAGGGTTGTTAATCAGGTCACGGGCGAGGATTGTTCCCTCTGCAAAGGCTGTTCCGGTTGCGATGCCTTTGTCTATTGCGGCAGTATCGTCTGATACGATGCTGATGGATTCCAGGTTTTCCGGTGCATCACTGCTTTTTTGTCCATGATACTGATATAGACCTAGTAAAGCGCCTTCAGTGACCGCTTGAGATGCACTGTCAACAGAGATTGCTTTTCTCGCAGCGCCTATCGGACGGGTGGCAACATTTTTTAGTTTGAGGCTACGGGCTTTCAGTACACCTGTTGCGGCAGCACGTCGAACAACATCGGCAGAGAATTTTGACGATTCACCGAGACCCACAACAATCACCCGTTTTGCAGGGATAGTACCACGTGTATAAATGACCAGTGTTTCGCCTGTGCTACCTGTGAAATCTCCGGCAGAAATGATTTCGCTGATTGCACCATCCAGTGCCTCATCGACTGATTTTGCGGCATTTTGCAGGTCTGTATCCTGCGTTTTGTAGATTATCAGAGCATCAACTTCCTGTTGTGTGAAGTCGCCCGATGCTGAAATAATTTTCATATGTGTGTCCCATCAATAAGTCTGACTATTGAGGGGATTATGACACAGGGACAAATTGGTCGCTATGGATTGGTCTTAGAACCTGATGTAACAGTATCAATAATAATTCACAACAGAGACACAGAGGACACAGAGAAAATAAGTATAATCTGTGGATTTTTTAGTAGATTCGAAAATTTTCGGAAGGCAGTATGACATAGCGGGAAGGCACGGAGACCTTCCCCTACGCTTGCTTTGATACATCGTTATTTTTTGCGAGAGCGAGATGCGGTTGGTTTGCGACCGGTGCTTGATTTTCTTGACGATGTACTGCGTTTGGCTGTCGATGTTTTCTTGCTAGTTGTGCTCCGTTTAGCTGTCGATGTTTTTCTACTGGTTGTGTTGCGTTTCGTTGTCGATTTTTTAGTTGTGCTGGATTTACGGGTCGATGTTGATTTTCCGGTACTTTTACGGGCAGTAGACCCCTTTTTAGGCGTGCGGCGACGGGCGCGGCGTTTCTTCGGGAGCAACTCTTTCTTAAGAAAGTTGCGCTCGTTTGAATTGGTCAGAATCAACAAGATAAAGAGAAATATTGCAATAACTGCCATGATGCTTCCTGATGTGCTGTTTCTATTACACATCATTATAGAACATAAATTCTATTTCTGCAAATGATTGCTTGTTCAATTTTGAGGAGATTTGACTATAATCAGCGCAGTTTTCAGGAATTTAGAGGGAATGGAGTTTTTATGGCTACGAATGCCGAAGAACAGGCGAAGCAAATGCCGCCTAGTTCCTATCGTCATACCTATGCGCCGCCGAAAATCGGGGGTGATTTCAAAGATAAACATATCATATCGGTTGACCAATTCGATAGACAGGATTTAGATATTCTGTTTGATGCAACGGTGTCTATCCGCCGGAGAGTGCGTCAGAATGATCGAGGCTTAACCGAAGTTTGCGCGGGAAAAGTGATGGCATCGCTCTTTTTTGAAGCGAGTACCCGGACTGATATGTCATTTCAAGCCTCAATGCGTCGATTGGGCGGTGAAGTGATTGCTGCAAGTAACGGTGTAAAATTTTCTTCAATGTATAAAGGGGAAAATTTAGCGGATACTGTTCGCGCAGCCGGATGTTATGCCGATGCGATTGTATTACGTCATCCACAGGTAGGCTCAACCTATGAAGCGGCGTATTATCTCGACTTTTTGAATAAGAATATCAAGAATCCGACAGTGGTGGTCAGTGGTGGTGATGGTGTCGGTGAGCATCCAACGCAAGCACTGCTGGATATGTTCACCATCATGGATGAAAAGAAAGAAATTGACCATCTCACAATTACGATGGTGGGTGACTTGAAAAACGGGCGAACGGTGCATTCGCTGGCAAAATTGATTGCCTATTATCGTCCGACAGGAACAAAAGTCGCCTGTGTCGCGCCGGAAATTTTGCAAATGCCGGAAAATATTGTAGCAATGTTACGCGACCTCGAAATTGAAGTCATCCAGACTGATAATCTGCTGGATGTTCTCGGGGATAGCGATGTGCTTTACTGGACACGGGTTCAAGAAGAGCGATTCGACGACCTGAAAGAGTATGAGCGAATAAAGGACGGATTCATTATTCTCCCCGAAACACTCGCTCAAGCGCCGAAAGACTGTATTCTGATGCACCCCCTCCCCCGCAAACACGAAATGGGCACTCCCAAAGATCATGACATTTTAGACGCAGACCCGCGTAGTATCTATTTTCAGCAGATGGAAAACGGGATGTTTGTTCGGATGGCATTGCTGGCGAAGGTACTCAAGGGCGCGTATGTCTAAGATTATCAAGATACACGGCATGGTTGACCCGCATTGTCATCTGCGTGATTTAGACTGGTCACACAAAGCGACTTTCTATACGGAAACGGCAGCCGCAGTTGCCGGAGGATACTGGGCGGTGTTTGATATGCCGAATACACCACCCGAAACCATTTCCCGCGAGGCATTGGACACTAAAATTGAGGCGATGTCCAAACATGCTGTTTGTGATTGGGGTATTTATGCGGGGGCTTCTCAGGCAGATAATACAGCAGAATATAAGGCGATGGTTGACGATTCTTGCGGACTCAAGATTTTCAACAATAGCACGACAGGCAATTTACTGATTGATAATCAGGAGATGCGGGACAAGCACTATGCGGCATGGTCAGATAAGGGATTGATTGCTGTTCATGCCGAAGAAGAAACGGTGCTGGATATTCTTGAACTGGTTCGCAAGCATGGTAAACGGACACATTTCCTGCATATTAGCTCCAAATACGAGATTGATACTCTGAGAGCCGCAAAAGAAGACGGTTTACCCGTTACAATCGGCGTCTGTCCACATCACCTGTATTTGACGGAAGATGATGTCAAGACAATGGGCGGCTATGCGATGATGAAGCCGCCACTCAAAACGCAAAATGATGTCGATGCGCTGTGGCAAGCGATTGCAGATGGCGTGGTTGATGTTATTGAAAGTGACCACGCGCCACACTCGAAAGCCGACAAAGAAGCTGAAAAACCAGCTTATGGCGTGACAGGTCTGGAAACGACACTGCCGCTAATGTTGACGGCTGTTCATGAGGGTCGGGTGACGCTGGAACAGGTGATTGCAATGGTGGCAGATAATCCGCGTCAAATATGGGGGTTGGAATGCCCGGATGAGACGTATGCGCTGGTTGACCTCGATGCAGAATACACGATTGATGCCAATACGCTGTTCACGAAGCCGAAAGTCACGCCATTTGATGGGATGACTGTCAAAGGTAAGGTGCTGGAAACCTGGATTCGTGGTGTGAAGGTTTTTGATGGTGAGAAAATTCTGGTTGAGGCTGGTTTCGGGCAGAATTTGTTTGGAGGATAAACCCCTTCCCTCAATCCATTTTCGGCGGCGCGAAGTGACAGCACGCCTCCCCCATTGCGTTCGCAAGCTCTCTGATGGAGAGGGGAGCATTTTGTACATTTATGAAAAACAATCGGGGATTCGATGATTAATCCGGTACGAAAAGCAATTTTAGCAGTCAATAATCGCGGATATGGTTTGTTACGGATGTTGATTTTTCAGCAGACGGCACAGGGGGCGCATGAGCGAATTTTAGATACACTGACGAAAGCAGATGCCTCTGATTTTGCCTGTAATGTCGCATCAACGGTGCATTCGATGAGTTTCCGCACACATCAGATTGATATTGGCGGGGTACTGTTGCAGCATCCCTTTATCCTAGCAGCGGGTTTCGTCAAAGGGCATGGATTCGCTAATGAGGGGGATGCACTCAAAGCGGTTGAAATGGGGATGAATATCATTCCCGGATGGAAAAGTATGCCGCGTCTGGTCGGTGCAGTGGAATATGGTTCGTTTACCCGGGATCCCCGAATCGGAAACCCCGGTACTGTCATGTGGCGTGATGTCAAAACGCAGTCCACGCAAAATCGAGTCGGGTTGAAAAATCCCGGTGTGGAAGCGGCAGCAACATTTTTGCTCCAGCACGTGATTGATTTACCGCATACTTTTGGTGTCAATATTGCGGTGAGTCCCGGTGTGAGTGATGAACAAGCCGTAATAGATGTGCGCGAATCGTTCAATGCTTTCTTAAAACGGGGTGTGATTCCCAACTGGTTTACCTTAAATGTCAGTTGCCCGAATACCGAAGATGACCCATCAGGCAATCAAACGGAATCGCTGACACGGTCACTTTGTGAAACAGCATTGAATGCGATTCGTGAAGCCGGATTCGATACCCCGTTATGGGTAAAATTGGGACCCGATTTAGCCGAATCACAGTATAAATTATTGGTAAAACTATTTGCTGAAATTGGTGTAAAGGCAGTCGTTGCAACGAATACAATCGGTCAACCAACACCGGATGACAAAAACGTTCAGGCAGGTGTCGGTGGCGGGAAATTACATCCCCATGCCGTGAATACAGCGACCTTGCTCTATCGGGAAGCACAATTGAGCGGCTATCCCGTAGATGTGATCGGATGTGGCGGTGTGATGGACGGGGATAGTTACCTCGCCTATAAAGCAAACGGCATATCTGTTGTACAATACTGGTCGGCACTGGTTTTCCGGGGTCCCTTAGCAGCAGCAATCATTGAAACGGAGTACGCATGAGCGAAGCAGTCGCCAGAGCTTTAATCGAAATTGGCGCAGTTGGATTTTCTCCACAGAATCCAATTACATTTAAATCAGGGATTGTTTCTCCCGTATATGTTGATAATCGCAGACTGCCCTATCATCCGGCACAATGGCAGGTCGTGATTGAGGGCTTTAAAAACATTATCGAAACAGATGCCATTGAATTTGATGTGATAGCAGGTGTCGCTGTCGGAGGTGTGCCACATAGCTCGGCGCTCGGGTATGCGATGGAGCGTCCCTCTGTATTTGTTCGCAAAGAAGCTAAAGGACACGGTAAAGGTCAGCGCGTTGAAGGTGGTGATATCGACGGAAACACTGTTTTGCTGGTGGAAGATTTAGTCACCACAGGCGGTAGTAGTCTATCGGGCGTTGAGGCATTGCGGAACGAAGGCGCAGTTGTCGATACACTGATAGCGATTGTCAGTTATGGTTTTAAAGAAGCACAGGACAATTTTGAGCAAGCATCTGTTACACTAAAGACTCTGACTAATTTCCAGACGATTCTACAGGTTGCGCTGGGAATGGAAAAATTCGGTCAGGCAGAACATGACATCATTGCAGATTGGTTTAGTGACCCGCATGGTTGGGCAAGCAGGCATGGATTATGAGTATCATTGATAAATACAGCGAACGGGCTGACGATGTAAATTCCCTTTTATGCGTCGGCTTAGACAGCAATATCGACTATCTCCCCGAAGAATTCCTGGAAAAAGAGTTCCCGCAATTTGCATTCAACAAGTGGATTATCGAGCAGACACACGAATTTGTCGCGGCATATAAGCCAAATATCGCATTTTATGAAGCACGTGGTGTGGATGGTTTGCGTGAACTCCAGATGACAATGGAGTATCTGCGGGAAAATCATCCGACAATTTTTACGATTTGTGATGCGAAACGGGCAGACATCGGCAGTACCAGCGAAGCCTATGCAAAAGCAATTTTTGATACGCTGGGGTTTGACGCGATTACGCTGCATCCTTATCTCGGGAAAGATGCTTTAGAGCCATTTTTATGCCGCGAGGATAAAGGTTGTATTATCTTATGCCGGACATCGAATGCAGGGGCTGTCGAATTTCAGGATTTGCAGATAGAGGGTAAATATCTGTGGGAAGTTGTTGCGGAAAAAGTCTGTGCGGAATGGAATACGAGCGGAAATTGTATGCTGGTTGTCGGCGCGACCTATCCCAATGAGATGAAAGTTATCCGGCAAATTGTTGGTGAGATGACATTGCTTGTACCTGGTATCGGTGTACAGGGGGGTAATGTTCAGCAAACCGTGACATCCGGCTTAAATAGTGATGGTTCAGGGCTTATCATCAACTCGGCACGGGGGATTATATTCTCTGAAAATCCGCGTCGTGCTGCACATGAATTACGTGACGGCATCAACGAGTACCGTTAATATCCTCAGGGGGAACAATGTTTGAAGCTATCGGACAATGGGTGCAATGGTTTTTCATTTTAAGCTGTGTTTTACCGCTTATTGTGATGGTTGTGCTGGTTTTATTTGCATGGTTTTTCGGGCGCAAATGGGTTGAAGATTTTATCGACCCTGATTTACCAAAACTCAAAGCAAAGATGCAGCAAATCAAAGCAAAGAATCCTGATATTGATAATGATAAGCTCATCGAGAAAATTGTCCATCAACAGGCATTTAAGTGCGGGATTGTGGGAGCAATAACGGGTCTCGGGGGATTTGTCACGCTGCCGATTACCCTGCCAATTGATATGCTTTTGACTGCACGGTATCAGGCGACGATGGTCAGTTTTATTGCCAATGTGCATGGTTTTGAGGAATCACTGGAAAATAAAGCGGCGACTTATGCGGTGATGACCGGAAGCACGGAATTATCCAAAGCGACAACTGCTGTTATCAGAAAATATGCTCCGCGAGTGATCGGTGTTTCATTCTCAAAGCTCATCCCGGTTGTAAGCGCCTTTATCTCTTTTGTGGTCAATTATGTGATGGCACGTTCGACGGCAAAAGTAGCAAGTTCATGGTACAAGAGCAATGCGCGGGATGTTGTTATGGCACGTCTGGCAGAGACATAAGCCACGCTTCTGTTTGCTGCGGTGATGTGAAGTGGATAAAGGTCAGGTGTGGGAATTCATCAGATTGGATGATGCCTGTGTAATGTTGTTTGCGTTCATGATACGTAGAATGCACCCACCAGATAATCGAATCTTTACTAAAGAATGCCTCGCGGATAGATTCCCGATTGCCATTCCATAATTCTTCACGTGTGATTATTCGCTTGATTGTTCGGGTCACGATACGCCAGTAAATCAACCATAGCGGGTAATCTAGCCAGATAACTGTATCCGCTTTATTCCAGAAAAGATCACTTACTTTCCTGTAATTGCCATCAATTACCCAGCCATCCCGGGCTGAATTAAGGGTATCCTGTATTTTTTGCCGGAATGCTCCGTCCGGTGTTGGTTGCCAGTCCTCATTCCAGAAAAGCGCATCCATTTCAATCCAGGTGATATTAAGTTTTGATGCGATTTTTCGGGCAAGTGTTGATTTTCCTGCGCCGGACGTTCCGATGATGACAATTCGTTTGAGCATGTAAATTTCCCCTTTCATGCGCCCTGGCAGGCATATCGCCAATATGCCCTACAACTGTACTCACGGGATTCTTAGCTGACAACTCTGGATATGTTTAAGTGCGGCGGGTATCATTCAACTTATTCTGAATGTATTGAACAGAGGAACTATGGACGCTATACAACATATTCCAGAGCGCGTCACAATCTATGAAAAAAGCACGGTGATGAATACCACACTTGAGAAAATGATGGCATTTCATGAAGCGGATGATACTTTCGGGAAATTGATTCCGCCTGGCATGTTCGGACAGATTCGAGAAGATAAGCGTACTTCTATCACAGAAGGTGATTTGAAGTTTACGCTGTGGTTGGGATTCATTCCGATTAAGTGGCACGCAGAGCATCAAGCGGGTCCTACTGAAACATCTTTCGCTGATGTGATGGTTTCGGGTCCGATGCAGTACTGGCGGCATGAGCATATTTTTGAAGCAGTTGACCGAGGGGTCAAATTGACTGACCGTGTGACACTGGCACACAAGCCCGGTTTGCAGGGATTGTTCACGCGGTTGCTGTTCGATGGGATTCCATTGAAAATACTGTTTTTCTACCGTCATTTACGCACGAAATGGGCTGTTGAAGCATGAAAGAACAGTCAAAAGTAGTGGTTGTCGGTGCGGGTGTCGGTGGATTGACAACGGCGGCGATTCTAGCAGATGCGGGTTACGATGTCACTGTTTTAGAGGCTCAGACTTATCCAGGCGGGAGTGCGAGTACATTTTTCCACAAAGGCTATCGTTTTGAGAGTGGTGCGACTGTTGCGGGAGGTTTTCAGCCGGATGGTCCACATTATGTATTGGCACAGATGCTCGATATTGAATGGAATGTCCATCAACATGACCCTGCGTGGGTGGTGCATCTACCGGATAGAAGCGTTGCTCTGACACAGGATAACAGGGATGTTCTCGAAAAATTCCCTGGGACAGAGGCTTTCTGGGATGAGCAAAGCCGGATTGCTGATATTGCCTGGTCATTATCAGCGCAGGGATTGCCTTTCCCGCCGGGTGATTTTGCCGAATTGATGCAACTCGCGAAGGTCGGACTGATGAATTTCCCGCGAGATATACAGATTGTGCCATTTGCCTTATCAACTGTTCAGGATTGGCTCAATCGACACGGGTTAGGTGAAAATCGGGAGTTCCGGCGTTTCATTGATGCGACACTCTTAATTTCAGCGCAAAATACAGCAGACAGGGTCAATGGCATCTACGGGGCTACCGCGATGGACTTAGCACGTCAGGGGGTTTATCACGTTGAAGGGGGTATCGGCGGGATTGCTGAAACTCTGGTTGAGAAAATTCGCAATTCCGGTGGTGAGGTGCTTTATCGGCAACGGGTACAGCGAATTGCTATCATGAATGGTCAGGCAATCGGCGTGTATGCGACAAAAGGTCGTCGTAGCACAAAAGAAGAATTTTTCCCGGCAGATTTTGTGGTCGTCAATAATACGCCCTGGACACTGGCTAAAATGCTAAAGAATGACACTCCGGCAAAACTAAAAAATGAGATAAGTCGGCGGGATAATACGCAGGGAGCATTTGTACTGCATCTCGGTGTTGATGCTGAAAAATTGCCACAAAACATCCCTGACCATCACCAGATTGTGCGAAGCTATGAGGGTGCTATGGGCGAAGGTGAAACGCTTTATGTTTCGATTTCGCCGGAATGGGATACAAGCCGTGCGCCCGATGGTCAACGGGCAGTTACTGTCAGCACACATACCAACGTGCAGCAGTGGTGGGATATGCTCCAGGCTAATGAAGGGGCATATTATGACTGCAAAGATGCTTATGCAGAGCGCATTATCAGCACGATAGATAAGACATTGCCTGGATTTAAGAACGCGGTCAATCTGGTTTTGCCCGGAACGCCTGTCACCTATGAATTTTACACGGGGCGGCATAAAGGGATGGTCGGAGGATTTCCACAGTCATCATTATTTAAGGCTCGCGGCGCACGAACAGGCATTGGCAATATTCGACTGGTCGGGGATAGTGTTTTTCCAGGGCAATCAACAGCAGGTGTGACACTCGGCGGGATCCGAGTGGCAAAAGATGTAATGCGACATCTACCGGAAACCATTGAACGAACTGTATCAAGCACAGTCAGGAGTATGTCATGAGCCAACAGCCTGTTATTCATTGGTTTCGGCGTGATTTACGGATGCGTGATAATATCGCCTTGCATCAAGCCTGTGAGAGTGATAATCCTGTTATTCCGCTGTTTGTGATTGATACGGATTTGCTCAAAGCTGAACGGGTTGGTGCGCCGAGATTACGTTTTATGCTGGATGCGCTCATCTCTCTGGATAAAAAATTGCAGGAATATGACACCAAGCTACTGGTTCGACAGGGAAAACCGGAAAAAGTCATTCCCGAACTGGTGAAAGAAGCTAATGCGGCGGCATTGTATTTTAATCGGGATTATTCCCCGTATGCGAAACAACGGGATACAGCGATTGAGGAAAAACTCGATATTACTGTGTGTATCTATGATGATGCGATTTTGTTGCCGCCGGGAACGATTCTCAAGGATGACGGTAGCCCGTATAGTGTGTATACCTATTTCTGGCGGAAGTGGAAAGTTGCGGATAAGCCGGATGTAGCGGTACGGCATTTCCGGGATGAGTGGTTTTATGATTTGAGCAATTTACCAAATGATGGGGTTCCGACACTATCGGAACTAGGATTTGAGGATGTAGAGCCTATCGTTGAGGCGAGTGAAGGTAAAGCACTTTCTTTACTGGATGCTTTTATTGAGGATGACATCAAGCACTATGAAGAAAAACGAAACTGGCTTCCGATACACCCCTATCAGGGTGAGCGTCCCGAAGGCACAAGTTATCTATCCCCATTTTTGAGATTGGGTTTATTATCACCCCGTCAGGCATATCATGCAGCGCGAGAAGCCTATAAAAACACAAAAAGCAAGAATTATCGGGAATCTATTGAAACCTGGGTCAGTGAACTGGCATGGCGAGAATTTTACGTTCATATTTTGCACTTCTTCCCACATGTTCTGGAACGCGATTTTGTTGATACTTATCTGAAACTGGAATGGGTCAATGATGCGGATGATTTGCAAGCCTTGAAAGATGGTATGACCGGCTACCCCGTTGTCGATGCGGCGATGCGTCAATTAAAGACGATTGGCTGGATGCCGAATCGGGCAAGGATGATTGTGGCGAGTTTCCTCACAAAGGATTTGCTGGTTCACTGGAAATATGGGGATATTCACTTCATGCAACATTTGATTGATGGCGACCCCGCAGCGAATAATGGCGGGTGGCAATGGGCAGCCGGAACAGGCACAGATGCACAACCGTATTTCCGAATTTTTAATCCTGTGTCACAATCGAAGAAATTCGCTACAGCAGATTATCTCAAACACTGGATTCCTGAATTGAAGGATGTGCCAGATAAGTATATTCATGAACCCTGGAAAATGAATAATCCACCGGAGAATTATCCTGCACCGATTGTTGAGCATTCGATGGCACGGGAACGCACATTAGCAGCTTTCAAAGCGGCACGGGGAGAGTAAGATACATATAGGCAAAAAGGGCGTGCTGTAGCAAGCCCTTACAATTATTTTTAACACAGAAGCATGGAGTTAAAGTGATGCGGAAATTAGTATTTTTGATAGTGTTTTTTCTGAGTGTCAGTTTGGTTTATGCACAGGATTATGTTTCGCCGGAAGAATTGGCTGATGAAGATGGTTATTTCGCGGAGATTGATGGTGTCTCGATTTACTACATTGAGCGCGGAGACTCCAGCAATCCGGCGGTGATTCTGATACATGGTTTCGGGGGTTCGACCTTTACATGGCGCGATAATATTGATGCGATTGTTGATGCAGGATATTACGTCATTGCACTGGATTTGCCTCCTTTCGGTTTATCCGACAAAAATCCTGACATTGGTTTTTCGCGGTGGGATTATGCTGATTATGTTGCAGGTTTGATGGACGTATTAGGAATTGAATCAGCAACGATTGTCGGGCACAGCATGGGCGGTAGTACGACAGCTTATTTTGCTGTGCAGTATCCCGAACGGGTTGACAATCTGGTGTTTGTCGCAGGGGGTATTTTTGATGCGTCGCTGACAGGTTCGGATGATAACGAAGCAGATGGTGATTCCGGTGGTTCTCCGCTGGCGATTTTGAGCTCAATTGACCTGGAGTCAGATTCAGCGGCATTTATCCTGGAACGGGCGCTTGTTCCGGCGACTTTTGCCTCGATTATTGAGACCGCTTATTACGATGCCAGTGTCATGACAGATGAGGTGGTGGCTGGCTATGCACGTCCGATTCAGATTGAGGGCTGGGCAGAAGGATTTATCGCCTATTGGACAACCGAAGAAGAGAATCCGATTTCCCTGGATGAACTGGTTGAAGTTGCTGATATGCCTGTGTTGATTATGTGGGGCGAAGAAGATACATGGGTTTCGATTGAGATGGGTTATGCGATGGATGACGCACTAAGCAATAGCACGATGATTTCTTATCCAGAAGTTGGTCATCTGGCAATGGAAGAAAATATCGAAGAATTTAATCAAGATGTGATTACATTTCTGGATGGAAATTAGAAATAGGGCATATCGACGATATGCCCCTACAGTTACTCGTTGTAAATATCAGGTGTGTTACGGGCGTGGAAAATATCGAAGAAGAGCAAAAATGCGCCCTGAATAATGACTCCGAGACCATTGCCGCGTGCCACTCCATCGCCTTTATCGCGCTTTGCCCAGAAATAACCCACAATGATATACAGGACATCAAGAGCAGCATTTATCCAGAGTAAACGGGAGAGATTGCTGGCTTCTTTTGCATGAATTTCCGGTCTTCCGGGGTTTTCCATATGGTCGATGCGGTTTCGTTTTGCCATGCTGCCACCGACGGCGATAGCAGCGTCTATCAAGCCCCATGTGATGAATTGATTGCCGAGATTTTTACCGAATTTGCCACCAAATCGCATCAGTAATCCGACAAGAATACTACCAATGCTCCATTGCAGCAGCCGTTTTAAAATTTTGTCCTGAAATTGAAAGATGTTCATGCGTTTGTTCCTTTACCAGGGCATATCAGCGATATGCCCCTACAGAAAAATTGTTTTTGAAATTAGATCGCGGATTGTTTCATATGCCTTACCAGCGGGTGCAACATATTGCGCCCCTACAAAAATTGTTTTTGAAATTAGATAGCAGGTTGTTTCAGATGCTTTACCAATGGACGTAAAATGGCGTATTTTTCGAGCGCGATAGCTCTTGGCTGGCTTTCTTCGGCAAGGACAAGGGTCATACCGAGTGTGACCAGAGTATTGGTTATCAGGAAAAAGATAAATTCTTCAAATGGCAAGACGCCGCCAATTAACCAGTGAAGCGACTGTTCGGGGTCAATTGTCCATGTACCGGAAGCAATCGCGATTGAATCTGCCCAACTGAGATACAGTGTTGAAATGACGATTGTCAGTATGACAGCGTTGCGATGCCGCCAGAGAATATCCGCACCGAATGCAAATTGAATGATAATCGGGATTAACGCCCAGGATAATTCCAGTGAAAGATAAGTCATTGGTTTTAACTGATTGCTGAAAAAGATCGCAATCAATACAAAGGTAAAAAATGCCCAGGCAATGACTGTTGCTGTGGTTGCGAACACACGGATTTTTTCATTTTTGGCTTTCTGGCTATTCATCGGGAGGTAACGGGCTATCAGCAGGAATAGCAATCCTGTCATCACGGGTTGTACCAGGAAGAAAGTGTATTCTTCTATCGGCACATATCCGATAACCAGACCATTCACTAAATTAATGTCATACCACCAGACGCGGGTCGCAACCAGGTAATTATCCCAGGGGGTGGTATAGATGAATGCTACGATACAGAGTCCAAGCATTACTATCCAGGGCTGGAAGCTATGGAGTGCATCAGGCATCCATTTCCCGCGTTTATAGTCGATGATGGTAATCATGCTCAGAATGGCGATAGGTATCCCGAGAAATATCGCCAGAAAGCCAAAATAGGTCATGAATTATTCCTGTTCATTTTCCAGGTCGGTTATCAACTGGCGAATCATCGTCGCCGATTGATGAAGTTTTTCCTGTTCTTCGTCATTTAATTTGAGCGGATGGTGTGCGCCGATAACCCCGTCACCACCAAGCATATGCGGCATAGACACCGTCACGTTCTCCACTCCGGCAATCGTTGTCTGCGGCGTGCAAATTGTCATGATAGAGCGCTGGTCATGCAGGATTACATCGGTCATATAAGCCAATGCGCTAGCGACCCCGTAATAGGTTGCGCCTTTGCCTTCGATGATGCGATAAGCCGCATTCCGAACGCCGTTATCAATTTCAGCTTTTGTTTCGTCCGTGAGTGTAATGCCACGTTCTTTCGTGAATTCTGGCAAAGGAACACCCCCGATACGTACATTTGACCAGGCAAGCACTTCGCTATCACCGTGTTCTCCGACGACGTAAGCGTGAACATGACGGGAATCTATGCCGACGTGACGCCCCACTAAAGCACGAAAACGGGCTGTATCAAGCATTGTCCCTGAACCGATCACACGATGTGATGGCACGCCGAATTCTGCGGCGTATTCAGCAGCTAAATGTGTCATGATGTCTACCGGATTTGTCGCAATAACCAGAACAGCATCCGGTGCATTTTTCAATACAGATGGGATTACCTGCTGGAATACTTTTGCGTTACGGGCGAGTAATTGTAAACGTGTTTCGCCTGGTTTTTGTCCGACACCCGCTCCGATGATGACAACCGCACATCCTTTAAGCGCTTCATAATCCCCCGAAACAATTTGAAGCGGTTCAGCAAAAGGAACTGCATGGAAAATATCGTCTGCTTCAGCTTGAGCCCGTTTTTCATTGAGGTCTACTAAGACGATTTCGCGTCCGACACCCTGCATCACGAGTGCGAATGCGGCAGTTGAGCCAACGTAGCCTGTTCCAACGATACCAATTTTCATAAGTTACAATTAACCCTTCATTTGTGGTAGAAGATAAGAATTTTTAGATTGTATATTGCAGAGCTTACGATCATTCTAGCAATCAATTCATGTTATTTTAGGGGTAAAACCCTATTACCCCTACACTGTTTAGTCCCATAAGATGTTCGAATGCTACTGTTGTAATGTACCTTCGATGATGGCATCACACCCATCCTCAGATTCAAGGAGAAACTCGGTTTCGCTCAATACAATCAGCACAGCAGGATCGTCCTCAACTACGCGATACACACCCTGATCCTCTGTCAGAGTGAAAATTACAGGTTCAGGATTTCCTTCGATGAGCATTGCCAGGAAATTATCATCACCCATATAGGTAAATTCAATATTCACCAGCATTGTGGTGTCTGAATCGACAGTACAAGATTCATCAATTGATACCAGAACAACCTCATATTGTCCGCTTTCGAGAACTGCATCTATTCCAACTGGCTCATCAGTATCCGGGTCAGAGTTACCGATCTGGATGTTTGCAATACATGCACTATCGCTACCAGTGATATATTCGCCGCGAATATTTATCCCTGTAATGTCCTGAACAATTTGCGGGAATAATTCTGCGTCATCAGTCGGAATTACGCCATCAATATCAATCCACCCTGCTGTTTCATCGAGAATCACTTCAAAGTGCGTCCATTCATCAGTCGGGACGTAATCAAAGCTATAGTGCAGAACGATGCCGTTACCAACGATCAATTCCACATCGAAATCTTCAAACGTGTTATCGAGATTGCCCGATGTGATGAGGATGTCATAGCTGAGTGTTTGACCATAACTGGCATTGACTTCACTCACAAATCCCTCATCAGCAGAAAAGAACCAGGTTTCTCCGGTTGAGCGATCCGAGCCGCATATTGCACCATCAGGGGTAGCATCATCAAAAATAAATGTCGGTTCTGTAGAATCTCCACCAACAGTCCATAATTCTATGTTCGCAGATGTTGCATCCCCGGTGTCGATATTTTCAGCATTTGTTTGTCCGGTATCCGATGAAACAAATGTTATGCTGTAGGTTGCAGTTAAAACACACTCTGAGAGGGACAAAGTTTCTACATATTCCAGCACAATGTATTCTTCTTCTAAAACTGCATAGCGATATAAATAGGGTTGCGTTTGAATTTCCGGTATAATTTCGTATTGATTATATTCATCCTCTGTTACAGAAAAGAATTCCGGTGTTTCAGAGATTTCGAGCGGTGCAACAATACGATGAATATCAAGCGGGACATCCTCAAGCGTTGAAAATGTCAGGACATGTTGTGAACCGGATTCCGGCATCCATGCTTCTTCAAGCGTTAATTCCGACGGGCAATTGTTTTCTTCTCCGATGAGATTTATCTCCCAGGTACCATCCAGCGGAACAATCGGATCAGGCGATTGAGCAAGTGTCATGGTAAAGCTAAAAATAAGGGTCAATGAGAGCATAAAGATACGACGAAACTGCATAGATTGTATTCTCCATGTATTTATGATTAGCAACTATTATTGTTTTAGAGTTAAGACACTCTAAATAACAAGCATAATCGCTATTATCAACCTTTGAAAGTCATTCTCTCTTTAAGACACTCTGTTTTTATAGCTTTTTTTCAGTATTTAGATTTCCGGGTAGCCTACTTTTTCAAGTACGATTATTTAATACTGGCATTGCGAGTACGCAACCATATTCCAGGGAGACGGCGAAGTTTTCCAAAAGTTTTAATGTGTGCCCGCCGACTAAATACATCATAATCATGTTTTTCAATATCTGTAAAAATAGCTTGATATAATTCTGCTGCTGCTGCAATGGCAAAACGACCATCAGATTTTAACATCGCGATACCGGGTAAGGATTCGTCATAGAGCCGACGGGTACGCTCAATCTGAAATGCCATGAATTCGCGCCAGTTATCGGTCACAATTCCGGCTTCAATATCAGCTTCGGATAAACCAAACTGTGCCAGTTCGTCCTGTGGTAAATAGAGGCGACCATTGCGCCAGTCTTCGGCAACATCGCGCAGGATATTGGTCAGTTGCAATGCCACACCGAGCCGGACTGCATAGGGCAAGGCTTCTTCGCCGGAAAAACCGACAATGTGCATCGCCATCAAACCAACTGTAGACGCAACTCCGTAAGAATATTCCGCTAAATCAGCGAAAGTCTTATAGCGTGTTTGAGCAATATCACGTTCGCAGCCGTCGATAAGCTGTGTTGCGTATCCACGCGGGACATTAAATTTTGCCTGTGTATGCGCCCATGCAAGACAGACCAGGGACTCTTCAGGCGGGCATTCTGCCATGATTTCAGAACGCCATTGATCGAGATTTTGCTGACGTTTTTCTACTGACATGCCCGGCTCGTCAACAATATCGTCTGTGATACGGCAAAAAGCATAGAGTGCCCGTGCGCCGCGTCTTTTTTCCTCCGGGAGCAAACCCGATGCGAGGAAAAAAGTACGACTATTTTCATAAGTAATTCTGGCACAGAGATCATAGGCTGCATTGAGCACCTTGCTATCTGCCTGAACTTGAGTCAGGAGATGCTGACTATTCAAGGCTTCACGTGCGGCGGTCAATAAGCGCATTTCCCAGGGTTGTGACTGTATCAGGCTCATTTAGACTCTCTCAACTTCCTGTTTGTGAGTGCGGCTCGATTCAAAGTCCGGCGCGGCTGCACCAATTAAATTTTCTGCGATGATGGAGGATGACAACACGCCCGGTAAACCTGCGCCGGGGTGTGTTCCTGCACCAACGAAATAGAGATTTTCAAAATCTTCGCTGCGGTTATGCGGTCTGAACCATGCTGATTGCGTCAGGACAGGTTGAACCGAAAATGCTGCGCCCATACGACTATTTAATGTATGCCGGAAATGTAGCGGGTCAATGTGATGCAGTGCGATGATGTTTTCCTGTAAATCCGGCAGATAGTTATCTTCTAAGAATTGCAGAATCGCATCACGATAGGGAATCGCTTTCTTTTCCCAATCTATTCCTGAGCCGAGGTGCGGAACAGGCGACAACACATAGAAATTCTCACAACCCTCCGGTGCGATAGAAGCATCGGTGATAGATGGCATGTGCAGATAGAGCGAGAAATCTTCCGCGAGTTTCTTATCTTCGAAAATATCGTTTAACAGTGATTTATAGCGCTCACCTAAAATGATGTTGTGATGCGCTAAACCCTGTTCGCGATATTGTTTTTTCGTGCCAAAGTAGATAACAAAGAGCGACATACCGTATTTCAGCATGTTCATCTTGGTTTTGAGATAGGTGCTTTGATGCTTTTTATCA
>ENA-OWNT01002153-OWNT01002153.1-seawater-metagenome-genome-assembly--contig:-NODE-2153-length-21288-cov-4.113715_pt1 | contig 21288 bp, 18 predicted proteins | sample MGYA00238136_ERZ651165 | MGnify/ENA primary metagenome ERZ651165 (study PRJEB26861, sample SAMN08777766) | seawater metagenome | isolation source: coastal seawater | place: USA: Florida | collected...
TCGCTCGCTGCTTCGTCGTCCTCGCTTGCTTCTTCGCTCTCTGCTTCTTCTTCTTCTTCTTCTTCTTCTTCTTCTTCTTCGTCGTCGTCGTCGTCGTCGTCGTCGTCGTCGTCGTCGTCGTCGTGGACTGCGACAGTAAAAGCCCCACACCGCAAAAGCAACGACAACGACGACGCCGAAACAACAATGCAGCGGCTATGCTTGGTCTGGCATGTGTGTATCACACGTGATGCCTCTGTGGTATGCCAATCGTGTCTACGGACGACGAGTGCACCGGATGCGGGCAATGGGACAGTGACGTACGTGTGGCATACGCAAGTCAGGGATTATGTGCTGATGGTGCAGCGTCTCTGTTGCTCTGTAGTCGAACAGTGTGGGGCACACGGCAAGCACCGGCGACGACGGTCAAACTACAAACTAGACGCTGAAATCAATGCAAGGGATATTCTGCGTGAATCAAGCTACCATGTAACCACACGACCGCTGCCCTCGTTTGGTCGATTGCCAGTCCCCCCGTGAAACGCGCCCTTTGTTAACCTGGCTTGAAATGACGCGGCCGTGTCACAGCTGTGGAAGATGTAGCGTTGTCGCGCCACCGTCTCTGTTAGTGTCCTGTCTTGTCTGGCTACTGGCAAACGAAGTGCGCCAGGCCGACGCCGCGCCCAGTATCTTTGGCCACAAACACTTTGGCAGATATTTCGCATTGTCGATATTTTTCCTCGTGTTAGCTGTGGTGATGGCCTTTGTGGTGTATGGTGGGTCCCCATGTTGTTGCAGCTGCTCCCTGCCCAACATGTAACTGTCGTGTGAATGGTGTTGGACTGTAGATCACTGTGACAGGAAGGCGAAAGAACGTGCAGTTGAAGCTCGATCCGCGCGTATGGCAGCCGCCATCACAAGCGGTGGTGCTGAAGAATTCAGCGAATTTTCGCACAGCGACGACGAGGACTGGACCGAGCAGCTCCCCCCAGAGGAGCGCACGAAGCTGGTACGCCGCCGCTCAGGACAATCTCGACACATGCGAAGTCGCCGCCTCAACCGCCGTGAGAGAAATCCGACCACACGTGACGCAGTAGACAAGGCCCAAAGATGACGAGGGGTTTCGAAGTGTCGTCGCGCCCATGTGGGAACAGCTGAAAAAAACGTACATGAGCATGTACACTTCAACAACTCGGCGTAAATGTTTTGTGAGATAATAGGTAAAGAAATTTTATCAAACAACGGCTAGTGGTATGTCAACTTCAATCGCGGTGCCTGCCATGCCGATGATACCTATCATTCCTTTCAGCTTGTCTTGCCGCTTCACGTTCACGGGACAAAGCCTGGTTTACAAGTTGCGCGAAATCCTTTCTCAAATGGCGCTTCCACCATTTCGTTAGTTGCAGTGGGTCAACGAAGTTACGCCCCGCCAAGCGGAATCCACTTGGCGTCAATCGAATGAGGATCTTGGTCAAATCTCGCCCCGGCAGCTGGTAGCTCAAGCAAAACGTGAACGCAGCGTTTGGGTCGCTGTTGGGGGCCGCCGACAAAATGTAAGCAAGAGTGCCAGCATTGGTCGCGGTGCGGCGCTCCAGTTCTTTTCGGAGAACGGAGTCATCCAATTTCTTCGTGAAGGAGGCGACGTGGAAGTATGACCTGTGCTGCATCATACGGCTTCCCAGGTCAGCGCACCGTGCCACGTAGTTCGCGGCCACATCGTCTAGTTCCGAATAAGTGTCCCCACGCAACAGTAATCGCTCGGCGACTCCTCCTTCGCCACCGACAATCTCCCCTTCCTCAGTCACAAACTCATGGAGGATGACTTGGTTCTCGCTCGACATTTTCCAAGTGAGCTTGAACCCTCGGCGGCGGTCTCGTGGATCCTGCAGGATGTGAGGACGCACGATAAAACTGCCATCGTCTTCCATTCCAGGCTCCAGACCATCCACCAAAACTTGCGCAGCCGTGGTCCCGTCCACGCATCTGAAGTTCGGGTGTGTGATTTGCCGAATGCGGTCGCCCGCAGACAGTGGTTTGACCGCGTCTGCGAATTGATTGCTAATCAAGCGAGTGGACAAGTATTCGCCAATTCTACGAAGTTCATCGTCCAACACGCAGCGCGGGTCAACCTGGTAACCCAGCTCAGCAGGGGATGGGACCCGACCGATGTCCTGGTTTGTGCAGCTCAGAACACATCGAATGCTCAACGACGGAGGTGGAGGCTTTGCAGGTGGTGCTGCCATGTTGAATTGCTGTTGCGGGGGCCGCCGAACGTTCCAGTACTCTTTGTCCAGCACCTTGCATTCCAGCACTGTGCCCTCTTTCACCGACATCGGGAACAAGAACACATCCCGCAGCTCCGCGAATCGAGGAAGGTTGCGGGCAGGCAGCACGCAACGTACGCCTTCATTCGACTGGCATGCAATGGAGCGAATGGTCATGAAAGGAAACAACTCTTTCAAGAACGCACGCAGAACGTTTGACCGAAACTCCGGTTCGCTGATAGGCGTTGGTCGTCGCTCCGCGAACTCCTTTTCGCGGTGCTCCACAGAATCCAACACTTCCTCAATATCTTGCATCACGTCGACACGGCGAACTAGGCGGTCTAAAAACTTCAGCACGGTATCAACGGCGTAACGGTGACCGCACTCCACATCACCGCTTCTTGAATTGCAAATTTTGGCAATCCATGTGTCGATCAGAGCTTGACGATTCGGGATCACCTCCTGAAGCGCGCTGCGCACACGACCGCGCACGGGATCCCTGCTCTGGTCACTACCATGTGCGCCGTCATAAAAGGAAACTCGAGTCACCTTCACCGTAATCAGCATTCCTCGTCGCAGAGATTCGTCAGAATCTCCCACGGCGAGCTCGTACAACCGTGCATCGGACAAATGTGGGGTTGCGGGCCGAGAATCAGCAAACGGCCACTGCAGTTCCTCGTATATGAGTCGAGCTTGAGTGCCGAGGTTTGGTAATTGGACAACAGACTTGTTCAGTTGTATTGGGTCAAAGTACGAATCTGTAGGCGGGGCAGAACCAGCGCCGAGAACGAGAGGCGCCGGCTGCGAGGCGCGGTCTGCATCATCTATTCTCTTCTGGCGACGAGCCTCGGACGACTCCCAAAGTAACTCCAGAATCACACGCTTGGAGGCATTAGTATCTTCACGATTCAATTGCAAAGTCGTGTGCACCTGCTCAAGAGCGGTGATAACTCGAGGGTACAGCTCAGGGTGGATGCGCGTCGCGTCTAATGGCTGGAATCGGGCAAAGTGGTCGTCAGTCCACTGAATGTGTCGCTTGTTGGCTGCCAGCCCGATGTTCAGCGTCATGGGATCGAAATGCCACGGTCTGATCGCGATGAAACCGGCGGCATTTCGTACCACAGTTTTTGGCAAGAACTCAGTGAGCTCCTCTCGGTTGCAGATACCGTCGCGCTCATTACCCTCAGCGATCAGCTGAGCAGCACGGTTTCGCCCCAATCCAGAAACGTATTGCAATATCGCCAGTGCGCGAGAGGGCTTCAAATTCAACAGCGAGTTGATGTCAACGCCAACCCTGTTCACTTCCGAGATGAGGACACGCTCAACATGTTTCACTAAAACGCGGGAGGGCAACGCCTTTTGGAAGCGGTGCAGATCGAGGCGTTTGAGCATTCGCGCCTTGTCCTCAACATCGGACCCGGCAAAGTTGGTGAACACACACATTTCTAGCAAGGGGTTCTGTGCCATTCGGCCAAGATAGATGGTCAAGCGCTTGTTAATGTGGTCTTTCGGGAATTCCTGCTTCCCCTGTGGGGAACGCGCCATCAAAACAGCCATAAACGGATCAGTGTACACGACAGCTGCTGCCGCGTCCGCGGACACCTGTGCCTTCGCGGCGACATCGGCAGCCAGAGACTCCAATTCGCGTTTGATGAAATCGGCTTGGCGACAAGGATTCAAGGCGATCACGCGGAGCCCGTAAAGGGATATCAACCGGCGAACTTTCGGATACACATTTTCTTGATAAGATGCATGCCTGCTCCAGCTCTCTAACTCCAGACTCTCTAGAACATCTCCACTGCGATTCAGAACAGCAAAAAACGATGGTTCACGACGACTGTCCACAGCATAAAAGCAGCCAATGCATTCTTGGTGGGTGGGCACATCATCGTCATAATCGTTGTATTGCAGCTGAGCGAGCTTTTCATCGATACCAACATCATCTTGAACCCAAAGCGCACCACTGAGGGTCGCCCCGTTCAGGGTGTGGGGAAGCGTCACCCCGGGCAAATGCTGCGCTGGTCGCGATGGTTGGTAGCGGACGAGATCGCGAACAACAGAAGCGCAATGCGTAGCGATGGAAGTCTCACTCTCCGTCGTAAGTTTTTCGCGCAATGTGGCTTTTGCGGCGGGAGCCAGGTACTCGCGAATGGTTCGCTGCACGACTCGCTCCCGGAACTCGTCCCAGCCAGCCATCTTCGACTCTTGCGAGACAGGCGCGTCTTGCAGGATCAGTTGAAAGTGCTTGGGTGTGAGGAAAGCTTGACGGAGCTTGTTGATTGCTTTGTCTACGGTTTGCAGTTGAATGTCCACTTTAAGATAACCCTTCTCCACACCTTGTCGCACACGCGCGTAGGTAGTTCCTCGGAGCGCGGTATCCCAGCGAGGTTCCGGCTTATTGCGCCGATCTACTCTTTGTCCAGCTGTTGCAGCCGAGCTTGGTGGTGGCGTATCGTACGGGTCCTTCACGTCCGGAGCCCCGAAACTACCAGGGATGTGGCGCGGTGCTTCAAAACTGGGCGCTTGGTACCAGCACTCCTCAACAGGTTTTCCTCTCAAGCGATGCACACCAAACAAATGATGGAACGGATCATTGCTGATCTCTTCGACTCCCCTCGTAGTTGGCTCCGTGTTCAACGTGGCGCCGGTGATGAGATCATGAATGACGAGCGATCTCAAACGTGGTTCATAAGCTAAGAAAAGTGCGCATGACTTCTCGAAAGCCCGCATGGCGCCGTCGGCGTCTGCAAAGTCTCGGAATTTGGAAGTGCCTTCGACAGTTCTGTTTTCAGAGCACAACTCTGCGATGAGATCGTCGAGTCCAGACTGCACGTTGACAACCACCGTCGGAGGAGCGGCTTGATATCCCACGGCTTCATAGTTCGAGGCGACTTGTCCTGGGTAGATTCCCAGATGATGTTGTAGCCCAAGAACGCCCGCTGTGTGACATTGCACCAAGAAATTGCGATTGGCGTTGAGCTTGCCCCGCGCTGAGTTTCCTTGGCGCCGTAAATTGCTTGTCTTGCTGGCCTCGGCGACTGTTGACGCGGTGAGACCGTCAAACATTTTGATAAAGTTGAGGTAGACACGCAGATTCTTTTTGTCCGACGGTAGCAGCTGGTACGGATATTGTCCCGCCACTAGCATTCGACTCACATAGACATTGCTGTTAGTCGCCTTGGCACTCCCGTCCGAGGTCGCCGCTCCATTGTCCTGTGTCTCGATGGTCTGGGTTGCTGCGGCGTCCAAGGACTGCAGAGCTCGTGACACCACCTGCGACAATTCTTGAGTGGCACACCACTCTTCGTGCAAGTCCTGAATGGCCCACAGTTGCGCCGGGAGGAAGTGCTTTGCGTGCTGTGAACGATACGTCATAATATATGGGACTTCGACATGCTCGACAGCAATTGCATTCAAAATGCGTGCGCAGGTTTCGACAGCACCTTCTGGTAGTGCATGGAACGGCCACTTGGAAGCAAGCTGCTGCACAACCCATTGTGCTTCGGCCGTGAAGTCCGCATCAGGTGCACCGGGAGCGCCATCATGCATGACCAAGCACGATTTCAGTGGACCGGTGGAGAAGCGCTCGGGCAAGTCGACTTGCGGATCAAACCGAGTCACGGCGGGCGTTGCTTGAGGGGCGATCGCCGGGGTCGCGTCTGCAGAATCTGTCGGTGCAGTGTCAGAATCCCCGGCCGCTCGGCTGGAATCGCCATTCTCGGACTGGTCGTCGTCACTTTCTTCATCTTCGTCATCGTCGTCATCGTCGTCGCTTCCGGCTGCGGTTCGCCTACCCATCGCCAGTTGCAGTTTCTCCTTGTCAATGTCGTGCATGCCGGCGAACTCCGCGTAATCTGGGCCAAAGCAAGCAAAACCAAGTTCGAGGAACTTTTGCTCCGGATCTTGGTCGTCGTCTTCGATATCTTCATCGTAAACCTCAGCGTCGACGCCTTGCTCCGGGCCGTTCCCATCTACTTCGACAGCATCACCTTCATCATCACTGTCACGCCCGCGAATGAGCTCAAGGTCGTCGACGGACGGCTGAGCGCCAATGTTGGTGAATCGTTGTAATTTTTGCGCATCTTGCTTCTTCTTCTCCATCCGCTTCTTGCGGTGGAGTTTCGTCCGCTCGTCCTCCGACGATTCACTGTCGTCGTCGGAGTCATCTTCAGTTTTCTTGACAAATCCGTCGTCCTCGTACGAATCCTCGTCACTGCTATCAGCGCCGTCAGAATCGACGTCGCCACCCTCGCCATCAGATTCCTGCGCCTGGTCATCTACCAAACCACTCAGGCGGCTTTTCTTCACTTTCTTCCTCGCGGGAGCAGCCGACGAATGATCTGCTGGTGATGTTGAGGCATCATCCTGGCTGCTGTCATCGTCGCTCTTGTCCTCGCCAAAAACGGAGGTGTCTACTTCATTGGAAGCGTTGTTGTCGCCATCCAACGCACTGGCATCTCTCTTTTGTGGTTCCGCCATCGGCGACCGCTGCCGGGACCCTGTGTTGGCCCCTGCGCAGGTCCGAACGGCGCTCGCGCACTCGCCACGCAGCCACTTGGGAGGCCGAACGTGACACGTGGAAAGTGACTCCACGCCGTCAAGCCTCTCTTGCAGAGCACTGTGCGCCAGCAACAACAAAAAGAAACAAGAGAAAGGCCGCGTACAATACGTTGATCCAGAAATTAGGGTTTCTACGCCGTGCAGACCAATCGAACCCGAAAGGGATGGTCCTTGAAGTCAACCAAATGTGGTCCACAACCAACACAACACAACGCAACGCAACGCAACGCACTGGCAAACCAACCAGCCTCACACAACAGACACAACACACACAACACGCAACACAACTCCCCAACAATTGGCAACACGCGAGCAACAACGTAACAACAACCAACGACGACGACGACGAACGAACACGCCAACCAACACCGTCCATCACCACCACCACGAACCCACCCACTTCTAGAACCGCCACAAACCGCAAACTGACCCACCTCCACGGCCAACCAATAGCAAGCAATAACTTGTTGCTCCACCCACATCAACTGCTACTGCCACGACTGCTACAACTCCAACCACAACTACTGTTGCTGTTGCTGCAACTACAGCTACTACTACTGCCACGCTGCTGGTCCTTTCACAGCACACCACCACCAAAGCCGTCACCAACAACAACCAACAACCAACAACCAACAACCAACAACTAACAACAACAACAACAAACGAAAGGACCAACAGGCCAACCAACATCCACAACAACCTCCACAACAACCTCCACAACAACCTCCACAACAACCTCCACAACAACTCCACAACAGCAACGACAACAGCACCAAACGAACAAACGAAACCTTACAACAATCATCAAGAGGCAGGCAGGCCAACCAACAACGACGACGACGACGACGACGCTTTGCTTTGATAACTTTCACAACAACGACGACGACGATGACCACAACAACGACAACACAACAACAACAACGAACTTCGATTCGTTCGTTCGTTCGTTCGTTCGTTTGTTCGTTCGTTCGTTTGTTCGTTCGTTCGTTCGTTCGTCGCTCCACCTCATTCATCCATCCACCACAGCCCGCCCTTTCCCTTTCTATTCCCACTTTCTTCATACTGTACACTCTACTTCTCACTTTTACTAAATCCTTTCCCCGCCTACTCTTCCCATTACTGTATTTAGTCCTTCTACCTTTCCAACTATACAGTACTTCTAATTCACAGAACACAAAGGCTCGGTGTGGGTTGGGTTTGAACACCTCAGCGACGGAGCGGTCTGACTGAATCCCAGTGCGTGGCAGTGAACGACTGCGTCCATGGGCACGCTGGGCTCCTTCACTCACCCACCCGCTCACTCACTCAGTCGTTGGCTCCCAGCGGTATTGAATCAGTCACTCTCAGTCGTTGGCCCCCAGCGGTATTGAATCAGTCGGTGGCTGTGGTTGGAGAGAGCGGGGTTAGTGCAAGAGTGGCTTACGCAATGGTCCCTCCATTTCCACGGGTATTACCAGTAGTGGATAATGGTTGAGTGGGCGTTAGTGCGCGGATGTGTCATCCTTATCCGGGATAAACGTAGTTTTTGCGATCCGGATGGCGTGCTTGATTTGTATATTACTGATTGAGGATACTATGGTGACGGTGATACGCGGGTACATTGCATATCTACAACTAGGACTAACGCGATTTGTAGTGATCAAGCCAACGCGTTTCAAACTTGGTATTTTGTATACTGTACTGTGTATGGTATTGTGCATTATTTTGATATCTCCGCAGTGATACAGTGAGTTTCAGTCGCGTACTAAATACTATTTTGATGATGTGAGCCATTTTTGATGAAACCACCCAGTCCGCGCACCGCGCAATCGGTGACCGCTGACCGCTGGCTGACCGGTGACTGACTGCGTGCTTTGATTGATTTCAATGTATTGCGTGTTGGATGGTTATTTCAGTACTGTATATTCCATCTTTTCAGATTCTTCGCTTTGTATCTTAACTGTAAAGCAGCGTTCATTTTAGTTAGTAATGTTCTATTAGCGACTGTACAGTTGTCTGTTTCACTGAATCGATCCCAGCTGCCTCCGCGACAGTGAGTGCGTGCAGCGGAGAAAAGCGTCAGCGGCGGCCACGTACAATACATATGCATTTATTCCGGTCACTTCTGTACTTAGTACGACTAGTCTGTACTATCGGTACTGTATCACACATAATAGAAGTATACATGAAAGCTGCCAACGACGACGACGACGACGACGACGACGACGACGACGACGACGACGACGACGACGACGACGACGACGACGACAGCAACGATGCGTTGGCGCAACGCAATGAGCAAGCCGCTCGCCGCTACCACGCCGAAACTCTGAGCGGAGTGCACCGCAGAGCGTCCCGAGATGTCTGTGATCGCGCTTGGCAGTGCGATAAAAGAGGCGGGATGCATGTTACCGAGCTGTGTGTGGAGAGTGCTGGGTCGGCGTGATGTGGATCTGTGAACGCTCCCAGCTGGACCAGTGGGATCCGATAAGTGTTTGCACCTCTTCGCAAAATGATCGCTCGAGGAGTGAAGTTGCCGGCGGAGTTTCAGGCGACCGGTATTACATCGATGGGATTTGTGGTAAAGACACACTGCAGCCGGTTTCGTCCAGGAAAATAGAAATTACTTTGCATTTTTGCACTCGATTTGCGCTGGCGCGTTTTGTTGAGCGACGACGAGTGCGCGAAAACTGCTGCGTTGGCAAAATGCCGGTGCTGAACCGCCAAGATTTCGCCGACTCTCAGTTTGTTCGTGACATTGAGCGCTCGGCAATTGATGAGTTCAACCGTGAGAATCCGTATGAACAGACTTTCTACAATGACGTCGCCGGATTCGTTGCTGCCGTTAATTGGAAAGAGGACGGCCACTGGCTAGCTGTCCTCTTCGGAATACAATTGATGTATTTCCTGTTAGTGGTCTGCTTCCGACGAGTCGAAATCATCCAGTTAGGCGTATTCGTGACAATTTGTGGACTAATTCTCGCGTCGGAGTACGTCAACCAGTTCCTTCATGACCACTGGCGCGAATTTTCGACGCAGGATTACTTTGACGAGCACGGCGTATTCTTCTCGGTGGTGTTCTCCGGACCACTGCTTGCTATCGGCTTCTTGCAGGCAAGTTGCCCTGATGTTGCATTTGCATTGTTGTTTTACATTGACACTACACTCACTCTCTGTTTTGATGGGTACAGCTTGTCTTGGTACTCTGTTACGTTAAGAATTTGTTAGTGAGTGTCAAAAGAGCAGAGTTACGCGAAAAGGGCAAAGCCGCTTCGAAGAAGGCCGAGAAGGGAAAGGTCGCCGACAACAAGAAACGGCGGTAGTTTTTCGCCGTGCTACTTTCTCGCCGAAGTATCGTCTTCTGGCACATTGTTGATAGCACTGTTTTATAATGTTTTTATTGATCTCAATTTGTGCACCCTCCTTACCTGACCTCCTGCATTTGAATGTGCACAGTTTGTCGTTCCACCGCGCCCTGCGATTCCGTTCGCCTCACTCGACATGTCCTATGACATGGTCCTTACTTACAGCTGCAACAAAACGCAAATAATCTGTATAGGAATTGTTTTGCATTTTCACTCCATTCATCGCGCCGAGCCGATACCGCAGCATTCATAGCATTCATAGTATTCATAGCACTCGTTGCATTCATTTGCATGGCAGTCATCAATTACAACAACAACAACGATGACGACGACGAAGAAAGGAGCGATCCCGAAGTCCTTAGTCATTTATGATATAAGTGCGTTAATGTATCTGTCCCTAAGTAGCATGCATGCAAATAGGCATTATGTGTTCAGCTCTCTTCACAGTCAGTCAGCCAACAACAACAACAAACGGTCGCAGACGAACTGCCGTTCGTTCGTTCGTTCGTTCGTTCGTTTGTTCGTTCGTTCCTTCGTTTGTTTGGTCGTTCCTTCGTTCGTTTGTTTTGGTCGTTCCTTCGTTCCTTCGTTCCTTCGTTCCTTCGTTCCTTCGTTCCTTCGTTCCTTCCTTCGTTCTTTCCTTCGTTCCTTTGTTCCTTCGTTTGTTTCTTCGTTTGTTCCGTCGTTTGTTCCTTCATTTGCTTTGATCGTTCCTTCATTCCTTCGTTCTGATCATTCGTTTTGATCATTCGTTCGTCTGTTTGTGCGTTCGTGCGTCCGCTTTGCCTTCCTTCCTTCTTATTGGTGGGCTGTTGGTGACTCCGTTTCCGCTCGGTGTGTTCGATGGTTTGGTCAGTGAACGGGTTGTCTTTATCTGCACACGTGAAGTGTTGAGGTTGTGGAATGATCAGTAGGATCACAACACAAGTCTCCATTCAAACCTGTTGGACGCCACAACGAGTTCTTTAGCACTCCAGTTCTCTGGACTCTGTTGTCTTTTCGCACGTGTTTTCATAGAATTATTCGTGCCCAATCATGCTGGCATCATGCTGCAACGGCAAAACGGATTGACTCCTCCGTGAGAAGTTGTCCCACCGCCTCGAATTTCCTGATCATAATGCCGCGTTCGTCTCCCAGTCGAGTTAGTGCGGCGGTGTCGAAGCGAGAGTACCCTGACTCCCGCGCATCGTTCTCGGTGAGCAAACTGTCTGCTGTTCCAAAAAGTTCTGACAACAATGATTTGGAAGAAAGCCTGACGATTCCTTCGGAGGACTCTGACAACGGCGAGGACCTGTGGGCGCCGGATGGATCATTCCGTGAGGAGCTACGTGGAACGGTGGAGTTCCCCAACTTTAAGGAGGACGACCAACTGTGTCATGTCTGTGTTGGCGTCGACATTGGGACTGCCGTTCATGAAGTCAGTTTTTTGTTGTTTGCCCCGACACATCCAGATGCAAACACCTCCAAAAAGGACCAGTCCAGTGCAACATCCGTTGACAAGTTTGTCACAACGAAGTTTGGGTTCCACATGCATGCCGCTCTATGTGTTGAGAACACGTCAGGTGGGGGCGCATCGAAGGACAATGTCGCGGAATCAGAGGCCAGTGATGACGATCACATGGACTTGACATCGCTGGGTAGCACACGAAGTCGACTCGTACAACTCAACAAGACCTCAGGTCCAGATTTATTGCACGCAAGCGGAAGTAATGTGCCGCACGGTCTGTACCTCTTGCCGTTCAACAAGCGTGCACTGCTCGAGAGTATCCGAACTGAATTTCCTGACCAAGATCCTGTTCGACTTTGGATGGCGTCTTATTGCCACCACAAACCGACAGCTGCGTTTGCGCGGGCATGTGAAGAATTGTCCCGCGTGACCACAGACTATCTCGTGCGCTACGCGCCCGATGTGCTACTTTCGAAATCGACTAACGCTTGGGCACGCTTATTTGACGAGGGATATACTTGCGATGCAATTTGTTACACTTTGCCCTACAGCTTCTCGAGAGTACACGGTGCTACCGAGATCTTAGCCGCAGTCGATGCTTCTTTTGCTGAACGTGCCAAACACAAGCATTCGCTGTTTGTGGTCACTCACATTTTCGACCACTACGCGTCCATCGTGTACTACGCTGTAAATTTGAAACGGTCACGAAAAGTTTTGGGAAAGCAGCGCTTGAGCGACACTGGGTATCTCATTGATATTGGCCATGGTTTCACCTCGTGTGCTGCATTCAGCTTGCATCGTCCGAAGAAGAAGCCCAGGAAAATAGAAATTTTGAGTGAGAGTGGGGTTGACGTTGGATACATCGATGTCATTCATGCTGTCATGGAGCTCGTCGTGCAACGCTTCGAGTCCATATTCCAAACCCCGCCAAAGATTTGGCAATACTTGGCGATGTTTGAAGTGTGTCGGTCCGAATTGAAGGCTTGGGCAGCGGAGCTAACACAGCAAATTCGGGCGTTCTCTCGTCGTCACCGCCGTGGAGCAGAGGAAACGGGTAGTCCAGACCTCCGTAAAGGGAAGCGATCGCCACGGATGGCAACAAAGCGGGCCGAAGCTTTCTGGTCCAGCCCTGATGCTTGGCGAAAGTCTGCCCGCCGCAACCTGAACTATCACCTTTCATCGTCCCGCCTGATACGATTCAAAAGTGCTTGGGCCGATTTTTCGTTGAATATCACAGGGAAAAAGTTCTTTGAAGTGGCAAGACCAGCGTTCAAACGCATGCTCGGGGTTTGCTCTCGCACTTTCCGGCGCGCTGCTTTCAATTCCAGCACCAGTGCTCCAGCAATTTTGTTTTCTTCAGATACCTACGCAGAAGTGCCAGTTTTTCATGAACTCCTGAACTTGAAACTGAAGAAAATCTTTAAAGCACATGTCAAGCAGAATAAACGACATGGAAAACACTCTGCAATGAGGCTGGAGAAAATTTGCTTGGGACAAAGTAGCGTTGCGCAAGGAGGTGCAATTTGTGCCGCTTTGATGAAAGACATGCATTTAGACACACTGTTTGATAAGAGAGCCAAAAAAGAAGCTCCATTCACTCGCATCGTGGGATCCAACCACCATTTGCATCGATGGGGATCGGCTGTGTTGAAGCTTGTGCAGAAAACAAAAACTTACCTAGCGCAAAGCGACGAGGACAAAACTGCCAAAGCTGAAGCGTCGCGCCGTGAAGAGATGGAGTACGATGCTATGAGTCCCATGTTCAGCCCAATGCGGAGTGCCCAAGCTAGTCCTGCGAAGCGCACAAGTCAGATTCGTTCTCCAGCCGCCAGCCCATTCGGCACCCACAAGGTAAGCGTGACATATTGTTGATGACCACTCCCGATAATACATCCATCAAAAGATTTTGTTCGCCTCACTGCCACAGCTTCACGTCGGACAAGCATCTCGCGGCCCGCTTGCTCGATCAAAGACGAGCAAGGACCCGACTATCTCGAAAGCTTTGTTCGAGACAGCGCGCAGCCAGTCCCTTCCCGGCACTTCCGCAACCTTACCGAGCCAGAATGTTATTTCAGGATACGACATGGACGTGCAAGTTTCAGATCGTCTTCTCGAACGCCAAAACAAAAGTCAAATCCAGGATGGCGAGCTGCGGTTGCTGTGCATCACTTGGAATCTCGGCAATGCACCTCCAAACCCTTCACAAGTCAGTGAACTATTGTCCGACCTCGACAACGTCGATCTCCTTGTCTTCGCCGGTCAAGAAGCTGTTTGGAGTAGTGGTGCCGGCAAACCCAAGAAGCAAAAGAATCATGATGATGACGAGGAGGAAGAGGGCGCCGAGATGGTGGAGGAACCAGACTCGGAAGACGAATTAGACTTAGACATGGATTTCGTCGAAAGCTCCGAGGATAACGTTGACGACCCTTTCGCCCAGATCATTTCGAAGAGGGCTGCTTTGTTAGGCTTTCAGACGATTCGGGCTGTCTCCATGGGGGAGATACGCTTGCTTGTTATGGGACGGAAACAATTCGTAACGGCAAACCGAGTGAGTGAAATGCAGGCAGTCTGCGTTCCGACGGGAGTGGCCGGTGTTGGGACCAACAAAGGCGGTGTCGTTGTGAAAATGTTCGTATTACAACATGAACGCTACTATTTGCGACTCTCAACACTGACTTCTCTTTGTGAACTCGCTGCTCTATTTTTGCAGGTGCTTTGACGAAACCTCCTTGGTATTTGTGTCTTCGCACCTTGCTGCGCATTTAAAGAACGTGGCCGCGCGCAATCAGAATTTCCGCCAAATACTCAAGGCTGCAACGCTCGGCAACATGGATTTAGACTTCGATTGTCAATTTCATCACGTGATTTGGCTCGGCGATCTCAATTATCGCGTCAACTTACGGGCTCTGGAAGGTGCGAGATTGTCAAAATAACGTGTGAGTTCGTCATCAGCGTGTTGTGATTTTGCTTTTTGCTGTGTCTTTCGTGCAGGTCTTCCGCCTCCCAGTAAGGGTGCGCAACACGATGCACACTGGGCTCGGGTTAGAAAACTTGTTCGAGATCGCCAGTGGTCCAAATTGATCCAAGCCGATCAGTTGCAGCTGTGTCAAAACGAAGGCAAGTGTTTTGTTGGATTCACAGAAGGTCACTACAACTTTTCTCCAACTTTCAAAATGAAGAGGTCGCCCGGATTTGAATACACCACGCAACGTGTCCCATCTTATTGTGACCGAATTTTATGGCGAAGCCTTCCTGCGCCAAGGCCGACTGACGAGGTACACTGTTGATTTGTGCGCATCATTTTTTCATGTGGATTGTAGTATCTGAGTTTTGCATGGTTGCGTGTTGCCATTTAACAGGTTATTTGTGAAGATCACATTCGTCTGTTGAAGCTGGAGGCGTTCCCGCAAGCGTCCACTAGTGACCACAAACCTGTGCGCGCTGTGCTGGCTGCACAGTTGTTCGAGAAAGTTGACTACAGCACCGTTCCTGGTCTAATCGGGAGCGAGGTACAAGCTACTTCAGCAAGCAGTCCACACAAACGGCGGAGCACCACGCGCCCACGAGGGAGCTTTATGTCTAGGTCGGACTCCGGTGCAAGCTTCGCGGATGCTGCAATTCGCACTGCTGTTGTCCGATTTTCGCGACTGCAGGCAAAGGGCTTGAAGGCTGCGGATATCAACGGCAAGTCTGATCCGTACCTCCGTTTCCATTCTGTGCCGCACCGTGATTACCTAGCGAAGTCAACGTACTCTTCCAAGAAGAAGAAAGCAACACTCAATCCACAGTGGAACAATAGCGACGTTCCAGAGATTGTGACTGTTCTTCAAAACAATGAGCAGCTGAAAAAGCTTGTCATCGTCATCTCACTGTGGGATCATGATGTCTCTTCAGCAGATGATCCGCTGGGACACGTAATTGTGCCGATTGGAAACTTTCTGCCCTCGGATGCCGATGGCGAAGAGTGTTCTGATGTTCCCCCACGAAAGTTCAACAAACGCATCACGTTGCACGGCCAGCAATCGAGCGATCAAGGGGACTTAGGATATATTCGTGGGATGGTCAGTATCACCTGGCAATGGGACGCAGGTATCGGCGGTGACGACAAACGAAATTCGTGCTCGGTGCAGTAGCAACAGCCACTTCCTGTGATGCGCGCTGCTCTACAACGGTCAGACGACACACTTTTTCAAAGCTAATTTATTTTTCATCACATTGCGGCAAACCAGAACCGCTACTTTCCTTCCCAATTGTACGGGAACGGCTCTGCTTGACGCACCGGTTTGTAAAAGTCGTCCAGTGACTCAACCAACGGACCGTATGTCTCATCACAAATCTCCCGAGTCGTACACCCTAGCAGGCGGTCCCACACAGGAGTTTCTGCAGGGCACTCGCAGCGCGGCACGGGCAGTACACTGCAATGTTCCTGACGCAGCATTGTGATTGCAACCACAGTCACATACATGTTTAAAAGCTAATTTCGTAATACATGGACACATCGGACAGACATCAATATCACCGACGCTCGACAGGGCGCTTACCTCCGTCGGGGTGTAATGACACGTTGTCGGGCAGCCAGACGCGAAGGCGTTCCACTTCATGCCCCCGAAGCAAGGATATTGAGCATCCCAGGCGGTGTTGTACTCGCACCCAGCTGGCATGAAAAAATAGTTGTTTGGGGCGTTGAAAACAATGCCGTTGTAGCTAATTTGCTTCACGCATTCGTAGTACACTTGGCCGAATGCGTTGGTGTTGGCATTCTCCGTGGTGATGTATGTCAAGTTGCATTGCAGGCCCGTGCAAGTTGACACATCGAATCGGTTTAGGCCACAGTACCAGTCGTCCTCCGTTTCTACCACCGACAAGGAAAAGAAAAGTCGAAACAATCACATCGTTATTGTGAGTTGTAGCTGTTGTAGGAGAGTGCAAATGCAGTTGTTGTCGCCCTACCAATGACTTCGTATCCGAACAGTCCCAACTGTTCGAGACATGGTCCGAGACCAATGCCACCCTCCGCTGCCAAAAGCGTAGGCGAACATTCTGTGGCACCCTGAGCGGTCAGCGTCGCACTTTGTTCGATTAGCAACGCAATGTTCAAAGGGTCTGCACCGTACTGATTGCAGAGCTCTATGTGACACAAAAGGACAAAGTCATTGAGTGCTCTGCCACCGCAAATGTTGCCAAACACAGCTCGTCACTACGGCCGCCATTTCACACGTACCCATTTGAGGATCATTGTATGCAGTCGCTGGGTCATCGCCCTGACCCACAACATGTTGTAGATACGCCAAGGATACGAAGGCCAACTTTACAGCACAAGCTAAGCCCATTTGAGGAGCGCGGACCAGTTGGTCGGCTTGGTACACTCGTCTCTACCACACTCGTGTTGTTGTCATTGTACCAACAAATTTCAAGAAACTATTCTCTAATTTCCACGTTGAGGCCCACATAATATGCGCCCTCGTCATACACGACTTCGAAGAGACGTTTGTTCGCACCGCGAGAACGAACGAATGCAGTTGTGTTCACTTCAGCACCATCACCTTCAATGACAGCCCCAACCATTTACACACACTCCGCTCGTCAATAGACGGTGAAGCAAAGTGCTAGACTCGGATCGGTCACCAACTCGTGAGTTGGAACAGCTGGTTTCACGTACGCGACTTGTGCTGGAACGACAGCGACGAGGCGGCGACCTCAAAACGACCCGCGGACACAACGCAAGCGACGGCAACGAAGCAGCCAACAACCAACTAACAACGTTGCGGTTTTCCGTTGAAGGTTGAGGAGCTCGAGACGTCGTGCAGGCGAATGACGAATGACGGAGCTGTTGCGATTGATGACCAACACCAGCCAGCCGGCAGAGCAGAACCATCCTCCATCCTTGCTCCTTTATTCTCAACGCTACGATACGTCCTTCACTTCCGCATTTTTCAACCGCCCACACGCCCACTCCGTTCACTGCACATGACACACTGTATACCATGAAGCATGTTGTGCACAAAGCCGGTTACTTGGTTACTCGACGCCTTGAGGCGGACGAGCACTTTGCACTTTCAGCACTGTCACACTGCATGTCAAATGTACTTTACAGACTATTGGTAACAAAAGGCAACCCTGCGTTTGGACCGAGAACCTATTTCGTGATACTGTATCGTGAAATAGCCGGTAAAAGTGTAAGAGTAGAAAACGGAAAACGGAAGACGGAAAACGTTCCGAGTCCGCAGGCATTCCGCATCCTGGATTCCGGGAATTTGGAATTTGGAATTTTGGAATTTTGGAATTTTGGAATTTTGGAACTTTGCATGTTCCGACCAAACGGACCTTGGGCACGACCCCTTTCCCCTTTCCCTTTCCCTTATCTCATCGCGAAGGCAAACCACAAACCACAAACCACAAACCACAAACCACAAACCACACAACGACAATTCGACAAAACGACAAACCTCGACGACGCCACAAAACCACAAAACGACAAAACCACAAAACGACGACGCCTCCAAAACCTCCAACGTCAAACCTCGCTGACTGACTGACTGACAGACATTGAAAGTTGAAAGTTACATCAACTCGCGGTGCAACGACTCGGAGAGGATATCCATTAATTCCGACTCAACTAGTACTTCAGTACTGACATTGTGTACTCGGTACGTCTAATATCGCAATTGAATTGCGACGGTCGAACGACCTCCATTGGCTGGCATTCTGCTCCTCGGAGTTCGAAGTGCTGGATTTTGGATTTTGGATTTTGGTGGCTGTATGCGGTGGAACCGCGGGTAAAGGACGAACATGTTTTGGAATTCAAGAGTACTGTGTATTTGAATAAACGCTTGAATAAAAAGTATTTAGTGAGACGTTATAGTGAATGTTGTTTTTGTAAACTTACAATGTTTAACAGTACAGTAGCCAAAGTACTCAAATATTAAAGTTAATTGTTTATCAATTAGTTAGCGTACAGTAATGAGAAATGATGAATTGACTGAGTGAAGTGAAGTAATGGGTGAGTGGGTGGGTGAGTGGGTGAGTGAACGAACGACGGTGTCCCCCACCCCCACTCACCCAGCTCTGCGTGAGTGGAGGTAGGTGACGAACGAAGAATGACAACGACGACAAACGACGAACGAACGACGACGAACGACAACGAACGACGACGACGAACGACGACGAACGACGACGAACGACGACGAACGAACGACAACGAACGACGACGAACGACGACGGTGAATGGGTGAATGAACACTTTTGACTGCATTGTTGTGCCGCCGCCTATGGGTGGTGTCCGGTGTCCGTGTAGCCGCCGAAAAGAGGGGTGGTCACTTCACTTTTGTTCAACTCGAGCTCCACGGCATGGCGAGCTGGCTTTGGAATGCATTTTAAGCCCATGCCACCGTAAGTAAGACCCTTTGTTGTTGGCGTCGCTAGTCGACTGGAGTACTGAGAACCACATTCGGCGTTGGGACGTTGCGGTCAACAGAGTTACTTGCCCTCGTTGGAAGAATAGAGCTTGGTATGGGTGCCATTCGTTGGTCCAAACCGTTTCTGAAAGCATGCACGACGATCCGTGTTGACTTTACCCGTGCACACGTGGAAGTGCGTTCCTCCCGTCGTTGAAGATACAGACCTTCGACACGCAGTGTGGCTGCGTTATTGTGGTGACGAAACAGTGCTGTGACTTGAACCACATTAGCGCCGGGTTGTTGTAAGCCACAATCTTATTGGTTTAACTTTGTGTGAACCAGAACGTATCGTTGACCATTCATTGCTATCATGCTGTAGATTGGTTCCCAATTTTTTGTTGGTTCTTTTAGTTTGAGAACACGAACGGCTGACTGGTTCGTCGACGAAAAGTGGTCATGAGCACAGCCGGCGGGCTGCCACCTATTCCCCAGGAACTGAAGAAGTTGCGCGGATATTTTACGCTAGCGCGGCAAATTGCTAAAGCCGGCAATGACAAAGCTCGCATTTGTAGCTGGCTACTCCGGCGGCATGGTGTTCAAGTTGGTACGAAGATGCCGGGCGTCAAAACCCCGAACGGACGAGCTTTCATCGTGGCAGCACTTGACGTCCTCGAGGCAGAAAATGCTGCATTACCACCACGCACTGGGGAAGAGGAACTAGAAATTCTTCAAGTTTACGCTTTCAAGACTTTTAAAATGGCGGAGGCGCCGGATCTTGAGGGCCGAGCCAACAAGGCGACAGCTATGATCTACTTGAATGCTTCCCACCTCTTCGAGTGTCTGATTCGCACAGCCGGCGAAGATTCACAGCACATTCCAGTGGAACAATTTCAAGTTCTCAGGAAGGCATCCAAGTTCCGGTCATTTGAAATCGTGAAGGCCTTGAAAGAAGGGCGGCGGCCAGATCCTCCCGCTGGCGCCCAGAATTCGTCACCGGAGGCGGCCGCCACCAGCGGTTCCGCGGACAGCGGCGCAGAGCCAGTTTTCGGATCAGCTGGAGCACCTGCACCCTATTTGGCGCCAACACCAGCCGCAGCGCCTGCCTCAAGTTTTAGTAGTGGGCCAGGGAACGGGTATGGAGCAGGTTCTGCACCAGTCTTTACACCTGCACCGGCAGCCGATCCTGTGTTCACTCCTGCACCAGCACCAGCCCCTGCCCCTGTGTCGTCTGCAGCCGGCGATTATGTTCCCACTTTTGGCTCCAACCGCCAACAACCACCGCCGCGGGCTCCGGCTCCGGCGCCAGCGCCAGCTCCCACAGGCACGGGACAACCGAACTACGACACGGATGACTTGGCGTACTTCGAGTCTTTGATTCCCGCCGCTCCTTCAACTGACCCTCTTGAGAAACCGACCCCAGGCATGCCGCCACCCCGGCCGAATTTTGGTCACGACGAGCCTCCGAAGTTTTCGGCTGCACCTGCGCCTGCGCCTGCGCCAGGGCCTGCTGCGGCCCCGCGCGCGTCACAACAAAGTGGTGTCCCGAACATCAGTAATCAGAATCCTCAGTTAGCTGGCGTTTTTGCAGCAGTCAACAAGGCAAAGGCCTCGGATGCTGCCAGGAATTACGGTGATGCACTGGAGGAATACAAGCTAGCATTGCAACAAGTACTTAGTGCAAACAAGACCTTGCCTGGCCTAACAGCGCAAGACAAAGCTGGTTTAATGAACGAGGCGCGGCATGGAATGACGAGGGCTGAACAAATAAAAAAGGAACTGACGACACTGCCCCCTCCTCTGCCGTCCAAAACACTGGACCCACTGTTCACAATCAGGATGAGCGATGGAACTGCTGTGCAATTGGTGTCCCAAGCTCTTCAACAGGATCTTCGAGGGAACCTCGGGAACGCCCTGGAGGTGTACAAGAAGGCTCTGAACGCGATGATGATGTCGATGCGGCCCCATTTGGCCATCGTGTCATCAATCATCTTCTTGACGCCGGCCTCGTCGGAGACGGAGGATCCGTTGGCAATGGCTTCGCCGCCCATGGCCTCGATTTCCTTGACGACCGCCTCGGCGGCTTCGGAATTGCCGCCCGTGCCGTCCATCGAGCCACCGAGATCATTGATCACCACTTTGGCACCCCGACGGGCGAGTTCGAGGGCGTGGCACCGGCCGAGGCCGCCACCGGCCCCGGTCACAATGGCGACGCGATCGTCGAAACGGATATCTGACATGGGAAGACTCCTCATTCCTTTGACTGTTTGCCCCCGTGTCTGATCAAACGCTGACGTAAA
>ENA-OWNT01002154-OWNT01002154.1-seawater-metagenome-genome-assembly--contig:-NODE-2154-length-21270-cov-3.862926_pt1 | contig 21270 bp, 18 predicted proteins | sample MGYA00238136_ERZ651165 | MGnify/ENA primary metagenome ERZ651165 (study PRJEB26861, sample SAMN08777766) | seawater metagenome | isolation source: coastal seawater | place: USA: Florida | collected...
GTGAGTGGGCAGTGAGTGAGTGGGCAGTGAGTGAGCTGAGAGTGAGCGAGCGAGTGACAGCGAAGGAGGATTGGAGGATGGATGTGTGTGGAGTCTGTCGTCATTGGCAGTGCTAGTGGCTGTGGCTAGTGACTAGCGATAGTGACTGCTTACTTGATTGACGGTGAGCATCGTTCTATTCTCGAGTTGATTGTTGGTGCAAGGTCCAGAGGTATTACCCCTTGGTTGGTGGCTGTGGTGCTGTGGTGGTGGTTGGTGTACGAAGGCTGCGCGTGGAACGATGGAGAGTATCCTTCTATTCTCGAGTTGATTGATTGTTGATTGCTGTGGTGGTGGTTGGTGTACGAAGTCTGCGTGTGGAACGATGGATGATGCACCATGACCATGACGACTCATTTTATGATAATGGAGCCGCAGCGAAATGGAACTGATGATTTTGATACGATGCGGGACGAATCGCAAAGCACTAACTTTATCTTCTTCCTGCGCGACGCTCACGCATCTCGCGCTGACGTTGCTTTTTCGCTTGCCGCTTCTGCTCGGCTTCGTCCAATACCGGTTCACCCTGGCCGCCCATGCCACTGTGACAACACACAAAAAAATTTAGGAGTGAGAGCGGTCAAGTAAAAATAGTTTCACGAGATCAAAATCGTACCCCATGACGTTTCCCAACATACTCTTAGCTGCAAGGCAAACTTTGACTGCGCGCACTACAACCAACAGCGGAACGAAGTAGAGAAGGTACAACGCGTACCCAGTGGCGAAGCTCAGAACCTGCGGTTCGGAGAATCAACTAAAATGAGTCCGCAATTGAACACGACCACAAATATCAAAAAGAGAGTTCCACTTGCCTGCGCAGCACTAACAATCAGCATAGAATCGTAACATGTGGCCGTCCATCCTTCCCGAATCAGCTTCTGGTAGTTCTCTGAAGCCATGGAAGAGAATAGCCACCAAACAATGACGGCGTGGCCCGCCAAGTAGTACGCCCACAGCTACAGAAGGCAAAGAAACATGCACAAACTTAGAAGATCACAGAGAGGAGATGACATCTGCGATAATCAACACAAAGCACACCTGGAGAAAGTCCGCATCGAAAGCCTCTGTACTGTACAAGTAGCCTCTGTGAAATGCAAACCAAATCTAGACGACAAAACAACACTACAAAGTCACTGGCTAGTTCTATTCGGGCATGTCGCTGTAACCCTCAAACGAAACGGACCTGAACAACCAATAGGCCAATTACAACCTTTTGACGGAAGGCTGCATTGTCTTTGGTCCGCTTTTTAAGCGCTTGGTTTGCCTGGACGAACAAGATCAACCGTCAAGTCGATAACAACAATGTTGACCATACGATTCAAGAACTTACCATGGCGAGCCGCTAACACCAAAATTCGCGCTTCGAGAACCTTATTGCACAAATTTCTGATGCGCTTTTTTGTATTATTTGCATATGTATGATGACAACTTTAACATTGGCCTCCACAGATCCAAACATTGGTTCGCTAGAAAAGTCAGCGAGCACAACCAGAACTCAATGCAGTGAAATGGCATTCGGCATGCAGCCCTTACTTTACAACAAGTCCTCGTTCGCACTGTCGGCCCGGGACTTTTGTTGTGGCAACGGAACTTGAGGCTGCGGTGTTACGAGGGCACCCGCACGCGCGTGGACAACCGAGACACGCGCGCACCGAAACACAGTGTCCAGCGATGCGGGGGCGACCGACGACCTTCCACTGCAATAATTGCTTTGGTGTGGTCGTCGTTGTTGTGTTGTGCGTCGTTGCCATCTTTGCGTTGTTGGCAGTCGATTGAACCAACCAACACCGTTCGCCTGCCTTCACTCTCAGTCAGTCAGCCAGTCATCGGTCAGTCGACCATCTCATCTCGTTCGTTGGTTCAATGACGTTTTGGAGGTTGGTTCCTTAGCCTGTGTAAACATGAGATGGACGTTGGCGCATGCCACCCCCAATGAAAATGTCGGCGGAACGTTGGCGGCATGGCATGGGACAACCACTTGTATGATAGTACACCCTTGCAAACAAACAGCGTCCATCGATGCGTGTAACATGTCGTGCTTTAGAATGAACATGATGTAGTCATCGTCATTGACGCGAGCAAAGACATCACGTTGTTGTAATAACTTTCGGCTTGGAGGTTGCTGTGAGGAGAATAACGACCAGCTCCTTGCTACACGCCAGCGAAGGACATCAAACCGTATGCAGTACGAACAATAGCTTTAAGTATCGACTCCACATCGACAACAGAGAGGACACAGCAGATATCAACACAAATGATGCAAACGTGAGCCAGTCATGTATGCCATGGTATGTCTTGCCATGTCATGTAATCATCATCATCAACGCCTCAGCAAAATATCACGAAAGCTCCAAACTAGCAGATTGCGGCATGGAGATGGAAGGAAAACGGAGATGGCGGCAGGGGATCGGAAATTGAACTCAGAGATCACAGATTGAAGATTAACACTTACAAGTTGGACGTTGGGGTTCGGAGATTGCGGTTAGGAGATTAAATATTAAGGTCAGCAGATTGAAGGTTGGAACTTGCGGGTTGAACGGAGGAGGTTGAGAATGGATTTGAATCTGGAATCGTGTACATTGAGGCTACATTGGGGATTGGAGATCGAACGAACGATGTTTGTTGTCGAGAACTCAATTCGCGTTTAACATTTCCATCACAATTATTCTTCATGTAGCAGTCCAACAAACATTGACATAAAAATTGACAGAGTTCGTGCATATAAATTTAGGTCAATCAAAATTGTAATGGCTGCATGACGTCGAATGATCCGGTGCCACAATCCAACAAACGCCCCATCGCAATGCGCGAGGATGGGGAATTCATCCCTTCCTCAACACCATGTAAAGTTGCGTTGACTAAGAATTTTGATGTTGTCTCGAATGACATTTGTGTCATGGGTGAGCCGTGATTGCCAAGACCAATACGGTTCAAGGCCCTGAAACCACCCTCATACGTCATGTAATCCGCAATGAGGCCAAGATGGCGCTCATCAACCTCAATGCCGTAAACACCGAACACAGCCGTGATTTGCTCAATGATGCTTGCACGACACGCCTCCACACCATAAAGCTGCCTCATAGCCGCGATGTCATTGGTGCGCAAGCAATCGACATCAACTCGGTCCCAATTCTCGAAAGCGTAACGGAAATTTGTACCAGCAGTCTACAATATCAAAAAGCACAACCCGATCAGAATTGCAACATGCATGAATAATTTGTGGAGACATAAGATCGCTCACCTGGACAGCAAAGTCCGCGCTGTCATGTTCTCGCAGATCGACGACAACACCATTCGAAATCCCGCGGACTTCTCTCACGATCGTCACGGCAGCGGCTGCCTCCACCAAGAGAGGGAACATCAACTTCGGAAGATCAGGTTCTAACTGAAGGCGCACCTCGATCCATGCACATGTGTCTGGCGTGTCTCCTCCCTGATTCTTGGACGCAAACAACCCTCGGAAGTACGGATACTTTCCAGTGTTGACGTTAACATCAATTTTGGTGCCAGTACGTGTCCTGCCTTTTTTAGTTGGAGCCTCATCGTCGGATTCCAGCGAGTCGTCTTCATCGTCAGAGTCGTGTCGAAATGACATGGCGTTAAACCGTGCTTTCGATGGAGAAGCTGATCCGTTTCGCCGAGAAGACTTCGGAGATTTCGTCTTCGCCTTGAGTGTCCTCTGCTTTGACTCATCGTCACTGTCCTCTTCTTCGTCCGAAGAAGATTCAGATTCATCTCCTTTGATCTTAGCCCTCGTCCGAGTATCTTCTTCTTCGTCGCTGTCGCTATCGCTTGTATCAGCACCCTTGCCTTCGTCTTCACCTTCCTTGCCATCGTCCACATCAAGAGTAGGTTGGGAATCACCTGCATTTTGGACCTCGTCGGCACTAGAGGCCCCTGCTGCAAAACGTCGTTCACCAGTTAACGTCTTCAACTCCTGGGCGAGCTTCTTTAAAAATTGGTTGATAAACTGGGCACCAACAGCTCCCAAAAGGTCGTCCTTCCACTTGAGTCCGAAAAAGTTTTTAATGGCATGCAGTGGTGCAAAGTTTACACGGACCACAACGTCGCGCAAATACTCATTCCGAGCAGCCGTCGCCTGAACAGTTTCGTGCACCACGCATGGCTGGCTTGACAAGATGAATTCTAGCAAGTTGAGTTTGCTCAATCTGCGCGCCATCTTTTGCGCACGACTCTTGTCGACAACCTGTGATCGTCCGACGGCACTGGCAGCCGAATTCGGTGAAATAACCCGTCGCAGAGGGAGCTCCATGGTTGGAGTCTTCAAGTCAGCGCTAGCGGTCATCAGGATCTCGCGCAAACGAGGGATACCAAGGGTCACGTTCACAGCGCCGTGACCAGCCAAGTGAAATGTGTTCAGTGTCATTTGCGTCGAAGGCTCGCCAATGGACTGCGCGGCTAACACACCCACAGCTTCTCCGGGGTCAACCATTGATTTCAGGTACTTCATCCAAAACAGAATGCGAAGTGCGTCATCGTTGACTACAGGACTGTCTTCCTCATCACTATCACTTGAACCGCGTTTGGTCTCTCGGCGTTTGTGGATATGAGACTTGAGTTGGTCACGGTACGCTTCAGACACACAGCCAAGAACCGTCGCGGGATTTGCTTTGTACACAGCGGGATCGGCGGCAGCACCTAAGCGACGACGAATCACTGCGATCGAGGCAACGTCGGCAGTGGGGGCTATGTTGTTGTCCTTGTCAAACGATGGCGTGGATTCCACCTCGACGCGCGCAGGAACGCCGTGCAGGACCACGCGACCTGGTCCTTCGAGCTGAATATCGTACGCGTAGGCAGTGCTTTGCGCCCGTTTCTTCTTCTTCTTCTTCTTTGTTGTTGTTTGGTCGTGTGATCTAACTGCCACAACAATTGCTGACACCCAACCACCGATAAAGTCGCTTGCTTTCCAGGGATGGTCATCTGCACGAGCAGCATTCGAGCTTCGCGAAATGCGCTTGGCACTGACAGCACGGATGTCAATCAAATGCCCAATGCGCAACGGTTTCGGGTCTGAACGCTGCAACGCGGCCTTCACTTCTGCATAGGAAGCAGTGTTGGCGGCGACTTCATCGAGTTGCGAGGACGTAGACACGTCAAATCCAGCGTCGGCAAAGTAGTCATCGTCTTCGATGCCATACTTTTGCAATAGAGCTGCAAAGTTGCGCTCTAGGGAACCCATCCGCTTTGGACCATCACCCAAAAATTGGGTACGTGAAACGTCAACGGCGTCACCGCCATACATAAACTGAACGACGTTTCCTTCGCAGTCGCGCACAGAATAATCGTATTGCACCCGCAGATCTTCAAGGTGCTTCACTAAGCATCGCTGCAGATAACCTGAACGCGAGGTCTTAACGGCGGTGTCGACAAGACCTTCACGGCCAGCCATGCAATGAAAGTAGTACTCAGGAGCGCGAACACCAGTGAGGAAACGATCACCAATAAATCCACCAGCTCGAGGAGATGGGTCAAAAGCTTCGAAACAAGGCAATGACTTGCCGTTTGCCATCAACGGCACACGGCGACCTTCCAGGGCCTGCTGTCCGAGACAGCATGCAATTTGAGAATGATTCACCATGGAACCTTTGGCGCCAGAAAGAGTCATTCGAGCGAAGCAATTGTTCGGAAAGGCTTTCAACTGGCCCTTAGGGAGGCACTCTCCAATGACAGAAGATGACACTTGACTCATCGCGTTCGACATTGTGGCATCAAGACCCTGCGCCAAAGAATCATCTCCGCCGTCCATTTTTGCCTTCAGGATCTGAGTTTTGAGTTCAGACTGAAGATGTTCACGGGTGATGACGTCGCCTGTTTTGCTCAAGTCCAAGTCCAGAAATTTTGCTGTAGCTGCAAAGCCTTTTGGACCAGAATTGTCCAACAGCTTCCGACGCTCCGTTTCGGCCTCGGGAACGAGAATTAAATCGTCCATGCCACATGTGTGTGTGGCATTTTGAAGATAGACAACGAACAAGCGACCCAGCACGGACAAGAGCTCCTCACTCTTGCGCGGGCCGTAGAGCTCGTAGCAGCAATGGATCAGACCATATGTGCTGGAGCCAAACTGTGACTTGTCTAAGCAACCGCGCAGAAGTTCATTTTCCCAAAACAACACATCATTTTCGGCAAATTCTGAGTCGTTAAAAGGGCTGTCTTTCGGAATCTTGGATTGTACGCCCCAGGCAGAGTCCTTCACCTTGCTACGTCCCGACATTGACAGAGGAGCTTCACCCCGCAGCAACATTTTAAGTACTGTGGAAATCACTTGCTTCCCCGTCCACAGCGGCTCTGGCTTCCGAATTGCAGGCTCCACGGTAATAAATTCGTATGACGCAACATCGTCAAAAGCAGACATGTCCATCCCTGGGGTAGTTCTAGCAGCATCCGAGTTGTGAATGTCGAACAAACCCGCGAAGATGAGTTGCTGGTACTGATCGCGGGTCAAAAACGTGCCGGGCTTCGTGAGGACGACGCCCATGTCGACGAAATCCTGAATCAGGCCGCGAAGTGGCTCACCATCGCCAGCGTTAACGTACTGGTGAACAGTATTGACGATATGATACCCCTCTGACCTTCCCAGTTCAGTTTGAGGGAAATGCAAGTTGATCTCATCACCGTCGAAATCGGCATTGTAGGAATTGCAATTGGCATAGTGCATACGCACAACGTCGTCTTTCTTGAGCACACGCGCATTGTGGGCCATGATGGATGCTTTGTGGAGTGTTGGTTGACGGTTCACCAACATGACATCGCCCGTTCGTAGATGCCGCCACACTTTCTTGCTTTTAACTGCTGCAATACCGCTCCCACCGGCTGGCCCGCTCAAAGCGAGCGAGGCGTTCGTGTCTTCGTCCATGCTTTTGGTCAGCAAAGTCTGACTGATGGCCTCGCGGCGGTCACGGGAAAGCTTGGACAAATCTGTTTTGCGACCATGCTCGTCTTCGACAAAGTTGGCTCCAGGATGCACGTGCGCGCCATTGATGACGAGCTGGCGAAGGTACTCAACGTTCCACGGGGTGACCGGCTCCTCATAAGTGAGTTCGCGGGCAAATTTTTCTGGCAGGCCGATTTCATGAGTTTTTAGAAATGGATCGGGCGAAATCACAGAGCGAGCAGCAAAGTTGACACGTTTGCCCATAAGGTTCTTGCGGAACAACCCCTCCTTTTTCTCAAGCATCTGGCGAACACCAGCAGGGATATCACGGAACTGTGCCGTCTGAGGAGCTTTAGTGGAGTCGAGATATGCATTTGCGCACTCTTGCATTTGGTACAAAACCCTCGTCATTCTCTCCACAGTGAGCGGGATGCGCTTCCCCTCACGTCCACCCTGACTCAGCGGAGCGAGCTCACCAAGTACCAACTGTTCATTGAAGTCGAGGATCTTTTGAAGCATCATGTTTTGCTGGTGCTCATACACCAAGTCGTCACGCTTAGTCGGGGGACGGAAGCGAGCGGGAACGACTGGAATAACTTTGATGAAGAACATGTCGGAAAACGTCTGCTTGGACTGAGTGATCAGAGCTGACTTGGCCTCAGTGGTAGCGTCGGCGCTAGCGCTCGCTTCATGTTGTGCTTTCTCCAACTTTTGAAGGTCCAATGCGGTGTTGGTTGACCAAATTAACGGAATGATATCGTACTCCTTTCGCCACAAAAGTTGGATCTGGGCTTCAACTTCTTGAGGAAGAACGAAACAATATTCATTTTTGATTTCATCCTTGAGTAATGTGGATTGAGGTGACTGTGACTCCAATACGCCGGAGCTGTCACTGTCGCTGTCACTGTCGCTACCACCATCATCGTCACTGTCGCTCCCATTCCCATCCTCATCGTCATCGCTGTCAGAGTTGTTGTCACCATCTTCTTTTTTGGAAGTGTCGCGGGATTCCTTTGGCTGGGTCAAGTGGAGTGCCAGATCACTGCTAGCAGAGCCAGTCGATGCCATATTCGCAGTCCGTTGTTTTTTGCTCAAGGTTTTCTTGAATATCAAGCCATTCGCATCCTTGCGCATTGCTGGTGAGTGACCGCCACAGTTGGCGCAACTCTTGGGGATCCGTGTGTAGAATGATTTGACGAGTTTTCGAAAAGTGTCCCGGCCATGAACAAATCGAGACCGGGGCGGAAGAGATGCACAGCGTGCTTCGTAGTCAGCCAAAATTTTGTCGGGGCGGCGCAAACCTTCGGGCAGTTCGTCATCAGTCTTGTATTTGGCCGTGGCCATCACCGCGCGAACAATTTCTTCATCAAGCTGCATTGCTTCGGCTTCCAATCCTACCTTGAGCAACTGGAACTTGACACGAAACTGTCTCTTCTCAGCCTTGCTCATTTTGAATTCGTGGCAGCACCAACACTTGTACCTGAGCAGGTTGAACAAATTCTCGAAGACCAGCGGGTTGTAAATGTTGGTATTCAACTCGATGTGCCCCATGTGCCCAGGGCACTGTTTGTACGTCAAATGACAGGTGGCACATCGGTAGCCCGGTTCAGTCGGACCCAGTCGGGGGTCGTACAACCCTCCTTGGATGGCGTGGCCGAGCTCATCGAACCCCACAGAAGACGTAATTTGCACTGCGCTAATCTTACGAACTTCCTCAGGTGAGTAAAATGAGAAGGTCAAGTTGACTGGCACCGAATACGACGGTGCCAGGTTGCCGCGGCCGTCCATGTTGATCTCGCAGCCCCAACAGGAGTGCGGAAGCCTTGGTGCGACAGCCGCCAACTGATGCTTGCCTCAAAAATTCGCTACCAATTGACTCGAGTAAACGGATAGCGAATACAACTTTCCACGTCCGACGCGCTCAACACACGGGACACTAGAAGTTAACCATAGGGGCAGCAGCAGCAGCAACAACAACGACAACAACAAAAAACGAGCAACACGTAAAAGTGCAAGCAATCATTAAGTTGGGAGCTCAACACGCTCTTGGTCAACTCAATTGAATCCGGACAACGTCACGTCGCTCGCAACAACTACACTGTCAACTGCCATCAGCAAATCCTAACATCATCGTTCCATGTTGCGCGATCACATCCGCTCGGCTCGAAACCAAGTGACACACGTCTCGTGGCTTTGCGCGACAGGGCGAGAACATACCCAAGCATCAATGCCGCTTCGTGAAGACGGAAGTTGCACAGAGGTCCAGCCGCTAGCGCCAACACGATGAAGCCGTGTCTACTCTCCGTTCTGGTTCTGACCCTGCTTCTGCAGTGTTCGTCGTCCTCTTCGTTGACTCGGTCTCAAGCGTCGTGTGCATTCAACAAGTGTTATCAAGGCAGGGTGGTTGCGTTGCGTTGGCAAAACCAGGTGGTGGTTGAACGTCGACACGTGCGACGAGTGAACCAAGCAGACAACCCACACACGAAACACCGAACGCCAACACTCATTGACAAACAGACAGACAGACAGACAACCAACCACTGTCGTCGTCGTTGTCGTCGTCGTCGTTGTCGTAGTTGGTGCCGTCGTTGCTGTTGTCGTCGTGCCACTTTTGTCGTCGTCGCTGGCGTCGTCGTCGTCGTTGCTTTCGTTGTTATCGCTGCTGCTGTTTGTCGTCGTTGTCGTCGCTACTGTTTGTCGTCGCTGTTAGCTATTGTCGTCGCTGTTGTCGTCATTGCTGTCGTCAGTTGTTGCCGCCGCCGCGCCGTCATCGCTGCTGTAGCAGTCGTGCGACGGTGTCAGGTGCAGGTCACACTCGTCAACGCGGACGGCGACGACCAAAGGTAATGTTTGCTGCTTGATGCCAGTTGAAGTGGGGACGAGTGCATCGTACAAGAGGCGAAGTTACTGATGGACTGTGGAGAAGCACGTATGTCAAGAAGATGGGCGAGACAAGCAGAGGTCCCAGGGTGTTTCTTCCGTGGTGTGGGAGAGCAACAACAAGCCGTTCTATTTAAGAGAGGTTTTCGACATAATTTCGAATTCAACGTCTTGACTACGACCACGCCATGTTCAGCTCACTGTTGAGGTGAACAGTTCTTGACGGCTCCGTTGTGGCAGGCCTTTCAATCGAGGTGTTGTTTGTGTAAAAAAACTTTGCAGCATGTTCTCAAACAGCCTGCGCCGGGTGCAACGCCTCACCAGGCCGCTCTGGCGACACCGTATCACGTCCCGGCATGTGGAAGCCAGCTGCGAGAGACGGTATATGTGCAGAAAATTTAGCGCAAGTCCGGCTATCGCCGAAGTCGAGCTGGACAGTGAAGAATCGCACGACAAAGATGGGTTGAGTGCACTCACTGCTGTAGTGGCAGCAGTAACAAGTGCCCCCCAAGACGGCTCCAACGTCGATGACGAATTGTTCACACCACAGTACGTACGGGATCTGTACAAGCGAGGATCGTGGCGGACCATTCTTGCCCCAGGATTCACGGAGCGGCTGCTGGGCATGAAAACAGCACATGTGAACAAGCAGAATGACCTGCGAACTCGTATTCAAGCAATCGTCAACGTTGATGATTATGAGAGCAACGAGCAGCTGCTTGCCTCATTGAAGGCCTGCCAAGAAGAATTGGATGCCTTGGAGCGACAAGATTCAACTGCCCAAAACGATGACGAATATGGTGCTGCCATCTCCGACGTACATGATGAGGCTGCCAAGGAATTGATGGGCTACATTTACAATTGTAACACAAGGTACGCGCTCCGGAGGCACCCGCGCTTGATCACAAGTTCATTCAAGGTGTTAACACTGTTTGCCTCATTGTGCTGTGCGTGTGGACTTTTGGCGTACCAGGAAGAGATTGAATGCGGCGACGAATCAGATGCTTGAAATTATGGCATCCAATCCTTCGCGTTGGACAAGAAAGAACACTGGCTCTCCGTTAACATTTCGAGATTTCGTGGATAACCTTGCAAAGGGAAAGAGGTTGCCGCATCTGGCTCTGCAGGCTCTTGGTTATGGAGCAGAGACAAAGCTCATCGGGATAGATGAAGCGCGGGTATGTCGATCGCTCTTGTGTTTGTCGTATGTTTGTGATGTCGGGGCTGACTTTGTGTCCTCATGCACAGTCTCGCGCGGCTTCGCTTCTGCGTCGCACGTCTGCTGTTCATTTGTACGGGTTGCTTCTCCCCAATGATGACACGACACGGCGCATTGTGAAAATCCTTCACAAAGCGCAAGTGATTGACCATCTCATCAGCAAGGGCTACTCTCGGACCTTTGATCTTATCTCGTTGTTGAAGCGCGGAGTGCTGGTGGATGAGAGCAATCGCAAAAAGTCACCAACCGAGCAACAGAGGGCACAATCCCATGCGTTAGTCAGGGCCCTAATTCAAAGAGATGGTGTCGATCCGCCTGGATTTGCAAGCTGTGCTATCGATGCTCTGTCATTGCACGAAGACTTCCCGCACTTGGCGCCCAACGAGCGAATGTTGCTGCGGGGCAGCGCAATATTCGTGCAAAACAGCCAAAACGAGGAACTGGTAAGGTGGCGTGTGAAAGGCACCGGGCGTGGGCTCAAAGACGCATGTTTTAATTGGTTTCGATGTGTGTGCTGAAGGCCATTGATGTTCTGCGCAATTCTCCAATAATTGGAATCGATACTGAATGGCAACCGAAGCGTCGCAAAGGGGATGACTTTCCACTTTCAATTCTGCAATTATCTTCATTGTCACAAACTTTTGTTTTCGACTTGCTGGTGCCCCCCAAAAACGTATGTTGACGTTTCGTGAAGGAGTTGTGTGATGTTCAGCTGCCTCACTTTTCACCACCCTTCGCTTTCTGTTGTTTGCGCCTGTAGCCTGAAACTGCTCGAGCGTTAGTGGACATCTTCAACAATCCCGCGCAACTGAAACTCGGCTTGGACGTGGGAACAGACCTTCGGCACTTGAACAAAAACGTGAAGAGGCATGGCAAGAAAGGGTCAGGTCTTGAGTGGGAGTTCGACAATCTGGACCCAACGCCGGTCGTAGATGTGTCCGACATGTTTAATCGAATGCAAGGTACGTCCATGTTTCCACATTGATCTGCGTCACGTTTGTCTAAACACTGCCGTGAACACGTAGGTCAATTGTCTTATACCAGACGTAGTCTTGCAAAGTTGGTGATGTTTTACACTGGTCGGTGGCTGTCAAAAGGACAGCAGACATCTTCTTGGAACAGACGGTGCGTGTGAATGGGTACCGTCACTGCTGCCCATAATCGCCAGCTCATGTCATTCTTCGGTTCGACGCAGGCCACTGTCAAACGCACAGTTGACATACGCATCATTGGACGCGCAGGCTCCTCTGCGAGTGTTCGTGTCAATGCTACACAGGGGCGAAGCGGATTGTTTCTGAGCTCGTGTGGAAAAAGTAATTAGGTAGACGGCAGCATACTAGGATTTTATTTTATTAACACAGTGGGTCAAGATCACCGCAGGCTCCCAATGGTGCATCTGTTGTCAATTGCTGTCCGCAAAGGCAACAGGGTGCGCAAGAATATCACCGATGTCAGTTTCGCGGCGACAAAAAAGACACATGTCACGGATGAGCATCCTCATAAGCCGTTGTGTTTTCGTTTTATTGTCCGCCGAGTACTTCTGCATCGCATCCTGAACGTGTAGCATTGAAACATGGGTGATACGTCTCGCCAACAACATGATGCAGAACTATGGTCGAGTGACTTACCAGTGCGTGTACTTTCGCTTCCATCGTAAAACCAGGAATGGCAGCAAATATTGAGGATCCCAAACCCTCTTTTAGCCACTGATTGACAGGTGCTGGGTACCTGCACGATACGGAACTTTCGTCAACGGTGGCCGATAGGAACAACGAACCGAGCCAACAGCACGTACTCCGTTGCGAGGAACCAAAGGGTGTTAGCCAACCATCGCCACGCCAATTCATTCGCTCGGCCAGCAATACCCTTCAATAGTACTTGGACAAGGTGCTGCCCGTGAAGTTTGACACATTCAGTCACTCGTGGATGGGCTTTTGCAGCAAGACCGGAAGCTTCTGCAGAACCACGCTGGCGTTTCGCAAGCCCTGACAACCGAAAGGCAAACAACGAAGATTACTTGCATGCCCTGGGGTGCTGCGGCGACGATAGATCCACATCAATGCTCTCAAACCAGTTTTATCCAGCAGAAGGGCCAAGAATCGCAGTGACTCGCGGCACATCTTGGCGTCGTCGGTGTCAGCGACCATTGTTGCAAGCTTGAAAACGTTGCTAAGGACGGGGTTCAGTAGCAATGCAGCCGGGCAAAATACGATTGCGTTGCGAACAAATTCGAAAAAAGTCTCCACCAATTCTGGATCCTCTGTGAACTTCGATGACTTTGACAAAAATGGCGCAGGTCAACGCGTGGAGGAGAGTTGCAGAGCAATATCATGCTGCAGGCTGCCAGTCGTCACAAACCTTGGCTGTCACCCATGAAAAAGTAACTTCACATATTCTCTTCATCAAATCATGGAACAGTTGGTGCACCTGCCACCCAAACAAGTCTTGATGTGAACACATGCTTTGGCATTTGATGAGATCTATGCACGCTGGTGGAGGCGTACCGAAGGAGTGCTTCCGAATTGCTCAAAGGCCATTCTAATGGTTCGGAGACATTGGCTCAACCCGTGAGCACAGTAAATGTCGTTAGCATTGGTCAACAGCTTCGGAAGAATACGAATCGTGTTCGTCCGCAGTGCAAGGAATATTACAGTGTACAGCTCGCAGAGTTCCCGCATTACTGCCCGCGCACGCAGAAAATGCGCTGGCAATGCTTCCAACACCGGCCACAGAGAAGTGAGCACATGCTGCAGTGGGTGCGTGACCCGCTCCAATGAAGCGGTCGGAAATTGCAGCCATCGTAACAATGATCGCAAGCACTCAAGTTCGCAGGCAACACCTTTCATGAACTGCAATCGACGTGGGGACGTCTGATCGTTCTTCAACTTTTCAGCTTCAGTCATGAAGTGGCGCAAGCGAGCGCAGTTCTTAGCGGCGCAATTTGCGATGAGCTCCGCGATGTTCTGCAGCAGTACCAATTTGAAATGATGACGGATTCGCGATTCGCAAGGGTGTGACCGCCATCAAGCACAAACTGAACCTTTGAAGTTTGCGGATCTTTATTCAAGCGTTGCGCTCCAAAGGAAGTAATAAGAACCCCAACGGCTTTGGCGAGTTCAATTCGAGCTTCTGCATTAATCCCTCGGTCGGCTGCGTCATCACTAGAAGAAGCAAGCTGGCAGTGCGTGTGCATTTCACACCATAGTTAAGAAGGCGGTTGTGGCAGGTGTGGTGAACAAATCAGAAAACGCACTTTCGCAATCTGGGTGCGAGTTCCTAAAAGTTGCCGAGCGGCCGTGCACGTGCGACTCAAAGCTCGGGCGGCGACGACTGGGACGATTGTACCTAACGAACACTCAACATTGAGTGACTTGGGACGTGGAATCAGCACCAGCGCTCCAAGGTCATACCCGTGGCTGTTTTCACAACATGCTCAAAGAATTGCATGGCGAAGAACAGTGCGGCTGAGTTCGGTGGCTTGCACAACACTTGACCAGCGTACGCTGCGATGACCCGACAAGTTGTCGCCGTCAGTCGAGGCGCTGCCTGGGCCAAAGCTGGTTGTTTCCGAATAACTTCTAAAATGTGGATGAGCGATGTCTGTGCAATCTAAAACCCGCAGAACAAAACGAATCTTAACACGAGACATGGCAGAGCCACGGTAGCGACCAACGAACCGCTGGAGGGCACTCGCTTGCCACTTTGTAGAAAACAAACAGAGCTGCTTCTCGGTTGACCCAGCTAGATTTCGAATTCTCGGCGACGGCAGTATCGATAGCTCCCGTTGCAAACGTGTGAGCAATCTTTTTAGAGAAATACTGCGGAATTGTGTTCACTAGAGAACCCAGCAGGTCCGTACAACCAGGTGGTCCTGGAGCAGTGCATAAGCGCCAATTATTGAGCCAAACATGCAGTGGTTGACGGCTTGACGAGAGGCACTTCTTCATGGCGATGAGACGAACCAACTCGGAATGCACCAATGGCATCGTCATCGTCTTCATCATCGGCTTCTGAAACACTCGAAAGTGGATTTTGTGAACCGGCATCAACTGATAAAGTGCACTGTTTCATCACAACGTCGAGAAGACGGGTGAGAAGTGGCTCCTTCATTTGAGGACATCGTTCGGCCATGGGAATATCCTGAACGCACGTCCATCCGTCCAGCGTCAATGCGCCCACGTCACGCCGAGGATTCTAGCAAAACGAAAGCACAACAGTGTGACTTTTACGCATGGCCATTGCGCGCGGAAGGAAATTGTCATCAACCTCTGTTTGTCCCAGCATGTACTGCGCAAGCACAAGGCAGCTGGGATGCGAACCCTTCGTGACAAAGCTCGCAAACGCTTCAACTGTAATTGACGTAAGGCGAGTCAGAGCTCTGGCCACAGCAACCTGGATTTTCATCGTGTGTCGCGAATACTCAGTCGATGGCAGGACTTTATGACACCAGACGAACACACAAAATCGCAACGTACCTCGCTCTCCACATTGGGTGACTTCACGGCCAGCGCGTATCTATTTTTTGTCTGGTTTACTCCGGTGATAATTCCTGCAATGATATGTGGCACTCGATCACTTGGAACATCAGGTCCATAAAGTGAGAGAGAAGACTCCGCCTCAAGTGCCCGCTCCAAAAAGTCGGCGACTGCGACGCACACCGCCCCGTTGTTGGAGCCTCCGACGGAAACGCTGCCGGGAGTTGCGCCGCTCGCCAAAATTTTGAGAGCCGCCTGCAACAAAGTTGGGGCCTTCAGCGTCAAGAAACACAAATTAAGTCCGATGGGTACCCAATTCTGGGCAGTTACAAATGCTGCAGCAAGGACAGTGCCGTCGTTTGCCGCAGCCGCACTGTTCACAGCATGCGTAATGACTTTGTCGATATGGACGCAAAATTTTGTCATTTCTGCTTCAATGTCTTGTCGCTGCCGCGCCGTAATGGGCACCGTGCCCAATTCAGTGGCGAGGGAGAGGAAAATAGCTAAAACCGTCATCGTGTGCTTCTCTGACGATTGAACGAGGGTGAGACATTCCGAGAGGAACGGCACAATAGGCGGTTTGCCTCCTCCCAAAGCTGGACTCTGGAGCACCGCACGGGCCAGCGTGATCGTGATGCGCTCGTGAACTAGTTTGGGGAAAGGCGGCTGTCTCTTCAAGCAATTCCATAAAAATGTGATGGTTTGCTGCTGTACGGGTGCGGCAAGCGTTCCCCAGCTTTTGCGCACTCGTGTGGACAGCATGTTGGCGCAGTAGAAGCAGACTTCGGTCGATGGTGCAGTTGGCATCTGCAGCACCTGGGCGGGAAGACTCCACGACAGTGGGGAATTCATCAGACTCAACAACCAATCCTTCGCGTGCACATTTCCAGCATACATTGCAATAACGGCTTGCACGAGTTGGTCTGCAGTTGCGGACACCACAGTGCTGCCACTGCCGACCCCAACACCGGCGTCCATTGTTGTCGTTCAAAAATGCCTGGGACAAGGAGTTACATTGTACAAAAACTCCCGGGGCTTTGAGTAAAAACCCAGCTTCTTCATGCACGACAATCTTTTTCTCCCACCCAAGAATTGCACGCGATCTCTCCACACACAGGAGGATACACCAAGGAGGTCGGCTCACCAGTGTGGTGACTTTCAGTTCGCACTCCGTCCAACTCGGGTGCAGCGCAAGCCTCAAAGTCAACCACCACCACCACCAACAACAACAACTCGAGTAAACAAGACAATCACCACCACTATCGTTAAGTAATCGTAGTCAACAATCTTCGTGTCTGGGTCTGGGTGTGTTGTCAATTGTCTGGTCGCAGGCCGGCGACCACATGGCGCACGACAACAAGTCAGCACGACCACCAATTCAAATAAAACCAGCAGCAACTCGAACGAGCCGACAGAAGCATAAATAAGCAAACGCTAACCCACACCACACCCACACAAAATACTGTAGATCTATCTTTCAATCGAACCGAACCAACCACCAATTCAACCAACCGTTCGAACATAAGAACGAACGAACGAACGGACAAACGAACGACCTCCGAACATTCGAACGAACGAACGAACGAACGAACGAACGAACGAACGAAGGAATGAACGAACGAACGAACGAACGAATGAACGAACGAACGAACGAACGAACGAATGAGGCAGGCCATCACGTTCGTTCTTTGTCGAGTGCCACACTTCTAGTTGGTTGGAGGTCTTCCTCCCACTTGTCGAACTTCAAATAATCAATGTATTCCTAAATGCAGATAAACAGCATTCACTATTACACAAAATAAATGAACTATCCTGATATGGTATTCAGAGTATTTGTAGTGATGGACGGAGGCAGATTATTCCTATATGTAGATATTAGGTAGCGTTGATATCCCGGTACATAAAGCCATCCTGTTATGATATATTATGTTATTTACCATTTTTGATATTCCCGTTCATAGATACATCGCGAGTCGCATCCAGCGCCTGTACAGCGACATATCCCACTATGCGACAAAACGTCTTCCACTGTCCCGAACCATTGTAATAACAACGCGATGTTTTGTCACTTCCCAGTAAATGTAAATTAACGGCGATACTGCTAACCAAGTGAGTGAGAGTGAGGATGAGTGAGTGAGTGATTGAAGTGAGCTGGGAGGGAACGAGTGAGTGAGTGAGCTGGGAGGGAGGGAGCGATGGCCGTTGTGTGGAACACGCGGCGACGCTACGAACTGCGATGGCCATCGTCGTCGTCGTCGTCGTCGTCGTCGTCGTCGTCATCGTCGTTCGTTTGTCGTCGTTGTCGTCGTTGTTGTTGCTCCGTGTGTGAGTTCGTGACGTTACTGTAGGGAATGTCGGGCTGGGAATATGGAATGTGGGACTGTGGGCTGGGGTTGGGGTGGTGGAAATGGTTGGGTGGGTGGTTGAGGTGGTTGGGGTGTGTCGATGGGGTGGTCGTGGTATTGATGCGCAGTGTGGGCGGGAAAGTTGATGAGTTTGAGGCGAGGTTGCTGTGCTTGGTGCTTGGTTGTCTGTTTTGTTTGGTCGGGCGTTGGTGGGTTGGAAGATTCGGTGGCTGGTCGGTAGTGAGGTTGAGTGCCTCGCAGGATTGTGTGAAACATTGAACAATAGACTTGCTTGTTCAGCCGACACAACAATCGCTTGTCGGGCCAAAAGCAACAGAGACATGACTCCCTCACACAATCGCGGCAGCTGGTTCACAAGTGTTGAAACTTGAAGCCGAAAAAATTGAAAAGTCAACCACGGCCGAAGTTGTGCGCCCTAAATTGCGCTTTTCAAGTTTCGTTCTCTTTCGCTGCTGCTTCCGCACGAGTTTCCTGAAGGACTTAAGAGAGTGAAGCGACAGAACCCACAGACGACGCGACAAGCAACATGCAACGCTTTGCTGCCTCCGTGCAGCGCACTCGCGTTGCTCAGTTGCTCTCTGCCATCCCATCTGCCAATCAATTGGCGTCTGCTTCTGCGCGGACCATCCGACACCTTTCCATTGACGGAAAACACCGCGTCGCTGCGTTGCAAATGGCCAGGACAGTTGACGGCTTGCTCAGTGCCAACTCTCTTGTCAGAACTCCTTCGTCTCGCGTCACACTGTTTCCATTCTCGAGGACATTGTCATCAACTCTGGACATAAGCGAACTCGACATCGGAATTGAGGAAGAAGATGTGGACGGTGGAAATATTCGCGACAACACTTCTTCTCTGGACGACTTTGATCTCGCCCCCAAATTGCGCCGCAACCTTGAACAGTCGGGAATCGAGTCATTATTTCCCGTGCAGGCCCAGACTTTCAGCATTGTTAAAGCAGGGAAAGATCTCATCGCCAAGTCACCAACTGGCTCCGGTAAAACCCTAGCATTTGTCCTTCCCATCATCGACAATCTCATCAAGGTACGTACATGTACATTGTTTGAAGTAAACGCCGCACGTTGCTGTCTTGCTGAAGACTGTTTTATTCCACAGGAAGGGGGAGGCCGAGGACGCGGAGCTCTTCCAAAGTGCTTAGTTCTGTCACCAACAAGAGAACTCTCCAATCAAATCAGCAGAGAATTTTCTCGTGTCACAAAGCAGACGGGCATTCGCACCACCTGCATTTACGGCGGTGTTTCATATGGGCCGCAGCGGCGGGATTTGAACGGCGGAGTGGAAATTGTTGTCGGAACTCCCGGGCGCCTCATCGATCTGTTGAACGATGGCAGTATCCAGCTTGATGATGTACGTTTTCTGCAAATTTCTTTTGTTTTGTGCAGCGTATGCACCGGATCGGTTGCCAATTCTGACATTTGATCTGAGATCAAGCGTTATTCTCATGTCTCGCGTTTCGATGCTTGCTGTATCAACCCCATGGTGTGTGCAGGTCGAGCAAATTGTACTGGATGAAGCGGACGAAATGCTGAGCATGGGATTTCAACAGAACGTTGAAGACATTCTGTCCTTCATTCCCCCGGAGCGTACCTATCAGATGATGTTGTGGTCCGCCACGGTGCCGTCGTGGGTCAAGAACATCAGCCGCCAGTGAGTGTTTCATTATTTCGTTGTCCGTTGCCGGATCCATCGCCCTTGACGGACGGCACGCATGATTATTTGTCCGCAGATACATGACGCAGCCAGAGATGCTTGACTTGATTGGAACAAACCGTGACGCAACACGCATTCCAGAAACTATCGATCACCAAGTCTTCATGGTGCCCCCGCGAGCGAAAAAGAGCGAATTTTTGACCTCCATCCTCACAGCCACCGAAGGGCGCGTTCTAATTTTCGTCAACACGAAGATTGCTGCTGATGAGCTGGCTCATTCTATGAACAATAGCGACGTTGCTGTCTCAAACGGTCCGTCGAGACTTATTTGCAGTTGGTCGCGCCGTGTGCGAATGCACTGTTTGGAGCTGAGTCAAACATCCTGTTTTTTCGGTGCCAACAGGAGCAACTGGCCGAAAGGGTCGATCTGGACAGCTGATTGAAATTTTGCATGGTGGCATTTCACAAAATCTGCGTGAGCGAGTCCTTTCGAATTTCCGTAAAGGTAGGAGTCGCGGCGTTCCGTATTTGAGAGTGCTGGGCATGTTTGTTGGCTTACACTTGCCTTCCGCGACCATTCTTTGACACAGGAAAGACTCGATGCATTGTGGCAACAGATGTGGCGGCACGTGGCATTGATGTGCCCGATGTTCAGTATGTGGTTCATTGGGAAGTGCCCGTCGGCAGCGATGTGTTCGTTCACCGTTCTGGGCGAGCCGGTGAGCACTACTTCCCAGAGTGTTGTGCCTGAAATGCGCTGCCAACCCATGTATGTCATGCATTCATCGTAGGTCGCGCTGGCACCTCCGGCACGAATGTCGTTCTGTGCGATGATCGGGGTGATCAGCTTAATCAGCTTCAGAAAATTTTGCGCACTGTCGGTATCGCACAGAAAGTGCATTTCCCTGCTTTGCCGCGCCCCACCGCCGCCGACATTATCGACGATCGCGTTCAAACCGTTCTCCCGCGACGCATGCGTAGAGTTTACCAGCGCGCTGCGAAAACTCAGGCAATTAATAAACGCGGATACTGTTGATGATGTGACGTTTTGATGGTCACGGTTTGTGTGTCATTGCTTTGCAGGAAGTTCCCGAAGAAGTTGAACAACTTGCGCGTGATCTGGGAGAATCGTTCGAGGGCAATTTGGAGCAGGCCCTTGTTTCGCTCTTGCTGGTACGCCAATCGCCGACGCACATGTTGAAGCTTGCACCGTCCCCCCAATTGTGACATTCCTGGTTGTGCTTCTGGCAGGATAAGTTCAATCTCGGTGATGCAACTGGATCCTTCAGTCCTTTGACCGGTAAACTTGGGCATGTCACCCTGAAATGCGTTAGCAGCTATCGCTATATTACAGCGGATGTTGCGGAGTACGTCCGCGTCGAATCTTATGGTGTTGGCGAATTGCGGTCATTGACTTGTCTGATTCGGCACATCGCAGGTATCTCCGAACCGACCTCGGCATTGAAACCCGCATCGGAAAGCAGCACCGACTCAAAGTTGTGCGTGTCCAAGATGTGTGCTTTTTGTCCACGATTGTAGTTTTGTTCATTTTTTGATTGTTTGATGCCCTTGACTTTAGCCTGGAGAGAGTGGCGTAGTTTTCGACGTCGACGCGGCGACAGCAGACACTATCCTCCAAGCTGCACCTGAAGACTTTGTTGCTTTGCAGTCACTGCCAGCAGGATTTTTCCCTGAAGTAGGACGAGGAGGCTTCGGCCGTCACGGAG
>ENA-OWNT01002155-OWNT01002155.1-seawater-metagenome-genome-assembly--contig:-NODE-2155-length-21268-cov-4.741636_pt1 | contig 21268 bp, 16 predicted proteins | sample MGYA00238136_ERZ651165 | MGnify/ENA primary metagenome ERZ651165 (study PRJEB26861, sample SAMN08777766) | seawater metagenome | isolation source: coastal seawater | place: USA: Florida | collected...
CCGATCTGTCCGCTATCTGCGGGCGCATGATGCGGCCGTCGACCGCCTGCGTCTGTGCCTGTTTCACGAGGAGCGGCCGGCCAGCACGCTGACGGTGGGACTGGCGATGGCGGGGCGGGACGATCGGCGCTTCGTCCGTCTGCTGGGGGAACACCTGGATCGGTTCGAACTGCCCGCACCGGTCGTGGGGCTGCGGCTGGAGGCGCCGCATGTGCTGCCGCTGTCCGCCGGTACACAGGACTGGCTGGATCCCGCCGGCGCGGATGACTGGCTGGCCACGGTGGAACGCTGGCAGGCCCGGCTGGGTGCTCAGGCCGTGCTGGCGCTGGGCAGCCGGGCCGATCATCGACCGGAGCAGGCCTGGCAACTGGGTCAGCCGGGCCAGGTCGATTGTTGCGACGGGCCGCCGGCCGCGCCGCGCCCCGTCTGGCTGCTGCGCGAACCGCAGGCGCTGATCGTCCGCGAGCAGCGGCCGACCTACAACGGGCCGCTGAGCACCGAAACCGGGCCCGAGCGGATCGAGCAGGGCTGGTGGGACACGGCCGGACCGGACGGTGACATCAGCCGTGATTACTACGTCATGCGCGATCGCTTCGGCACCCGCCTGTGGGTATTCCAGGATCGCCAGCGGCTGGGCTGGTGGCTGCACGGGTATTTCGCATGAGCGTGGAGGAGGCCGGCTACGCCGAGTTGCATTGCCTGAGCAATTTCAGCTTTCTGCGCGGGGCCTCCCAGCCCGCTGAACTGGTGGATCGTGCCGCGGATCAGGGCTATGCCGCGCTGGCGCTGACCGATGAATGCTCGGTGGCCGGTGTGGTCCGGGCGCACGAGCAGGCCAAGGTGCGCGGTCTGCATCTGATCATCGGTGCCGAGTTCACGCTGGAGGAGGGGCCGAAGATCGTCCTGCTGGCGACGGATCGCGCGGCCTACGGGCGCCTGTGCCGCCTGATTACGCTGGCGCGCGGCCGGCGTCCCAAGGGGGATTACGCCCTGCATCTGAATGACCTGATCGATCAGCCGCTGGAGGGCTGTCTGCTGCTGTGGATCGACGGGAACGATGCCGCGCTGGCGGCGGTCACGACCGTGTTCACCGACCGCCTTTGGCTGGTCGCAGAACTGTTCGCCAGCGCTGATCGCCAGCGTCGGCAGGCCGCGTTGCAGGCACGCGCCGAGGCGTTCGGATTGCCCGTCGTCGCCTGTGGGGACGTGCACATGCATGCCCGCGGTCGCCGGGCCTTGCAGGACACGCTGACCGCGATTCGCCTCGGCAAACCGATCTCCAAACTGGGGTATGCGCTGTTCCCGAACGGGGAGCGGCATCTGCGCTCGCTGGCCGCGCTGCGCGCGATTTATCCGGCGGCGTGGCTGGAGGCGTCGGTGCGGATCGCCCGACGCTGCCGCTTCGTGCTCACGGAGCTGAGCTACGAGTATCCGCACGAGCTGATTCCGGACGGATACACGCCCTCGTCGTGGTTGCGCGAGCTGACGGAGCGGGGCGCACGTCGCCACTACCCCGGAGGCGTTCCGTCGAGTGTCCACCGCAATATCGAACATGAACTCGGGCTGATCGCTGAACTCGAGTACGAGTTCTTTTTTCTCACCGTCGAGGACATCGTGCGCTGGGCGCGTGGGCAGAACATCTTGTGCCAGGGCCGGGGCTCGGCCGCCAATTCCACGGTTTGTTACTGCCTGGGGATCACCGCGGTCAATCCGGCCGAGCAGAGTCTGTTGTTCGAGCGTTTCGTCTCACGCGATCGCAACGAACCGCCGGACATCGATGTCGATTTCGAACACCAGCGGCGTGAGGAGGTGATCCAGTACATCTATCGCAAATACGGGCGCGACCGGGCGGCGCTGGCGGCGACGGTCATCGCCTACCGGCCCAAGTCGGCGATCCGCGATGTCGGCAAGGCGCTGGGCATGTCGCTGGATCAGGTCGATGCGTTGTCGAAGTCGCTGGCCTGGTGGGACAACGCCGAGACCTTCGACGAGCGGATTCTCGAGATCGGCCTGGACCCGCGCTCGCCAGTGATCCGGCGCCTTTTCGTGCTGGTGGGGCAACTGGTGGGGTTTCCCCGCCACCTGTCTCAGCATGTCGGCGGATTCGTCATCAGCAAGGGGCCGGTGCATGCGCTGTGTCCGATCGAGCCGGCGACCATGGACAACCGCAGCGTGATCCAGTGGGACAAGGACGACCTGGAAAGCCTGGGCATGCTCAAGGTCGACGTGCTGGCGCTGGGCATGCTGACCGCGATCCGCAAATGCTTTGACCTGATTCGTCGCTGGGACGGGCGCGAACTGACACTGGCGGCGATTCCCCGCGACGACCCGGACACTTACGAGGCGATCCAGCAGGCGGACACCATCGGCGTGTTCCAGATCGAATCCCGGGCACAGATGAGCATGCTGCCCCGGCTCCGGCCGGAGGATCTCTACGACTTGACGATTCAGGTCGCGATCGTGCGACCCGGACCGATCCAGGGCGACATGGTGCATCCCTATCTGAACCGGCGATCCGGCAAGGAGCCGGTGACCTATCCGAGCGATGCCGTGAAGGGCGTGCTGAAACGCACCTTGGGCGTGCCGATCTTTCAGGAGCAGGTGATGCAGCTTGCGATGGTCGCCGCCGGCTTCACGGCCGAGGAGGCCGATCAGCTGCGCCGGGCGATGGCCGCCTGGAAGCGCAAGGGCGGGCTGGAGCCGTTCGAGGTCAAGCTCAAGTCCGGCATGGCGGAGCGTGGTTACGAGCCCGAGTACGCCGAGAGAATCTTCAGCCAGATCAAGGGCTTCGGAGACTATGGTTTTCCCGAGTCTCATGCCGCGAGCTTCGCGCTACTGGCCTACGCCTCCGCCTGGCTCAAGTGTCACTATCCGGCCGCCTTCACTGCCGCGTTGCTCAACAGTCTGCCCATGGGGTTTTACGCGCCGGCGCAATTGATCGCCGACGCCCGCCGCCATGGCGTCGAGGTGAGGCCGGTGGACGTGCTGCACTCGGAGGTGGAATCGAGCCTGGAGCGCCGGGCCGACGGGGAGGCGGCAATCCGTCTGGGGTTCGACCGGATCAAGGGGATGGATCTGGAGGTTGCCGAGCGTATCGCCGACTGGAGAAAATCCTTGCCCGAAGGCGGGCGGGGGACAGCGTCATTGAAGCGGCGGCTGATCCGCGATACCGGTATTTCCCGTGAACAGATGGAGGTGCTCGCGGCAGCCGGTGCCCTGCGAGGCCTGTCCGGTCATCGCCACCAGGCGTTCTGGGATGCGGCGGGTGTCGAGACGGCCATGCCCGTGCTGGGTCGGCCGCAGTTCTCCGAAGGCGTCCCCCTGCTGACGACGCCGACGGAAGGGCAGGATATCGTCGCCGACTATTCCAGCCTGCGCCTGACGCTGGGACGCCATCCGCTGGCGCTGCTGCGACCGCGGCTGGATGCCTGTGGCGTCACGTCCTCCGATCGCCTGCGTCCGATGAAGACCGGCACGCCGGTTCTTGTCGGCGGCCTGGTCATCGGCCGACAGCGCCCCGGTTCGGCCTCCGGCGTGATCTTCATGACTCTGGAAGACGAGGCCGGCCTGGTCAATCTGGTGATCTGGCCCAAGGTGCTGGAGCGCTTCCGCCGGATGGTGCTGCATGCGCAGCTGCCGCTGATTCGCGGCCATGTGCAGAACGAGGATGACGTGTTGCACGTGATCGCACGCGAGTTCACCGATTGTTCGGAGTGGCTGGGGCGGCTGTCGGTCGCCTCCCGTGATTTTCACTGACTGGCCCGGCCGGACCCGTCACCGTTATGATGCCGACAGACGTCTGACGGTCGAGGGCCGCCAACCATGATGGAGTGGGAGCACACGCGCCGGCTGGCGCTGACCGACGATCATCTGCTGCCGCTGATCAACGTCGTGTTCCTGCTGCTGATCTTCTTCATGCTCGTCGGCGCCATCGCCGTACCCGAGCGTCTGGACGTGCTGCCGCCGTCATCTGTCTCGGCATTCCAGCCCAACGACGTCGGGCTGGAACTGGTCATCGATCAGAAGGGTGATGTGCTGGTCGACGATGAAATCGTGACCATGGAACGCCTCGTCAGCCGCCTGTCCGGCGAGAACGCGCCGGATCGCGTGCGCCTGAAGGCGGATGCCAACCTCAGCGCGACCGGCGTACTCGACGTGCTCGACATCCTGCGGGATGCCGGTGTCGCGCATGTGCAACTGGTAACAGTCGCCAAGCGCTGATCGATCAGTCCCGCCCGGGTTTCAGAGAATCGTCGGGTTCGGCGCGTCGCCGTAGACTTCCTTGGGATCGAAGCTCTTTTCCGACTCTTCGAAGTGCAGCGCGCTGCTGTTCTCGCCGATCGGGATGGACCGGTAGAAGCAGGAGCGGTAGCCGACATGGCAGGACGCCTCGCCGGGGATGTCGACACGCAGCCAAACGGCATCCTGATCGTCATCGATGCGGATTTCGGTGACTTTCTGCACCAGCCCGCTGGTCGCGCCCTTGTGCCACAGCACCTGACGCGAACGGCTCCAGTAGTGGGCCTCGCCGGTCTCGATGGTCTTGCGCAGCGCTTCGGCGTTCATGTAGCCGAGCATCAGCACCTCGCCGGAGGCGTGGGCCGTGGTCACGCAGGGAATCAGTCCGTCGGCGTCGAACTTGGGCGCCAGTTCCTGGCCTTCCTCAACCTGTTCGATGGTCTTGCGTTCTGCGAATTCGATGCTCATCGCGGGCTTACATGTCGTTCGGGGTGGGGCGGATCATCTGCATGAAGCGGTCGTGCAGACGCATGTCTTCCTTGAAGCGGCCCGTGAAGCGGGACGTGATGGTGAACACGCCCGGCTTGCGGATGCCGCGGGTGGTCATGCACTGGTGCGCCGCATCGACCAGCACGGCGACGCCGGCCGGCTTGAGCACTTCCTCCAGCACATTGGCAATCTGCGCGGTCATCGTCTCCTGGGTCTGCAGGCGGCGGGCGTAGATCTCGATCACGCGCGCCAGCTTGCTGATGCCGACCACGCGGTTCACCGGCAGGTACGCGATGTGCACGCGGCCGATGATCGGCACCATGTGATGTTCGCAATGCGATTCCAGGCGGATGTCGCGCAGCATGACCATGTCGTCATAGCCGTCGACTTCCTCGAAGGTGCGCGACAGGATTTCGCGCGGGTCTTCCTTGTAGCCGGCGTAGAATTCCTCGTAGGCGCGAACGACGCGCCCGGGCGTGTCGAGCAGGCCTTCGCGGGTCGGATCGTCACCGGTCCAGGCGATCAGGGTACGAACGGCCGCTTCGGCTTCTTCGCGTGTCGGACGCGCAACGGCGTCGTTCTTCGTCTCGACTGCCGCGTTGGCAGGAGTGGCACTGGCATCCATCAAAAGATTCTCCGCAAGGCGGGAAGGGCGACATCGGCCCCCGCAATGTGCGTAACCAAGTAGCGGGTTACGAACCAATAATTATGTCATATCGAACGAATTCAAGCCTCGAGTCGGTACAATCCGGACCCGCAAACCACGCAACGTCATAAGGTCATGCAGATCTACAACTCGCTGACACGGCGGAAAGAGCCGTTCGAACCGCTGAATCCCGAGAATGTCACGATCTACGTCTGCGGTCCGACGGTGTACAGCTACGCCCACATCGGCAACGCGCGTCCCGCCGTCGTGTTCGACGTGCTCGTGCGTCTGATGCGGGTGCTCTACAAGCGCGTGACCTACGTTCGCAACATCACCGACATCGACGACAAGATCAATGCGGCCGCGGCCGCGGCCGGCGTGGATATCGGCGAGATCACATCCAGGTTCGAAAAGGCCTATCTGGAGGATCTCGACGGGCTGGGTGTATTGCCCGCCGATCGCATGCCACGGGTGACCGAGCACGTGGACGACATCATCGCGGCCATTCGTGATCTGATCCGCAGCGGCCATGCCTATGAAGCCGAGGGGCATGTGCTGTTCGACGTGAACAGCTACGAGGATTACGGGCGGCTGTCCGGCCGCGACCGTCGCGAGATGATCGCCGGTGCCCGCGTCGAGGTGGCGCCCTACAAGCGTGATCCGGCCGACTTCGTGCTGTGGAAGCCGTCCTCCGCCGATCAGCCCGGCTGGTCCAGTCCCTGGGGGCGCGGTCGACCCGGCTGGCATATCGAGTGCTCGGCGATGGCGTCATTCCACCTGGGCGAGACCATCGACATCCACGCCGGCGGCATGGACCTGCAATTCCCGCATCACGAAAACGAGATCGCCCAGTCCGTCTGCTGGCATGGCGGCAAGGAATACGCCCGCTACTGGATGCACAACGGCCTGCTGAATCTCGACGGCCAGAAGATGGCCAAGTCGGTGGGGAACATCGTCACCATCCGCGACGTGCTGGAACAGGTGCCGGGCGAGGTCGCACGCTATGTGCTGTTGTCCGCGCACTACCGCCAGCCGCTGGACTGGACCGACGATGTGCTGGCGCAGGCTCGCGCCACGCTGGATCGCGTCTACCGCGCGCTGGAGGCCCTGGCCGACATCGAACCGACCGATTTCGAGCCCACCGTCGAGTTCATGGACGCGCTGGAAGACGACCTGAACACGCCGCGTGCGCTGGCCGAGGTCGCGGAGCTGGTCCGGGCGGCGAACAAGGCGGAAACCGACAGGGAGAAGGGCGCGATCAAGGGGCACCTGCTCGCCTGCGGTCAGCTGCTGGGCCTGTTCCAGGCCGACCCTGCCGCGTGGTTCGGTGGTGGTGAGGATGGCGAGGCCGCCGAGATCGACGCGCTGGTGGCGCAGCGGCAGGAAGCTCGTGCCCGCAAGGACTACGGCGAGGCCGACCGCATCCGCGATCAGCTCACCGAACGCGGCATCGTGCTGGAGGACAGCGCCGACGGCGTCCGTTGGCGGCGGACCGGCTGAGACCGGCCTCGGAGAGACTAGACGGGGCCGTACCGCAGACGCTGACCGCCGTCCGGGCGGATGACGGTCTTGCCATCGAAGGCCAGCGCACCGTTGACCCAGGTGGAGTCGATTCTGCCGCGGAAGGTCGTGCCCTCGTAGGGTGACCAGCCGCAGTGGTAGAGGACGGATTCGGGCGTGACCGTGGTGGTTGCGTCCAGGTTCGCCAGCGTCAGATCCGCGTAGTAGCCCTCGCGCAGATAGCCGCGTTCCTGCACGCCGTAGCAAAGCGCCGGGGCGTGGCAGGCCTTGTGGACCATGGTCGTCAGCGGCAGCCAGCCGTCGTTCACGTGGTCGAGCAGCGAGACCAGCGAGGTCTGCACCAGCGGCAGGCCGGCCGGCGCCTTGACGTACGGCTGGGCCTTTTCCTCCCGGGTGTGCGGCGCGTGGTCGGTGGCGATCACGTCGAGCCGGTCTTCCAGCAAGGCCTGGCGCAGCGCGGCCCGGTCGGTGGCGGATTTGATCGCCGGGTTGCACTTGATCAGGTTGCCGAGCTGCGCGTAGTCCGCCTCGGAGAACCACAGGTGGTGCACGCAGGCCTCGGCGGTCACGCGCTTGGACTCGATCGGGCCGCGGTCGAACAGCTCCATTTCCCTTGCGGTCGTCAGGTGCAGCACGTGCAGCCGGGCGTCGTATTCCCGCGCCAGGCCGACGGCCATGGATGACGACAGCCAGCAGGCTTCTGCGGAGCGGATCGTCGGATGCATCTGCGCGGTGAGCGTGTCGCCGTAGCGCTCGATCGCCTCCGCCTCGTTGCGGAGGATGGTCGGCGTGTCCTCGCAGTGGGTCGCGATCAGACCCGGGGCGTCACGGAAAATCGCCTTCAGCGCATCCTGGTTGTCGACCAGCATGTTGCCGGTTGATGCACCCATGAACACCTTGACGCCGCAGGCTTCGTCGATCTTCAGCGCGCGAATCTCGTCGATGTTGTCGTTGGTCGCGCCGAGGTAGAAGCCGTAGTTGGCGGCGACGCGACCAGCCGCGCGGGCGTATTTGTCCGCCACCGCCTGACGCGTCGTCGTGGTCGGGTTGGTGTTCGGCATGTCCATGAAACTGGTTGTGCCGCCGGCTACCGCGGCCACCGATTCCGAAGCCATGTTGGCCTTGTGCGGCGCGCCCGGTTCGCGGAAGTGGACCTGATCGTCGATCATGCCCGGCATCAGAACGCGGCCCTGCGCGTCGATCACGGTCATTGACGCATCCGCCGTGATCGACGCCGCAATCTTGCTGATTCGGTCACCGTCTATGAGCAGATCGCCTTCCTCGGTCCGGCCTTCATTCACTAGCAGGGCGTTGGTGATCAGCGTCTTGGTCATGATGGTCGGGTTTTCCGGTCGGAGACGGCCCGCTATCATACGCGTCGTCATTCCTGCGACCGACTTTCGTGCTTCTTATCGTCCTGCGAACGATCGTCCTGACCCGGACGCGAACTTGGTGCCCAGTTGCCTAACAGCGGCTGGTTCTGCCTTCGTTTGAATAATCCTGATCGGTCCCGATCAACCCCCAATCGTTCCCGAGGACTTCTCCATGTCTATTTCCATTCGATTGCCCGACGGCTCCGAGCGCCCGTTTGACGCGCCGCCGACGGGTGCCGATGTTGCCCTGTCCATTGGCGCCGGCCTGGCCAAAGCGGCGCTGGCCGTCAAGGTCAACGGCGAGATGCGCGATCTCACACGCGTCATCGAGCAGGATGCCGATGTTGAAATCATCACCGTCCGTTCACCCGAGGCGCTGGAACTGCTGCGCCACGACGCCGCCCATGTGATGGCGGAGGCAGTCCAGGAGCTCTACCCGGACACCCAGGTGACCATCGGTCCGGCGATCGAGAACGGTTTCTACTACGACTTCGCCCGCGATGAGCCCTTCAAGCCCGAGGATCTGGAAAAGATCGAGGCGAAGATGCGGGAGATCGTCCAGCGCGACGAGGCGATTACCCGCGAGGTCTGGGATCGCGACGAGGCCATCGCCTGGTTCCGCGAGCAGGGCGAGGAGTACAAGGCCGAGATCATCGCGGATCTGCCCGGGAACGAGACGATCACGGTTTATCGCCAGGGCGGATTCGTCGACCTGTGCCGCGGGCCGCATCTGCCGTCCACGGGCAAGCTGGGCAAGGCCTTCAAGCTGATGAAGCTGGCTGGCGCGTACTGGCGCGGCAATTCCGACAACGCGATGCTCCAGCGTATCTACGGCACGGCCTGGGGCAGCGAGAAGGAACTCAAGGCCTACCTGACGCAGCTTGAGGAAGCGGAGAAGCGTGACCATCGCCGTCTCGGCAAGCAACTCGACCTGTTCCATATCCAGGACGAGGCTGTCGGCCAGGTGTTCTGGCACCCCAAGGGCTACACGCTGTTCCGTCAGCTTGAGGCCTACGTGCGCGAGAAGATCGACGCTCGCGACTACGTGGAGGTGAAGACGCCGCTGCTGATGGACCGCAAGCTGTGGGAGGCGTCCGGCCACTGGGACAAGTACCGCGAAAACATGTTCATCGCCGAGGTGGACGAGGGCGGTAATGAAACGCGGATGCTGGCGGTCAAGCCGATGAACTGCCCCGGGCACGTGCAGCTTTACGCCAACACGCTGCACAGCTATCGCGACCTGCCGCTGCGCATGGCCGAGTTCGGCGCCTGCCACCGTTACGAGCCGTCCGGCGCCTTGCACGGGCTGATGCGCGTGCGTGGTTTCATCATGGATGACGCCCACATCTTCTGCACACCGGAGCAGTTGCCGGTGGAAGCGGCGGAAGCCGGCAAGCTGATCTTCGAGATGTACCGCGAACTGGGCTTCAGCGAGGTCGAGGTGAAGCTGGCGACGCGGCCCGAGCAGCGCATCGGTTCCGACGAGGTCTGGGATCGCGCCGAGGGCGAACTGAAGCAGGCCTGCGACATGATGGGCGTGGATTACATCATCGCCGAGGGCGATGGCGCGTTCTACGGACCCAAGCTCGAGTTCACGCTCTACGACGCGATCGGGCGTGGCTGGCAGTGCGGCACGGTGCAGGTGGACTTCAACCTGCCGGAGCGTTTCGGCATCGAGTACGTCGCCGAGGACGGTAGCAAGAAGCGACCGGCGATGCTGCACCGGGCGATTCTCGGTTCGCTGGAACGCTTTATCGGCATCCTCATCGAGCAGTACGCCGGCGCGCTGCCGTTCTGGCTGTCACCGGTGCAGGTGGTCGTCGCGACCATCGTCTCCGATGCGGATGACTATGCCAGGCAGGTCGTTGATGCATTGAAGGCGGCCGGTCTTCGTGCCGAGCTGGACATTCGCAACGAGAAGATCAACTACAAGATCCGCGAACACAGCCACCAGAAGATTCCCGCGATCTTCGTGCTGGGCCGCAATGAGGCGGAGGCCGGCAAGGTCACGATCCGGCGGCTGGGACAGAAGCAACAGCAGACGTTGCCGCTGGCCGATGCGATCAGCCTGTTGCAGCAGGAAGCGAAGACCAGGTCTGCGCCCGCCGTCGACGCGGCTGCCTGAGTCCGGTCTCAGTGCTGATGGGAGTGCGGGGCGTGTTCGCCCCGCAGGCCCTCGGCGAAAAAGCGCCGGGCTCCCTGATTCAATACGGCGGCACCCACCAGCACGCCCAGCAGCAGCAGGCTGAGCCACTGCATCCAGTTGCCGCCCTGATGTTGCAGCTCCTCGGCGACAAAGCGTCCGCCCTCGTCGAGCATGGCGTTGGTCAGTAATCCCAGCACGACCGCTCCGGCGATCATCGCCACGGCGAAACGGATCGCGGTGGCGCGATCATGCAGATTGCGCAGCAGCCCGAAGCTTGCGACGTTGGTGGCTGGCCCCGACAGCAGGAACGCCAGTCCGGCGCCGGGTGACAGACCACCGGCAAGCAGAATCGCGACGATCGGCGTTGCGCCCGAGGCGCAGACGTAGATCGGAATCCCGATCACCGCGAAGAAAAGCACCTGCACCGCGCCGGGCCATGCCATGAACGGGGCTTGCTCCAGCAAGGGTTCGGCGATCGCGGCCAGTACGAGACCGACGATCAGCCACGGGCCGGTTGCGCGCACCAGCTCATCGAGCTGGTCCCGGAACCGCGTCCATGCGGGGGCTTGCTGCTCGGGCGCATCCGCGTCCGATCCGCAGCAGGCGTCATGGTCGTGGCGGTCTTGCGATGCCGCGACGATTTTCGGCCCGACCCACCAGCCGACGAGCAGGGCCAGAATTGCAGCGGCGACCACTCGCGCCAGCGTCATCGAATCGCCCAGCAGCGGCAGGGAGAGCAGGATCGCATCCAGGCCCAGTTCGGGCGTCGCGACCAGAAAGGCGATGCCGGCGGAGCCGGGCACGCCACGCCGGATCAACGTCCGATAAACGGGAAGCACGCCGCAGCTGCAAACCGGTAGCGGCAGTCCGAAAATCATGCCTCGCCAGGCCTGCCTGAGGGCGGGACCGCGCTGCAGCCAGCGCACCGGTGCCTCGGGCAGCCAGGTGCCCAGTGCGGCGGCGAGCAGGAAACCGAGCAGCAGTGCCGGCGCGCTGATCAACGTCAGATCCAGCAACCGTGCCCAGGGCAGTTCAACGGACGACTCGTGACCGGCGTCGCCGTGCAGCAGCGCCACGGCGAGCACGACCCCCAATCCGAGCACGTTGCCCAGGCCCTCGAAGCGCGGCGGAATGTGATCATGCGAATCCACCGCGTAGCGGTCGCCAAGATGGGGCTTGTTGAACACCACGTGCAGAATCGAGCCGGCGATGAAGGCCTGGAAGATCGCGAGGCCCGGTGTGGTGCCATGCGCGATGACGTCACCGCCCATCCCGTAGCCGACCGTGGTGCCGATCAACATCAGGACCAGCGTCACCCAGGCGGCCCGCACCCCGAAGGTTGGACGGACCAGCCACCAGATCGCCAGGCCGACCGGGATGCGGTGCAGCACGACGGCCAGCGCCAGTGCGGGACCGGCATGGGCAGGTTCCGACAGGGCGGCGCCGTCTACCGTCGCGTGAAGGATCAGCCCGAGCCCGCCCAGCAGCAGGGTGACCAGATGGGTCTCGCGGGCGGCGTGGTGCAGCAGTGATTCCGCGAGGGTTGGCCCGAACATGCCGATGGCCAGCGCGAGCCAGGCGAGAACGCCGCCGTGCGCGACCGCGTCGGGTAGCGCCTCAAGCAGGACGATCCCGGCGATGCTGACGAATACGAACCCGTCGAGGACCGCGCTGAGACGACGCTGGCGGTTAAGCCAGGCGTAGGCCAGCGGCCCGAACAGCAGCGCGATCAGGCTGGAGAGAAGGGTGACCAGATGCATGCGCGAATTCTACGCGCGTGACGCTCCTGGATGGGCAACCCGAAGGGGCGGGACGTCACCCCTGCGGATGGACAGGATTCAGTTCGGAGCGGATTGCCGCAGTTCGAACGTGGATTCGATGGAGACGAGCTCGCCGTCGGTCGTGCGAAAGGCCATGGATACCGGGATCTGTCCGCCGGCGGTCTCGAGGTCGCGGGGAAAGCGCATCATCAGATGATCGCTGCCGGCCTTCAGTTCCAGCGATTCGCCTGGTGCGATCTTGTAGCCGTCGACCATGCGCATCTGCTGCACGCCGTCGTTCATCACCGTGGTGTGCATTTCGATGCGTCCGAAGAACGGGCTGGATGCGCCGAGCACCCGCAGTTCGCCCTTGCCGTTGTTGGTCACCGTGACATAGCCGGCGGTCATCTTGGCACCGGGCGGCATTGCGCGAACCCAGCCATTGTCGACTTCGATTGGGTCGCCGGAGGCCCCGCAGCCCGTGAGAGTGAAGGTGATGGCGGTGACAAGGCCGATCAGGCTTTTCTTCATGAGTTCCTCGGAATCCGCACGCAGATTTTCGTTGTTCGAGGCGATATCCGGCGGCAGTAACGCACCCGATCCGCCCATCTGATGGTTGAAGCCGCGCAGGCCGGGATCAGCCCGATGGCGGTCAGCGGGAATTATGACGGTGCGTGGCGTACAAGCAAGTCCAGCCCGAGCGCGACACGCTCGTCAGCGCTGGTCGGGATGGTCTTCATCCGTTCGATCGCCTTCAGCGCCGGTAGCAGGCCGCGCCGGTTCGCCAGCTGAATGGACAGTCCCGGCCGGGCATTGAGCTCAAGCACCAGGGGACCGTGCTCCCGGTCCAGCACGACGTCGACACCCAGATAGCCGAGCGCCGCGAGGTCGTAGCATCGGGCGGCCAGCAGCAGCAGTTTGTCCCAGCCGGGGATGCTGATGCCGGCGAGCGGTGCGCCGGTGTCGGGGTGCGTGGTCACGCGGGCGTTCTGGCACACGCCGGATTGCGTCAGACCCGTCGCCATGTCGATGCCGGCACCCACCGCGCCCTGATGCAGATTGGCCTTGCCGTCGGAGGCACGCGTCGGCAGGCGGACCATCGATGCGACCGGCACCCCGCGAAACACGATCGTGCGGATGTCGGGAACACCCTGGAACGCGACATCCTCGAAAATCGGATCGAACTGCACGCAGTACTCGACCATCGCGTGATCCGGCATGCCACCCAGGCTGAACATGCCGGACAGGATGTTGGAGATGTGATGGTTGAGATCGTCCGCTGACATCATCGAACCACTGGCTTTCACATAGCGGTTCTGGCGGCGGTCGGTGATGACGAGAATGCCGTTGCCGCCGCTTCCGTGCGCGGGCTTGACCACGAAGGAGCGGTGCTCGCCCAGCAGGTCTTCCAGGTCACCGATGGCGTGCTCGGTCTTCACCACGCCGTAAAGCTCAGGCACCGCGATACCGGCTTGTTGCGCCAGTTCCTTGGTCTTGAGCTTGTCGTCGACCAGGGGGTAAAGCCGGCGCTTGTTGTTCAGCATGATGTAATCAGCATTGCGCTGATTCATCGACAGAATACCGGCCTCGCGCAGAATCGTGCCCGGCCAGCGCATCACTGGTCCTTGCCTGCCAACACGGCCCTGAAGCGCCAGAATTCCGAGAGCCGGTAGCCGGTGTAGCGGCCGAGAATCAGGCAGGCACCGAGCAGTACCAGCAGCAGTTCCGGGAACACGAAGACCAGGTGGGTCAGCAGCGGGTTGCTCATCACCAGGAACCCGGCCGCGGCGACCAGCAGGCTGCCACCACCCTGGAGAATGGCTTCCCAGGCGCCATGCTCTTCCCAGACCAGCGACATGCGTTCGATGGTCATCGCCAGAATCACCATCGGGAACAGGGCGATCGACAGCCCGCGGTCCATGCCGAGGTGGTGACTGACCAGGCTGACCAGCAGCATCAGCAGGATGACGATGATCAGCACGGAGGCCAGTCGCGGCACCAGTAGCAGCTTGAGTCGCTCCAGCGCGAAGCGCAGGCCCAATCCCAGCGCGACGATCAGGGTGAACAGCACGATGCCCCAGATGAGCTTGGTCTCCCGGAAGGCCAGTGCGATCAGGATGGGCATGAAGGTCCCGAAGGTCTTGACCCCGACCACGTTGCGCAGCAGGACGACCAGAAAGGCGCCCAGCGGGACGGTCAGCAGAACGCGATAGACGTTCTGGGTCTGCACCGGCAGCGAGAACAGCGAGTAGTCCAGCACCAGCGATCCGTGCTGCCGGGCCCGGTCCCGGGCAATGGAGACGATCTGGCGCTGGCTGCGGGTGACGGAGAAACGCACGTCGGGCTGGGCGCCGCCATCCACGGCGAGCAGCGGATCGTTGCCGATACGCCACACCAGGAAATCGTCAGGCAGGCCGACCTTGCCCGTCTCGGGTGACATCGGAATCCAGCGCTGTTCGTTGTGGACCTCGATGTACGGCACCAGGGTGGCATCACGCGTGCCGTCGACCAGCGGTAGGCCCCAGATCACGCGGGCGGGGATGCGCGCACCGGCCAGCACGTCGACGAGCCATTGCGCCCAGGCGCCGGGGCTGTCCCCCCCGGTTCGCAGGCTGTCCACCGACGGATTGGCGCCTTCGCGGTTCATGCGTGCGATCAGCGCGCGGGCGAAGGTGGCGATGTCGGCGGATTCGGAGCGCACCTCGTTCAGCAAGGCGTTGACGGCCGCCTGCGTGGATTCGCCGTAGTCCGGAACGCGCGGATAGCCGGGGAAGGGGTCCTGGTGCGTCGGGTTGTCAGTGTCGGTTTCGTAGACGGTCAGTCGGTAGTAGACCGCCTGGGTTCCGTTGGCCCTGCGCACCGCCCACAGCGCCGCGCGGTTGAGGCCGCTGGCTTCCTGGGTCACGCCGAACCCGTTGGAAATGTAGTGCTCGTCGAGATGCTCGAACCCCGGAGGCTGTTTGGGGATGAGTAACGTGGCCTTGACCGGTCCGCCCCGCGCCCGGAATGCGGCGCGCGCCTCCACGGTCCACACCGCGGTATCCGTGCTCGGCAACAGGGGCAGGCCCAGCGCCCGGACCTTGTACGCGCACATGGCCGCACCGGCGGCCATCAGCAGTGCGGCGATAATCCAAACCGGCAGGTTTCTCAACAAGCTGCTCTCGTCAATGCGGCGGACCGCGTCATGAAGTGATCCGGTGGCATTCCCGGGGTTCCCCGACTTTTCGTCATCGACTCGTCAACACCTTCCGGGACAACGGGATTCACTCGCAACGAGCCTGCGTCAGGAACGTTGCTTCCGGATCCACCACGGCGACATCTTCCATGAAACGACGGCCCAGCAGGACCGGGTAGATGAAGTCGCCTCGATCGGCCAGCGAAAACTGGGTGCGATGCCTGCGTCCATCGAAGCACAGCTCCAGTTCGACGACCGCACGACGCGCGCTGGGGTCGTCATGGTCCTTGATCCGGACGTTTCTCGCCAGAGGCTGTTCGGTTTCGATGCGATGCACCTCGTCATCCTCGTCCTCCAGGACCAGGGTGAAGCGCACCCATTTTTCGTCGTCCCTGGTGAAGCGTTCGATCGCTTCCGCGTGAATCGAGGAGGTGAGCGCGCCGGTATCCAGCTTGGCGGAAACCACCACGTCCCAGGGTTTGACCGTGACTTTTTCCACCCAGCCGGCGATTACTTTTCCGGGTGTGCGGCTGTCGGCGAGCGCGTCGGAGGTGGAAACCAGACCGGCCACAATCGCGGTCGCGAGGAACCATCGCATGATGTCGGGCGTCTGTTGAGTGCCTGCGTATCAGTCTAGGCAATCGCCGTTAAAGTCGCACGGCCCGCATCGGTAGCCCCTGGCTGCTCGCGTGCCGGACAGGAGCTTGATAGCTTGGAGCAGAATGAGTAATCGCCTTGCCATCGTCGTGATCACCGCCGCACTCGGGGTCATGGTATTCCCTGCTGACGCCCAGCCTCCGACGCCCCCTGACGACAACGTCGCCGGGCAGGTGGCGCCGCCGGATTCCGCGGAACAGCCGGCCGCGCCAGCGGAGAGCGCCGCCTCACCGACGCCGGAGGACACCGCCGAGGACACGTCGGTGCCCGCGCCGGAGCCGGAGCCCGAAGGGGTCCAACCCTTCCCGCTGCTGGGACAGGAGGTTCAGCCAGGCACCTGGCGTCAGCTCGCATGGACCGCGAGCTACCACTTCGGCCAGCTTGGTGGCGCGACACCAGTGCTGGTCTCGCATGGCGCCAACCCCGGCCCGGTGCTGTGTCTGACCGGTGCCGTGCATGGTGATGAACTCAACGGGATCGAGATCATTCGTCGTGTGGTCCATTCGCTGGATCCCAAGACCCTGTCGGGCACGGTCATCGGCGTGCCCATCGTCAACCTGGCCGGGTTCCAGCGCAATTCGCGCTATCTGCCCGACCGGCGTGATCTCAACCGATACTTTCCGGGGTCACCCACGGGGAGTCTGGCCTCGCGCGTCGCGCAGTCGTTCTTCACCGAGGTGATCGAGCATTGCGATCAGCTCGCCGACCTGCACACCGGTTCGTTTCACCGCACCAATCTGCCGCAGCTGCGGGCTGATCTGACCAAGCCCGAAGTGGTCGAACTCAGCCGCGGATTCGGTGGCATCGCGGTGCTGCACACCGAGGGCGCCAAGGGCACGCTGCGCCGCGCGGCCGTGGACGCGGGCATTCCCGCGGTGACGCTGGAGGCGGGTGAGCCGCTGCGCCTGGAGCCATCACAGGTGGATCAGGGCGTACGCGGTATCGAAACGCTGATGCATCAACTGGGAATGATCGAACGCGAGCGGCGCTGGTCGACTCCGCAGCCGGTGTTCTACGAGTCGTATTGGGTGCGGTCCGACCACGGCGGCATCCTGCTCACGCTGGTACGGGTTGGGGATGTCGTCAGCGAGGGGACGGTGATGGGAACCGTTACCGATCCGTTGACCAACGTGCGTCACGAAATCCGATCGCCTTATCGGGGACGTGTGCTGGGCATGGCGCTGAACCAGGTGGTGATGCCGGGTTTCGCCGCGTTCCGGATCGGTATCCAGACCACCGAGGAAGCCGTGCAGGAAGAGGCGGCGCGGGAGGTGCCCGATCCCGAGGTGGATGCCACGACGGATGTCGAGAAAAAGGATGACGCCTCCGAGATCGAACGGCCACCACCGGAGCGCGCCGAGGAGTCATCGCCGCGCATGGATGGAGAGGACGCCCCGGAGGAAGAGTCCGAGGAAAGTGACGGCATCTCTCCGCGGGCGGTGACCCCCGACGAACAAACCGCGCAGCCGGAGGAGCCGGTGGGCGAATCGGAGCCGGAGGTGACACCCGAGACCCTCCCGTCCGATACCCCGGGCGGTTGATTCTCCGTCACCACCGGAATGCGGCGCCGAGGATGTGTCCGTCGTCACGTCCAGGTCGCCCGTGCCACCGGCGTCGTCACCGGAGTTGTGTACCGTGATCGACCAACATCGAGGTCTGGTTCGATACAGGGAGTGCGAGGGGTGAAAACGTCCGATCTGCTGGTGCGGTGTCTGGAACAGGAAGGCATCGAATACATCTTTGGCGTTCCGGGTGAGGAGAACGCCGACTTCATGCTGTCGCTCGAGGGTTCCAGCATCCAGTTCGTCCTGACCCGCCACGAGCAGGGGGCAGCCTTCATGGCGGAGGTCTACGGACGCCTGACCGGGAATCCGGCCGGCTGCCTGGGAACACTCGGACCGGGTGCCACCAACCTGCTCACCGGCGTCGCCGACGCCAACATGGACCGCGCGCCGTTGCTGTGCATCACGGGGCAGGGCGCGACGGCCCGCCAGCACAAGGAAAGCCACCAGATCATGGATGTGGTCGGCATGTACGAGCCGGTCACCAAGTGGGCGCAGACGATCTACAACGCCGCCACCGTCGCCGAAGTGGTCCGAAAGGCCTTCAAGGTCGCGGAAGCCGAGAAGCCCGGCGCCACCGTGATCGAGCTGCCGGAAGACGTCGCCAAGCACATGGTCGACACGCCCCCGCTGGCTCCGAAGATGGTGCGCCGCCCGGCCGCCGACCACAAGGCCGTCGCCCAGGCGATCGACATCATCGCCGGCGCGTCCAATCCGGTGATCCTCGCGGGCAACGGCTGCGTGCGCAAGCGGGCCAGCCATCAGCTCCGTCGCTTCTGTGACGCCACCGGGATCGGCGTGCTGCTGCTGTTCATCCCCGACCCGGCGCTGCGGGACGCCATCATCGGCCGCATGCCGCTGTCGCTCCCCGCCGTCTTTGCCATTTCGGTGACGATCCTGCTGATCCTGCGGGTGGTCAGCTTCATCGGCGCCCGGAACCTGCTGCACCTGATGACCGGACGGTATCAGCGGCCCATGGTGGAGGATCGCGCCTTTCTGTTCATCGACCTGAAAGATTCCACCCGCATTACCGAGGCGCTGGGCGTGGTCAGGGCGCGGGAGTTCATCAGCGATTTCATCTTCGATGTGTCAAAAGCCATCACCGATCATCGCGGCGACGTCTACAAATTCATGGGGGACGGGATCATCGCCGTCTGGCAGCACCAGGACAAGGGGGCGCTGACCGATGCAGTGGCGGCGGTCGTGGCCGCCGAACGCACCCTCACCCGCCGGGCCGACCGGTATGACAACCGTTTCGGTCACATCCCGGAATTCCGCGCCGGACTACATGCAGGCGAAGTCATCGCCAGCGAGCAGGGGGATTTGCGCCGATCCATCGAATTCAACGGCGATCACATCAACATCGCCGCCCGGCTGGAACAGAAGGCCAAGGAACACGGCCGGACCCTGGTCTTTTCCGAAGTGGTCGCCGAAGCCCTGCACGACACCGGCGTCCCCACCGAAAGCCTGGATGAAGAAACGGTGAAGGGCTATTCCCGGCCGCTACGACTGTATTGCCTGAAGGTTTGAGGCTCCCCCTGCCTGTGACATAACTGGCTCAAACACTCGCCTGCGATATTGGTGGGTAATGGAAGCACAATCCTTTGCGGGTTTTGATTTCGACCTTGAAATTCCGGGCTGCCGTCACACCTCAATAACTCAAGGATTCGCCATTTTCCCGACAATCCAGTCATGATAATAGGAAATTCTGGTGTACACGCCATATTTTCGTGGGGCACCGCATTCAAGGGGGCCCCAGCTTACCAGTCCAACCAGTGTTGGTTCGCCATTCAACACAAAATAGGCTGGGCCGCCGCTGTCACCATTGCAAGAATCCTCGGCACCGGATTCAAAGCCGGCACAGAAAACCCGTTTAACCATTTGCCGGGCCATGCCCCTTTTGCGGACATATGGGTTCAGCATCTTCTGATAGCATGCTTCTTCTCCCAGGATCGGGACGTCAGTTTTCAATAATATATCGGAATAGGCCTCGGATTTGTGAGGTGTCATACGCCCCCAGCCAGTCACGCGTACTTCTTCGCCCACCGGCAGACTTGGATCCGCAGGCATGAGTTTGATGGGTTTGCCTTCACGGCTGGTGCGGGACAGAACCAGTAGTGCGATATCATTGAAATTCCCGGGAATGTACTGCTCGTGTCGAATGATCTTTTTCACCGGGATGCGTTCGCCACCCTTTTTGTAATTTTCGACACCAATGACGACATCAAGGTCCAATGTTGTGAGTTTTACCAAGCCGCGTCGTATGTCCAGACAGTGAGCGGCAGTAAGGACCAGATCCGGAGCAACCAGCACACCGCCGCAGAACTGCTCCCGCTCCAACCTGGCTGACCGCTTCCCGATCAAGGCTACCATCCAGGGGTTGCTTTTGATGTCTGCGATATAACGTTTGGGAATTGTTGCCGGATCGCCAGGGTCGAATTTTCGATCCTTGATGACAATTTCTTTACTACCAGCGCCAGGTCCAAATTGCGCCATTGCGGGCATTGTGATTGCCGTAGTCAGTACCGCGACCATGATCAGAAAAAATGGGGCCTTCGACAAATGCTTCTCCCAATCAAAGATTAACGTTTCACCAGGGCCTGGGCCGGTTTGAAACGTGTCCACCCACCCAGTTTGAAATTCCAGTCAATATCGGCCCATTTCCTGTGGTAAGAGCCACCTTTCAACTGATCAATTGATTGATAAAACTGCTTGGTGAATTCTGCTAATATCTGGTAGCGGCGCGAACCTTCACGCCAGTTGAAAACCGCAAGAACAGCGCCAACGGCGACCGTGTTAACCCGCCCCCCCTTTGGGATCAGGTTCGGATAGTCAGCGTGCGAAAGACTTGTATCAACGTAGGGATATTCAACGTTTTTGGGCAGTCGGATACTCATGAAATTGAGGTTTGCATCCGCATTGATCGTTTGCAGAAATGAACTTGGTTTGCCTACGACAAAAACGGCCGCGTCAATCACTTCTTCCTTCAGGTTGGCAATGGCTTCATCGGCGCTGAGATTAATCGGAGTGTAGTCGATACCAAGAGCCTTCAGCAGAACGCGCGCTGTCATTTCGGTACCGCTGCCTTTGCGTCCCACGCCAATGGCCGCACCTTCCAGCGACTTGATGCTGCTCATGCCTTTGCGTGTCACAATGTGAATTTCTTCATTGTACAATTTTGTGATGTACTGAATGGCAGTTGATGCGCCCGGCAGTTCGTTGCTGCTGATCACGGCCTGGAGGACGTCGCTTTGCACGATGGCCATGTCGACGCCATCCATTTCAATCAGGTCGCGTACATTCTGTTTCGACCCTTTGCCCAGCATCGTAATGATACGGAGCTGTTTGCTGTCCAGCGCATCGGAGAGATTCTGGGAAATCTGCACATAGGTTCCCTTCACGCCACCAGACATTATGCCAATTTTTACCGATCCCGCGGATGCGACGCCGCTGCTTGCAACAACGGCCAGGCAGATCAGCACCAACCGGGTTAGATATTTCATCCGCATAGACATGAATTGTCCCTTTTCTGTATTAGGCTCGGTTTCAACCTTGGTTGCAGGGATGATCAGCCATCCTGAACTTGATGCCATTGTTGGTGAGAAATTCACGCAGCGACTTTGCGCTGAAGGCAAAGTTGTACTTTGAATTGTCGTTACGATTACTGTTGCGGCGCTTGTGGTGGTCAGAGGATCCATAG
>ENA-OWNT01002156-OWNT01002156.1-seawater-metagenome-genome-assembly--contig:-NODE-2156-length-21264-cov-3.692170_pt1 | contig 21264 bp, 20 predicted proteins | sample MGYA00238136_ERZ651165 | MGnify/ENA primary metagenome ERZ651165 (study PRJEB26861, sample SAMN08777766) | seawater metagenome | isolation source: coastal seawater | place: USA: Florida | collected...
AGAGCGGCACGGCGTCAATACTTCTGTGCATGATGTGACCCCACACGGCGCGGTTTGGATTCCGATCTTCAGCGACGACAGGATTTTGTGACGTGTGGTAGAGAAGAGAAGCGAAAACCTTAAGAGGATGGCGCACCTGGTGTGCGACAACAGCATATAGACACTCTCTAGATGTTGTTTGCGGCGTTTGGGTTTTCAAAAAGAAATTCCCCATTGAGTCGGCCGAGTATGGAGAGTGATCGTCAACCTCGCCAAATGCCCATGGCACATCGTAACGTCCGTACCAGCTGACATCAATGTCCGTTCGATACTGCGACTTCTCGTGACTGGCCACAACATCTTTCACGTTGAGATTGAAAGCATGTGATACGAAATGAGTGCCACTGTATCCACACCCGGTGACAAAAAGGAACTTCGTGCAAGGCACCCGCTCCTTCAGGGAAGGGATCGATGTCGAACATGTGTCACTTATCTTCTGGTGGAATACTTCATTCCTGCACGTTTGCAGCCCATTATGGCCATTGCTGGTGGCTGAGGCTTGCAGAAGCACAGTTGAACACACCACTGCGAGGCCTAGTCGCATTTTGACCGTCTTGTAGGTTGTCTACTCCCACAAGCACTTATTCGCGGCTACCTTGGTCCGTCCACACCACCAATCCCCCTTTTATTGTTCAAAATCTGTTTCACCAATTGAACTTGTCGAGCTACAATAACAGCGGACAATGATGATCAATGAATGAATGATTCACCAAACGGACCAAAGAAATGAATTGACGGGCGGTTGAATGCCAGTGCGATTGCACGAGTGACTAGTGGAAGGAGTGTCCGATGAAAGCAATGGCCGTGAAGGGAGCAGCCATGGGCAAGAATGGACCAATGGATACAGCCGCTGACCAAACCTTTCTGCTTTCGTTAGTTCGGCGCCTTGTATGCTGCATGGTGTCTTGAAGAAGATGGTTGCAGCTGGTGTATGGTTTGTTTTGGGTTGCACATTTGTGTTTTGGTTTGCGTGTGTCGCTGTCGTCGTCGTCGTCGTCGTCGTCGTCGTCGTTGTTTGTTCTTCGTTTGTTTGTTCGTCGTCGCCTTCGTTGCGCGTTGTGCATGCTGGTGGTTCGGCTTCCACAGCACACCACGCACCCAGTGACATAATTCAACAATTCCATTTGTTGTAGTACTCAGTACGGTACATTGTACCCAGTACCTACAAATTCTGTATTTCACAACATACGTGCAATGGACGATCGATGGCACTGATGACTGATGATGATCTCTGATCGCGTTCGCCACGCAAACTTTGCAGACAGACTTCCGTCAATGGACTGCTCCGCGTGTTCGAAGTTCTTTTCTTTCAAAGGGTTGGTTGGTTGGTTGGTTGGCTGGCTGGCTGGCTGGCTGGTTGGTTGGTTGGTTGGTTGGTTGGTTGGTTGGTTGGTCGGTCGGTCGGTTGGTTGGTCGGTCGGTCGGTCAGTTGGTTGGTTGGTTGTTTCGTTGTTGGTGCGCGACGCAGCACGTGGGTTCTGTGCATGCTGGGAGTCGCGGAAAAAAGCGCGGGGGACGCGGACTGCACGGCAAAAGAAACCGTGCCTGACGACAGCGAGAGAACTGCATCAAACGCAAGCAGATGCAGATGCACGCCCGCGACAGAAGCACGCGCAACGGTGCAGTGCCACGGAAGCCAAGAATGACAAAGCCAGGCCACAACTTTGCTCGGCTGCACCTGCACCAGCACCTACACTGTCACGATCACCACACGCGGGTGCTGACGCAAACGTTGACAAAACAAAAATTGTCTTTGTTGCTACTTGAGCTACAAATTTGGTGGACACCGTCTGAATTGTCGGTGTTACGGCGGAGAGGGAGGGATTGCCAACTCAGGCACAAGGTGGCAGAGCGCTTCCCAGTTTGGTAGTGTTGTCAATATGCCCCACTTGCCTGAGCTCCCCGAGCCTTCGGCGAACCCCGCGGAAGACGAAAAACAGATCGTCGACTTTCTGCGCAGCGTGGAAGACACGTCAGCTCTGGTCTGGCTTTCAAATCCTAGAGTTGCGTTGTGTGCACAGCGAGAGGTCCTTCGCCGCGTTCAACACGGTGGCAGCCCGGAGATACGACCCGTGGTAGAACGTTCGGCGAAGATACCCGATGAAGTTGAAGAACGTCTTCGGCGGTTGGAAAAAGGATTGTCCAAAGTGGAAAGCAACATTGAAACCATCGCAGCTCGGCAAGCTCAGCGCAACCAGAATCGCACGGGACCACCAAAGAGTCCTGTCACGTCTCCGAGCGCCCAGCCCAAGGCACCAACCCCGCGCGCGTCATCAGCTCGCGTAAAAGAAGTCATCCAACTCACCTCAACACCAGTGTTACACCCCGCGGCTCCGGCATCAGCATCCTCGTTGGAAAAACTCAAACGTGAGGCCCAGCAACGGAACAAGGTATGGGTGGTCGCTGAAGTCGTCGTGGTTGCCTTTTTTGTATAATGCTGGTTGCAAACCACATCCTGATACAACGATCTTCTGAACCGTCTTGCGACAGCTGCTGAATTCAGTGTGGAAACACAAAAATGAAGCGCAGCGCAAGGCCAAGAACGACAGAGGAGCAGTACCACGCAAGCCCGCAGGTGCACAATCGCAATCCACAATGGTGCGGAAAGGAAGTGCTCGAAAACTTCCACTCCGCCGTGCTTCCGGGAGCTTCTTGCAACGTGGGGGCGGTATGAATGCCGCAAGTGGTGCTCGGCGCCGCGCCTCCACGACCCCAAACAGTACCAGAAAGGCGGGAGCATCTGACGCAAAACCTTCGGCAAAAACCACACTTTCAAAGAAGAAGTCTGCACAAAGAAATTCGATGGCAGCAGCACGGTTCGTACTCATTTGGTCTGCATCGTGAATTCCTTATGAAGCCGTAATTTGCCATCTGCGTGTGACAGTGCCGCAGCGAGTGCAAAGAGAACGACCGCCCGCAGCAAAGGCAATGCGCCAAAAAACACAAGCCGTGCGACGCCTTCGCAGTCGAAGAAGCAGTCAAAGTCAAATGCCCCAAAATCTGCTTCAAAGCCCACTCCTGAAGTTTCGTCCATATCCAGTGAACCTGATGGTGTCACGTCCACTGGCACATCTGACACCATGGTACCTGCTGCCATCGAAACATCTCCAAACTTGACGCACGACGTGTCACAGCCAGCTTCGCTGTCGCCGAAAGGCACTGATGCAACCACGCCACCACCCGTGCCAGATTCAAATTCCGCTGACGTGGCCACGCCGCGGACACTCGCCAGATACGGCGTCGATATCAGCCCGGTAACAACCAGCGTCGTGGAGGACGAGGCCGGCGTCGTTCCAGCCGCACAAGGCTTCCCCAGCGACGAAGCCATCTTGAATGACCTCATGGCCCTTTCTGCTGAGCCAGGGGCAGGTGCAGAAGCTGAAGGATCTCTCAGTTTCTGATCCTCCACGGCGAATGCACTCCAAAGTCAATCCACCAGACTTGTGGCTGTCGCGCTCGGACAAACATGCTCAATATTTTAGAGGAGGTAAGCGATTTAGATTTAGTAAACTCATGTGTAACACAACCCTGTCCACGGTTTACACGCGACCTCCACTTCGCTGCACACGCTGGTTTCTGTGATCATCGACGTACCTATCGGGGAGGTATAGTCACAACTGGTTAAATTCAGCGCAACATATCGGCGCCAACAATCGTTATCGGACGTACTCAGCATTGTAGACAGGCTCTGCGAATCGAATTTCGCCCATTTCAATGGACGCATTGCGTGATTGAGAACCATACGTTTCGCTCGCCCGACGAGCATTTTCCCATTCCTGCAAGAACATGCCAACCAGTCAACATGGGATTGCGGAGCTGTCCAGGCGACAAAATGCGAGCGTACCCTTGCTCCACTGACGTCCATACGTTTAGCGGCTTGCTGCAATTCCATTTTCTTTTTGATAACCTTTGAAGTAACAAACGGGCCCTCAAATGAGCGAAATTTTTTGGAGCGTGACACGTTCGCGAGCAGTCATACCTGCGAGCTCCGCAACACAATGACGGCCGCACCCACAGTGCCGAGAACTACCAAGCTCAAAATGATAGCGGCTATTCCGGCAGCCTGCAAGTTGGCTTCCAACCAGCTTTGCAAATCGCTCTGGGCAACGCACCGACAAAAAACACAGCATAAGCGACGCAGAAACGAACAAGAAAGAAAACAAAAAAAAACGGCAGAGTCCAACTCACCGCGGTCCACTCCGACGCAAAAAATTCCAATTTCAGAGCGAGTTCGCCAAGTTGAGTTTGTGTCAGATTGCTGACAATTTGTTGGTTTTCGTCGACTGACGAAAGAAGCCAGATGCCCACGGCGAGCATAGCCACAAACGTAAGAGCTGTTACAATCATGTACGCTATCAGCACATTCGTGTGACGACAGGTGGCAACGCCGATTACGCCGACGATCACAACCTGGTGCACACCATCATGAATTTAGCATGCAAATAGACACAGCTGACCACAAGCACGCGCACGTACCAGGCACCCGGGAATTATCAGGCCAACGAGGATGCCAGTAGGCAACACTGTGGAAATCACGGAGCAGGCCTAATCATCGAACAATCGACCACGACGACAGTCAGTCCCCCGAAATCACAGGCAACACTTCACGCGGCAATACTGACTGACCCAAAGAAAGATGATGCCGGCCACGAAGATCACGATATTCATCCAGAACAACATGGTTCCAATCACGTTCTTGAACTCCAGCATGATGAAAGCGACAATCAGACCTGCGCATTGTAGAACAAAGTTCATGGGGCCGCGGTGGACAGCTTCCAACTGTTCTGAGTCAACATACCCGAAAGAAGAGAAAATATGATGAATGCAATGATGATGTAGATGTAGATGGAATATTCCTCGAACAGCGTCAATAGCGCTTCCCATGCCTCTGTTGCAGTGTATCTGCCGCAAAACAAATAAGAAAATAAATGGCGGGTTTTCCAAGGTCAAGCTCCGTTGCGCACTTACAGTTGCCAACTGTCCGGAAACTGGGCGTGCATCGTGGCCCAAGTCAGCTCAACAATCACTGCTAACCAGGATGGGATGGCGAATACGATGATGGCGATGAATATGAACGCAATGGTGACGAAGAGCAAAATGTAGAAATATATTGCTGCTTTGAGTGTTGGGTGATCTGCTTTTGCCGTCATCGTTCCCAAGGTCGCCTGCGTGTGCAAGATAGGTGGTTCAAAACAACTGGCGGCGCAAAGACCATGGCAACGGGGCATTTACGTACCAGCACAATGGTGACAGCACCGAGACCAATGAAATGATACACTTGGCGCGCCGCGGTTTCCCAGAGCAACTCGGCGTTCACGTCGATGATGGCAACGACACCGATGATGACTAATCCCAGTCCAACTACGTGCCAGATCACGCTCACACCCGTCAGTAGACACGCGCCAGGGGACTGTGACTCCCGCTTGGGGTACTTTTGGGTGAGGTCAAAGTTCATGACCTTCTTCAGTTTTTGTGCTGTGCACTGCCGAACCTGCATCACCGACGAACGCAACACAAGCGAGACGCTCGACCGTCAGGGCATCATCTGGTTTAGTCGTGGCAACATATGAAAGCATACCTTCTTGCAGCAGCAGAACACGATGAAGAGGACGAGTATGACTCCAAGGAGCACGCCCCAGAAAATCCACTCCAGCGTTTCATTATTTTCAGTGTACTTCACGCCTGAAATATCTTCATACGCACAAAATTCCGTGGGGTCGGGACATGTGAACGATCCTATGAATCCTGAAACGTAGACTTCGCCTGAAATTTCAAAGCAGATTCTTCTGTCAATACATATTCAGAAATGCTTGGGAAACAACAACAAAGCTTACCTGCTTCTTGGCATCGGAACCACTTTACACCGCCAAGGGCCGTTTTCAAGCCAACCTGCAACCCAAGCACATAATTAGGAGTGTGCATGAGGTAGCATCGTGTTACACAAAACATCACCGACCTGCAAGTAGTCCTCCGTATAGCAGTTGCTGAGGTAGCAAAGACCATACGACGTAAACTCAAAACTGAAATACTGTGCCTCCGTGAACAACAGCAGCGACGACTCGAAGCAGCGCGAGCGAGATGAAAATATCTAGCAGCAGTGCAACAGCAAGAACCGTGATCCAAGAGGTACGGTGGACAAGGTTTGTAACGAGGGGATGTCCACACCTGGCCTCCGTATTCCGCAATTTCGCTTGCAGCATCGGAGAACAGCTCTCCTGGGTCAACGAAGTCAACATCCTCAAACTGGGCTATCTCAGCCAGCGTTGGTTCTTGATCCTAGTGGCACGGCGCAATGCGGTAACATGACCATTTAGCACATCGCACTCCCAACCTCAGGCTCCAGGTTTACAATGAGTACCTGGCAGTTCCAAATTCCGTAGCGTACAGGCGCAAAGTCCATGGAGCTACTGTACCCTGCAGTATCTGTCAAACCATGCTCGGCAAGATACTGATACGGCGCCGGTAAGTACGGGGCATTGTCATTGGCAATGTCAACAGTGTCCGAAGGAGAGGTCACACTTTGAGTGTAGTACACATCTCCGGCATCGTTCGCGGTCGCACTGTATTCGAGTAGATAGCAAGCCTGAGCCATGGAATGAAATGCAAACCAGTGTGTGTTACAGCGCGGAGATCAAGGACCAGGGACTCCAATAACATAAGAAGGGGCGAACGTACCGCGGACAGGAGATTGTCGCCCGTGCATCCGCGTTGGTTGTTGGTCGTGCAGAAATATCGATCGGTCCATGTGTCGAGTGAAGGAAGGTCCTGTTCAAGCGCCAGAGCGAACAAGCGTGACGATTCAAAATCGCAATGTTTCGACATGTGCAACACAGAAGCCAACGCACCTGAAAGAAAGCGCACCCAGCGTTGCGACCCCAGCGTTGGTAGCCAGGGCCCCAGGATCGATTGGGTAAAACCACCGATACACCAGCATCGGAAGCAGCAAAGATATCCTCGAATTCGGTTGATGCGAGCTCATCATCTTCTCCGGAAGCTGGATACAGCCTCTCAGTCCCGCGTTCCAGGTCAACAATGTACTGGTTCGTGTCGTTGAAGAACATGAGCGTCAGCGCGGACACGTACGACTCACCGGATCCGATGCCGTAGCTCATGACTTCGGGTCCCATGATACGGGCTTCCCAGTGAGCGTTCGCACCAAGAGGCACATCCTCCAGTGGGACTCCTGTAATGCTCGAGCAATTGAATTGTTCCTGGGCTGTGGCAACCACACCAGGAGTCACCCACTTCGTGATTTGCTTGTCGATGTTGGGTGACTCTTGTTCTACCACCCACTTTTGGGAGTCACTGTACGCTGTCCCATCGTCGGGGTTGCGGAATACGTCGCTGTCTTTGCAGCAGCCAAGAACGTGCATGACCTCGTGGAGGGCGGTAGTTCTTTCGCTCATCGCCACATTTGGTTTGAAAAACGTCGAAGAAGTGGAAAGGCCGTCTGGAACCCAATTGAAGTACCCCACCGTGCATCGACCGAACTGATCAGATTGAGCACAGTAGGCGTAGCCAGCGATTCCCCCGGCTGATATGGGGTGGAGAGTCACAACTACGATGAGATCGGTGTCAGTAAAAGTTGTCTGTGAGAACGGATAATTTTCCTGCGCCTGGGAATTGATCGTAATTTCTTCTCCGGCTTGAACTTGCTTGATCTGGAACGTGCTGTTGACGTACCCCCGGACCCACGACAGTCTTTGCTTGACAATACCAACAGTGGAGTCATCGATGACATCCTCTTCAGTACACAAAATTGATGCCGTGCCTCCGACAGTAGTTCCGGTCATGTCGCTTGGGGTGACATATTGATTTGTGTAGGCGCAGTGCTCCGTATCCTGCAACATGGTTGCTCCTTGGTCCCAGAACTCAGTCACGAATGTCACACGCATTGGGCCGACTTGACCATCGACGCGGGCCTCTTCCCACGTCAGCCAGTCATTGAGGAGCAAATCACGACGGGGTTTCTCGTCGTCGCCACCATCGACAGTCCCAGCCTGCGTCCCATGAGCGCCATCTGTTTTCCATGTGTCGAACAGGGCATTGAGGCCGTCCATGTCACCATCTGGCTCGTGTTGCGCGGGCTTAGCGTTGCGCGCACTCTTGCGGTATGTGACAGGGACGATGTTGTCGCGGAAGTAATCTGTATTGTCGAGTTGGTTGTACAAACTCTTCACGCCCATTGGTCGACTGTGCTGGTTTCGGCCGTGCATTGGGTGTTTGAGACTGGCGTCGACCAGGACAATCGCGGCCAAGGTTGCAACGACGCGCAGTATGGGGGAACATTTCCCGGGCATTCGGTTTCACAGACACCCAAACGGGCGAACACCTATGAGTCCAACCAGCTTCGCGTGACACGGCGAGCCGAAGAGCCTCGCTGTTAAAATTACCAAAGTTGACTCTCACTCCAGCACATGCCGTTGAAGGTGCATGCAACGGAATTCACATGAAAAATCTCCAGCAACCAATCCACCGCACACCAAAATTATCCACGCAACAAGGACGCGGTCGAGCAAGAGAAACACCCTTTAGCTCTGGCGACGGCCTGCCTATAAGTCATGCAACTACCGGTCCGATACAGTTGTCCTGCTTTATTCGGATACGCTGGCAAGAAACCCGGAAACCCCATGAAACAACATTGCGCTGTGTTGCTTGCGCACGGTCGCACGCACACAATCACATTATCGCACCCGTCGCTGTCCCTACTCGTGGACGAGGACACTCGCTGTTTACAACGTAGGTACTACTTGTGTGTTCAGTTACGGCATCAGCGGACACCTATGACACCTGCGTGCTACCGTCGAGACTGGCCAGCCACCCCACGAGTCTTTTAGTACGTATGATAAGAGTCCTGCGTGCTTTCGAGCCAAATGCACGGCCCTCGAGCCGACAACTGCGTTTGGAGGATCAACAGATGCCAGTGCGTCAAGCAAACAACAAAAGACAGACAGACAGACAGACAGACAGACAGACAGACCCGATGAATACACAGACATACAGTGACATACCATTAATTAAAGTAATGACCGGCAGACAGACAGAGAGACTACGCCGAGTAGCTATTTCCTCTGGTTGGTCGTCGTCGTCGTCGTCGTCGTCGTCGTCGTCGTCGTTGTCGTCGTCGTCGTTGTTGTCGTTGTCGTCGTCGTTGTTGTCGTTGTTGGACTGATTGATTCTTCGTGTTGTTTGCGGTCGTCGTCGTCATCGTCGTCATCGTCGTCGTTCGTTCATTCGTTCGCGCTGCGCTGACTCCCACACTCCCACCCACTGCCAGCTCACACTCCTCAGCGACCAGCACAGAGCCCGCCCAGAGCTGTGTGGCATAAAAAGAAGACTCACCGTTAGTCAGTGGTCGGTGGTCGGTGGCTGTGAGTGAGTGAGAGCGAGAAAGTGAGTGAGGGTGTTGTTGAACTCGAGTAGATATTATAGTCTCGAAAGTGAGTGAGTGAGTGACGCTGCGAAGCTGTGAGTGAGTGAGGCTGTGAGGCCGTGAGTGAGTGAGTGACTTTTTACTGTACAGTGTGTAATGACTTACTACTTACCATACGGACTTTCACACCTCACTTGGGGGAATGGCGAACTGCCACACTGCCACCTGCCACCCACCCCCACACACACACTCACCTTCACTCACTGACCTTCACTCACTCACTCACTCACAGCTGCAGTCAATCAGTCAGTCAGTCAGTCACACCAACCGGCGGTGACGTCGTCACTCACTCACTCACTCACTCACTCACAGCTCATACAAATCATTCGCTCACCCGCCCACCCAGCATCCCCCACTCACAGATGTACTTCAACAGCCTGTGTAGATCAGGGAGGAGTTTGAAGACAGCGACGGAGAGAGAGAAAGTCTGACTGGATTGAGGATTGAGGATTGAGGATTGAGGATTGAGGATTGAGCATTGAGGATTGAGGATTGAGGATTGAGGATTGAGGATTGAGCATTGAGGATTGCGCGCGATAGAAGGCAGGAAGGCATCTCACACACAGTGTCGCGTTGTCCATGCAAGAGGGAATTTCATAGCTCTCGACAGAGCTATTACTTACCCCTTGGTCAATCAATCAATCGAATCGAAGTCTGCAGCCTGAGCAACGAGAGACGCACACGCCACTCGAGTATGATAAACGAACGTCATGATAGACACGCGTTACAATTGTAATGATGATGATGATGATGCATGGCGAACGCATGTGCATGGGGATTGCACCACAACAGGGTACGTGATTGTGCCTCAATATTGCTCGCGCAGGTCAGGCAGGTCGAGGAGCGATCAGCACGAAACCATAACAGAAAGCCAAAACGCCACGGTCCACGATGGTAGATCACCGCTTCAGCATGGCGGGTCAATGTGCAAACTGCATGGAATGATACAGTGCACACACGAGAAGCGACGTATGCTGTTTTATTAGTGAGACTTCACTTCCTTCAATTCGATCCCCGATGGGTCCGTCGCATCGCTATTTTGTTTACTTTTCCGTTTGACTTGCTCGTTGTAGTTGTGGGTATCTACACACACAAAAACACACATCAGCACATCGACAATGCATCATTCAGCATTGCGAACAGGGAAGATAGATGAGTTATCTGCCAAGTAAACGCACCGGCGCTGTGCGCGCGTTCCCACTCCTTTTTGCGGCCACCTCGCTTCCTCGCGTAGTCCTGTTTGTGGCCCGCCTCGGCAACCTCCTTCTCATGATTGACTTCGCGCACATCTTTCAGAACAAGGGCACCTGCTCCGATGGTGGCTGCAATCACCAAAGCCAGAATCAGCTGCGCGATGGCGGCGGCCAGCACGTTGGAGTCGAGGAATTGCTTCAAGCTCGTCTCCGTCCACTCTCCGGCAACGAAGGACAGGCGCGACACGACATCCGCCAGAGCTTCGCTGCTGAGGTTCGCAACCCTCGCCGTGTTTTCGTCCACACCTTCCACGAGGAAGGCTCCCATGGTGATCATGGTAACCAAGGCCACAGCCGTGAACGCGATCCAACCGATGAGCACTTTCTCTCGGCGGCACACAAAGACGCCGACTCCGCCCGCGACGACAGTGAAGCACCCAGCCAAAAACAGCCCAACGAGCCAGTCAGTTGGGAGAATTGGGATCAGCACGTAGCAGCACACTACAAACGCTACTCCTGCGATGAGGATGATGCAGTTCATCCAGAACAACATTGTGCCAAGCACATTGCGGAACGTCAGCATGATGAAGGTACATATCATGCCACCGATCATCGAAAACGCATTCCAGGCGACAATGATCCACACAATGTACGGTTGCTCTTGGTACCACTCCCAAATAAGCTGCCATGCCTGGGCGGCCGAGTACACCTGCCATTCGTTCGGGAAATAGAGGTAGAGCTGCTCCCAGGCTATCTCGACGATGATCTCCAACCAAGACGGAATACCGAGCGTGATGACGGAGAGGAATACGAACCCGATCAAAAGGAACATGTTGATGTACAGGTAAAACGCCGCTTTGAGTGTCTGCCGGTCTGCTTGCGCAGCCATAATGCCTAACACGGCCAAAACAATGATCACGAGACCGAGTCCAATGAAGTGGAAGACAAGGGCGTCTGCGTTCTCCCACAGATAAGTGTCGGCATCTGCGAGGATGCTGACAATCCCAACAAGAATCGACACAACCCCAATGATTACCCAAATGACACTGACGCCCATCAAAAAGTAGGACGCCGGGGACTTCCCTTCCCGGGGGGCGCGCTTTGCCGTCTTGAAGATCAACTCGAAGTTCATAAGCTCCTTGATGCGGCGAGAAGCCACACTGCGGGCTTTGCGGCAGCAGCAGAAAACTAGGAAACAAATCAGAATGACTCCCAACAGAACACCCCAAAAGACCCACTCCAAAGTTTCGTTGTTTTCAGCATACTTCACACCAGTGATGTCCTCGTAGGCACAAAAGTCCGTAGGGTCCGGGCACTCGAAGGCACCGATGAATCCAGCAACGTAAATATTGGATTCGTTCTCGCATCGAAACCACTTAGTGCCGCCCAGGACAGTTTTCACCCCAATCTGCAGGTAGTTCTCGGTGTAGCAGTTCGCCAAGTAGCACAGCCCAGCCTTTTGGACAACAGTTGTGTCGGTAAGAACGAGGGCCGACTCGGTGTAGAGAAGTAGCGAAGATCTGAAACATCGCGATCGGTCCGAGTAAATCTGACCACCATACTCCTGAATTTCGGAGGAGAAATCAACCCAGTCAGAGTCGTCTCCGGTCCACTCCACTTCGTCAATGGCGAACTTCAGCGCACCGGGAGAAGGCTCGGCGTCCAAGCAACTGACTTGGCCCGTGACCACGGGTGCGTAATCCATCGCAGATAGAAAACCGCCGTATGTGCTGTCGAGGATGGTGGTTAAGTATTGGTAGTCCGACGGCAGGGCGGGGTATTGATCGTTTGAAATGAGCGACGTCGAGATGCTACCACCGGTCACCTGCGCGTACCAACTGGCACTGGGCGTATCGGACTGAGTGTACCACGACGTTGATGCAGCGTTGTAGTCGGCGCCGTACTGATAGAGCGAACACCGCCCCGACATTCGGTTGTCCGCGGTGCACATATTGGTGCTGGGCTCTGAGCAGAAGTATCGATCACCCCACGTTTCCGCGGATGGGTACTTCATCACGAAATCGCAGCCGGCATTGCGTCCCCAGCGCTGGTACCCTGTCGGCCACGTTCTGTTCTCTCGTACGATCCCAGTGTCCTCAGAACTGGCAAATATGTTTGTGAAAATATCAGCAGCAAGCTCCGAATCGGACCCACTGGCTTCGTAGATACGCTGCGTGCCCGCCGTGAAGTTGATCTGGTACTGGTAGGTGTCCTCGAAGAACTGCAAAGTGAGCATGGAGACGTAGTACTCACCCGTAGTCAGCCCATAACTCATCACCTCTGAGCCCATCAATCTCGATTCCCAGTGACCATTCGCTCCTGACGGTAAATCTTCCAGGGGCACGCCAGTCATGTTGGGGCAACCGAATTGCTCCCTCGCCATTTCCACAACGCCAGGGGTAATCCAGAGAGCGATTTGTTTGGGTATGAACTGCGATTCTTGCTGAATTAACAACTTGTACGAATTCGGTTGACCTGCTCCGGTGTCAGGATCACGGAACACCTGTGAGTTCTTGACGGCACCCAAAACGTGCATGCACTCGTGCAGAGCGGTGGCGCGCTCCAGCATGGCGACGTCAGGGTACAAGAACTCTGATACGGACAAAGTCGAGGGAACCCACTCGAAGTAGCCCACGGTACACCGGCCGTATTGGTCAGATTGCTGGCACGATGCGTAGCCGGCGATGCCTGATTTGTCCTGGCTCAGGGGATGCAGCGTCACTACTATCACCAGATCAGCGTCAGGGTACTCGATCGGCGGGCATTGGCCAGCGAGCGTCGTGTTGCACAGAAGATTGCCCTCGCCGTCGACCGGACCATTCTCGTTGCCGTCGAAGGGGTAACCGGCTTGCGTCGACGACTGCAGCGTGATTCCGTTGAGGGCACGCTTCACAGAAAATGTGTCAGACAGATATTGCTGGACCCAATCCAAGCGCAGGTTCACGACTTGCTGCGTGAGGTTGGAAACGACCTCGTCGGACTGGCAGGCTTGCGATGACCCAGATCCAGCAATGTTGGCAGAATCCATCTTGTTCTGCTGCACAATTTGTCCGGCGACCACACAGGTCTCAGCCGCCGTTAGCATGTCGTCACTGCCGTCGAAGAATTCGGTCACGAATGCTGTGCGTAGAGGTTGCAAAGATCCCTGATCCTCTGCGTCTTCCCACGTCAGCCACGGCTCTGATGCGCTGTCATCGGCTAGCATGCGCTTGTACATGTTCATCTCGTCCACAGTGACTTCTACTCGCTCTCCAACCTCCAACATACGGCGTCGGTGCTTCTCTATCGTTTTGCGGTGGTACGCGACCGGAGCCACCACATCCAAGCGGTCAGCGTTAATGGCGGCCGTTGCCGAAAATGCTGGGCTGGACCTGTGCATGGGTCGCGTCTTCGGGTTCCGACGGCCTCGCCTCCGAGCATCCGAAAATGGTGCTACCACCAGCACCACGGCCAAAGCAAGGACGATTCGGCGCAGCATCGACATGGTTGGAGCACCTGACGGACACCCAGTTGGGTTAGCGCTACAGAGAGCCGGCAGAGTCAGCGCAATGCACAGCCAACGAAAAATCCACGCAACGATTTTACCTTGCCACTTGCTTTTTCAGCTTGTGTGTGTGTTTGCGTGTGTTCTCAGCGCTGACGTTGCTGTGATTATGCTGGTGTCCTTGCAACTCTGATCCGCTGCAAACATCCGAAATCAAACGAGCAGCTCACAGCCGCAAACCAGCACCAATTGGACGAACGTTGGGTCGGACGGGCGGATGAGGCACTCGGACGCGGGGCGCGTGCAGCGCAGCCACAAACTTTCCAGGCAAAAGCAGCCCAAGTCACCCCCCCAAACGCCCCCGGGTCTAGTCCCCGCTTGTCACACGCGACCTACACCAACCAAACGGCACAGTTCCACAGTTCTTAATTCCATTCCCGCACTCCTCTCCGTCCCTTCCTTTCTTCCGTCGACAAAGAATCACTTACGTCTCCCCCACGAATGTAGACAGAACGAACGAACAAACAGCAAACAGCAAACAGCAAACAGCAAACAGCAAACAGCAACCAACCGCAACCGCATCCAAACTCTCTTCCAAACCCACAAACAAACTGTGGGATTTGGTTTGGTTTGGATTCCTTCCACTGTGACGGTGACGGTGACGCTGAGGAAGCTTGGGGGAGACTGTCCCTCCCCCCCCTCTCTCTCTTTTGATTGATTACCGCCGACGCGAGGGACGGTGACGACAGTGAACGAATGAACGAACAAACGAATGAATGAAGGAACGAATGAACGAACAAACGAATGAACGAACGAACGAACGAATGAACGAACGAATGAACGAACGAAAGAGTGAACGAATGAGGGAAAGAAGAAAGTGGACAGTGAACTGTGAACTCCAAATTGGCAATCGCTTGAGTGAGTGAAGTGACTGTGAGTGAGTGAGTGAGAGTGTGAGACTGTGAGTGAGTGAGTGAGTGAGTGAGTGAGTGACTGCGACTGTGGCACAGTGAACAATGAACTGTGAACTGTGAACTGTGAACTGTGAACTGTGACGCTGTGACGCTGTGACACTGTGACGCTGTGACGACGGCGTTCGTTCGTTCGCTTTGATGCTTTGATGGTTTGTTTTTGTTTTTGTTTTTGTTTGTGTGATTGTTGTGCAGTACAGTACCCGGATAGTCTATTGCGCATGGGAGTATGGGTGTAGGAAACCGGAGATTTTCGTGTGCGTGTCTGAGGGTGGAGGAGGGGTGAATGAAGTGAAAACATTCACAGTGAAACCAACCAACCAACAACACAACAACACTGACTGGACGCTGGGTGAACGAACAAACGAACGAACGACTGAAGAACGAACGACCACACACACAACACGGACAGAAGACCGACCACAGTGAGCACTGACTGACTGACTGACTGAGGGAGTGGCTGGGTGACTGCGAGCACCGTCAGTCAGCTCACAGTTCGTCCACATACTGTACGTACATCGACCACCACCACCAACAGAGAGGAGAGAAGGGGGAGAGGAAAGGGAACATAAAACGATCGTTAATTCTGGAAAAGGTAGTACTCTAGTACTGACAGAGTACTAGAAGTACACGCCTGGATCTGGATTCTGGATTCTGGATTCTGGATTCTGGATTCTGGATTCTTGCGCTGTTGTTGACCACTCACTCACTCACTCAATAACTCACTGACCACTGACCACTGACAACTGACCACTGACAAATGACAAATGACCACTGACCACTGACCACTGACCACTGACCACTGACCACTGACCACTGACCACTGACCACTGGCTGTCAATCAATCAATGCGCAGTGTATGGCCGTATGTATGTACGTACAGATGAACCACTCAATGACCACTGAACATTCACTCCCTCCCTCCGTCCCTCCGTCTCTTACTCACTCACTCACGCACTCATTCACTCCCTCCCTCCCTCCCTCACTCATTCACTCACTCATCAGTTCGCTGTCTGTCCACTCCGTCAGTCAGTCAGTCAGTCAGTCAGTCAAACAGAGCTCAGCCGCTGCTGGCACACACACACTGTGAGAGTGATGCGAGAGCCACTCAGCCAGTCAGGTAGTGAGGCAGTCACTCACCCACCCACCCACTCATTCACTCACACAGACCCAGACGCACCCACTCACTGCCCGCTGCCCACTGTTCATTCTCTCGTTCACCACTCTCACTCTCTCACTCACCCACTCCCACTCTCACTCCCACTCTCACAGTCCGCTCCGCCTGATCGCTGCCTCATTGTAGTCGTCGTCGGTCGTTGTCGGTCTTCGTGCAGTTCGTTTGTTGACAGTGAGAAGATACGGCTGGTCCTGGGCTGTGGCCGGTAGACGTACGTACTTACGCCATGGACGACGTGAATCCCAGACGGCATCGCTGGCATGGAGGAACGATGTCGTCGGGTTGCGATGCTGCGATGGACGCGATGGCCTCATGCTGCGATACGATCGGTTTGACTGGTGATAGCAGGACGCACGTGTGCATCCACACGATGCACACGTGCATGCAGACGTTCGTTCCGTCGGCACCGAAGTAAACTCAGCAATGGTATCCGCGGTGTGCTTGATGTCTCACCACGCATGGAAAAGCCAACGTGCGGGCGGTTGACAGGACTTCCAACACTGTCCACGACGTTGCCAAAGGCGAGGATGTGTTGTGAAATCGTCGAACTGCGCCATGGACACGGATTGTCCATCTGGTGGAATTACACACAGCACGTTTTTGGTGTCGGCAATTGTTGTGCAATTTCTGACTCGTGTTTGGGATTGTTCTCCGCTTCTTCCGAAGACAAATAGAGCTCGACAGTTTGCGCTTATTTGCGGGTGTTCGTGTGTGTCTGTGTGTGTGCGTGCGAGCTCGCGATGCCGATTCGTAAGTCCCGCATTGAAAAGTGCGCTAAATGCACCAAGAGCGTGTACGCTAACGAAAAGTTGGAAGCCGTGGGCAAAGTGTACCACAACACTTGCTTCCGATGCGCGACCTGCGACAAACGGTTGACCATGATCACATACTGTGAGGGCCCAGACAAAAATCCCCATTGCCAGACTTGCTACAACTCTTCTTTCGGACCGAAGGGTTATGGATTCGGCGACACTGCCATTGGCGAGTTCGAGGAGCACGGGAAAGCCGAAAATGCCGGGCTGAAGTCGCGGTCTGCCACATACAAAGAAAGCAAACCAATGCCAGGGGCCCCGCCGGCGTCAAAGCCAGCCTGGCAAGTCAAACAGGAAAACAAAATTGCTAAGTCAAAGGCCAAGAAAGCTGAGCGCGAAGCCGCACTGGCGTCCAAAGCCGCGGACGGAGAAAAGTCAACTGCCGAGGGCAGCACTGGTGGTTCCAAGACCGGCGGTGAGGGCAGCAAGAAGCACGCTTCGTGGGCTGCCAAACCCAAGGCGCGGAAAATGAAGATCAAGAAGCGAGGGATTCCCAAGTGTGCGCGCTGCGGGAAGTCAGTCTATGCCAACGAAAAGATCGAGGCGATGGGGAAAGATTTTCACACCAGTTGTTTCCACTGCATCGAGTAAGCAGCGGTCGTCCTTGCCATGCAATTGATACGAATTCAGGTTCTGATGTGGGCTGTATGATTTGTCATTCACAGATGCAACCGCCGAGTTACTCCAATCACCTACTGCGAGGGAGGCGACAACGAGCTCTACTGCAAATCGTGTTACGCAAAGTTTTTTGCCCCGAAAGGTGTGTGAGCCCGTTTGCAAGCGATGGGTCGTCGTTGTTTTCTCAATCCTGACTTTGTGTTCACCCGCTTGTTCCAGGACACGGATATGGAGGTGCAGTTGTGTAAACGCAGGGTGGCGAATGCGCACGCGCACGCGGTTTTCGTGAGGGTTCTAGTAGTCGCGGTGAAAAACCAAGCTTTTTTATGCGTGGTCACAAGAATAGGAAATAAAATAATAAATATCACAAAGAGATGCACAGTTCCTAACCGAGAAATTGCTCGTCGTGCTTCGATGAAGTTGACTTCGATGCAGTGGGCGCAAGGAAAACTTTCAAACGCGATGTTGCAGATTATGCTGTCCACTGCAAAATATGAGCTAGCGCTGGTTGCGGCGCGGCACGGCGTGCTGAGCGGAACAGCGATGGCAAGCCGTGGATTGTAGCTTTGCTACATGGGACAGTGTGGGGGCAAAGCACATTGGACAGTGCATCATTTTTGTAGTGAGCCCCAAATATCCGCAAAACGGACAAGGTGACGTCGGTGCAGTTTTGTGAGAGATGCCATCCACCTGGCGCGCAACCTTGATGGCATACTAGAACAACATGCGCAAGGCAAAACATATTGATATTGGGGTGCTATCACTACGCAAGGCAAGTTTGTGCGCCGCACCTTTCGAGCCTCTGCGCGTCCACCATGTCGCTGCTCGAATTTTGCAACGTGGTACTTGACCTGCATGCAACAATTCACTGTGAGCAAAGAGATGCCACTTACCAGGTGTACTACCACACGCAACTCATACCTGCTCGGGTGTTTTCGAGCTCTCAGAAAAGAGGTGAGCGATCGCCGCAGCGTCGGGATTCGTTGCGTACTTCAGGCAGAAGACAATATGCTCTGCAGCACTCCACTTCGGAAATCGTTTCGGCAGTCCGTGCAATCTCCTTGTGCCATCACTCCTGCGGACAATGTGAGATAGGGTCGACACGAAGTACGATCGAAATGTTGCAGCCAGAGCTTGGCCGTCAGTTGCATCGAAGCGAGTGTCCCGCGCGTCGTTTTTGTCCATCGTCTTTGCCATCAGGCACTGCAAAATAACCATCCAGTCTGCACTGGACGGGTCGAAGCCTACCAGATCAAAGAGGTCTGAGGGCAGCACCACCATGCCACCCACTGCTCGAAGTGGAACCACAGCAATCAAAGAGACATGGATGTTTCTGTTGATTGGATTTGCCGAGGGTTGCAAAACGGAAACATGTGCCGTCCGGTCACTGGCGTTGAGGCGCTGCACAAATCCACGCGATTCCGGGCCATGGTCAGGGCTATACACGGTGACAAAACTCCCAACCATGATGCGCTTGCCGCACGAAGCGGTAAGGGCAGGGGCGTGCTTTGTAAGTTCATCAAAGGCTTTTCGAAACTGGCCGTCATACTTTTTCAATGCGTGGTGTACCTTGGCGAGTTTAATGCTCGAGAAGTCACGAACGGCTCGCCAAAGTGAACGCTCTCCATGAGGGTATTCCATCGACGCACGGGCAAAGGGATATCGTTGCGGAGCAGCCGCCATGGTTCGCAGCCGGACCGTACACAACTTCTCGAGATCTAGCTTCAGCAACGCCAGTGCCGCTGCAAGCAAGTCGAAGACAAATGTCACCCCCGCTCGTCTGTCATAGTTGCGCGGTGCCGCGCGCCTGGTCTCAAAGTGCCTTTTTTTCATTTCCAGGTTGCTTGCGCTTTGGTCATTTCATCCCGGGTATGGACAGTTAGCCTCTTGATTCGCTTCCACAGCTCACAGCCGACATTGAATACAGCTGGGGCACGTCGTGAAAGACGGCCACACCAGCAACGACAACTGCGAATCAAGCGTTGGCGTAGGCTTTCGGCAATCCACAGTCTTCCCACGTGTCGGAAAGCCCTGGATACCAGACGGACTGTCACTTGTAACGCTTCCCTTTGAACGCGTCGTTGCTTCGTCATTCGGCGGAAATTCCGCGAGCACGACTTTGCAAGCCTGCTCTCGCGCTCAATGCCAACAGGTGCAGCTTGCATGTATACAAGGTGGACGCCTGGATGGCCGGACGGGCAGGCAAGCAAACAGTGATACCACCTTGTGATACACGCTGTTGATTAGAACTGATCAGGAGTCGCGCCGTTGCGTAACCCGGAGTCAGGGGTCAGGAGTCAGGAGTCATTCGGTCTGCCACGAGTTTAATAATGGGTCATTCGGTCTGCCACGAGACGCAAGGCACACGCGGTTGCTTGCTGGCTCGCTGGCCTGCGGTGTGTTGTGAAACACGCACAAAATCGAACCAGACAACACACCACCACACCACAACACAACGCACATATCTTTCCGCTCAACTTTGGCGCAACACAGATGGGGCCCCGATAGCTGCAGACCTGACACACCCAACCCAACCAACCCGACGCTTTTATCCTATCGAGAAACAAAACAATGTACCAGTTACTTCAAAAATAAGTTTTCTTTGGTTTAGACAGTTGCTTCTATCTACTGGTCATTTTATGTGCCAAGGAAGGGTCAACATAGTTCTCCAGAATGTAATAATCCATCCATCACCATGACCACGCTGCCCTGCGTCACCTTGGACGGTATCAGTTCGTACCAACAAACGAGACCAGACTGACGACATTGATAATGGGGTGGTTATCCTTGCGGCATTTGCTTACTTTGGTAGTGGCACTAGCGACGCAACAAAGTAGCCTCGGAGAACTTCTTGTCCAGCACAAGCAAGACCAGACTCTACGCCATCGTCAAAGACCGTCGACCACAACAACTACACAGACTGTGACCCATGCCGAACTAGAGAGGATCGAAGCCGACCTATGGTCTTGTTTGTCCTGGCGAAATGCCTCCTCCTCCTCCAATGCACCTATTATTTTCGAACAAACGGACGCAGGTCAGTACCAGGTGCCGCGACAGTCACAACAGTTAGAGTCTCATGAAGTGGCACCACTCGCGGATGTGAGACACCACCGCATTGCTGCAACGGCTTTCACACGTACAGTTGATGCTTGCCAGCAACAAGACACCTCTTGTACCTTTCCACTTAATTCGCCTGAAATTATAGTTGTTGGTGCCCAAAGTGCGACGGTCCTGCCATTCGTGCAGGTTGATGGAGTTGGTGTACTAAGAGAACAAGCCTTTCTGGGCCCTCTTATAGATTTTCATGACATTGTTGCGTACCAGCCACAGTTTGACACTTGGCGCCGTCTCTCTAGCACAGTTGAACAAGCGACTCAAAGTGGTATCCCAGTCGCTCGAGCGGGATCAGCTGTCGCAACCTTCCATGCAATGGCTTCCCAAAATACGGGTGACGCCTTGGCACATCGAGCATCATCAGCCGTCGCTAGTACATATTTCTTCAGTGGTGTTGATGGCTCTGGAACCACCTTATTGGAT
>ENA-OWNT01002158-OWNT01002158.1-seawater-metagenome-genome-assembly--contig:-NODE-2158-length-21248-cov-6.128147_pt1 | contig 21248 bp, 20 predicted proteins | sample MGYA00238136_ERZ651165 | MGnify/ENA primary metagenome ERZ651165 (study PRJEB26861, sample SAMN08777766) | seawater metagenome | isolation source: coastal seawater | place: USA: Florida | collected...
TGGCGATATAAGGGAGGGATAGCTTTTTAAATATGGCTTGAGTGGTAAGGCAAGTGGTTGTGCCCCAGCTGACCAGTAAATCATAGTTTTCATCTTTAATTACACCTGGAGCAAAAACTGGACTTGCAAGGTGCAAAGTAGAGAGAAAACTAAACGTGGGAAACTTGATTGTCTTTCTGAAAAATTTTGGATATGAGTCTGAAAGATATTGGTGTGGAACAGCTTTAACTAAATAAGAATAATATAAAGGCCATTGGATCACTTATTCTTTGTTTCTGTTATTAGGGTAAGTAAAATCAAATTGTTGAATTATTCTAAAAGTACGTAAAAAATCTTTCTCCAGAAATTAAAAGAATAATAATTAATAAATTCTTAAAATATTTTAAAAAATTAATAATAAAAAAGATTGCAAAAAAAATTACTATCCCTTAAGTTCTTAACTTACAAAACTAATATTATGAAAAATAAAATAATTTAGAATATTTTAAACTTAGTAAAGTAGTAAAATAGGAATAAGCAAAGAATATTAAAAAATATATTAATTCTTAGAAAGATGTACTTAATCACTCTTAAGATTAGAATATTTAAAAGTAGTAATATTAAATTTAGAAGGCATGGATTTGATCACTGATAACACACCTTTTCCACGATCTCCACAACCTATCATCGCAATGTTAATTACCCGATCAGTCTGAAATGCAGCAAAAACGTCATCTCCTACCAGCAAACTTGAACCTAAAACAGCAGAGTGTTTAACAAATGACCTACGATGCATCTATAGTGTTTTAATTTTAATTGTCCTGAAATCTACTTTATTTCCATGATCCTGTAGCAGGATATGCCCTTTCGCCGCCTCGCCAAAGTTTTTCCAGTCTTTGTATTTACTAATGGCTACAAGCTTTTTAAATTCTTCTGAACCACGAACATATTCTAATACTTTAACGCCATTTAAATAATGTTCTACCTTATTATTTGGATAAACGATTAAACGGCCATTGTTCCAGCTCCCAATCGGACGAAGATAACGGGCTTCTTTTTTTGAGGTCATTAAATCATATAATGAGGCTAATGTACGGTTACCATCTCTACCCAATTTAGCATCAGGATGCAATTGATCATCTAAAACCTGGTATTCTAAACCAATGGCTGAACCTGAACTCTTTTCGTTTAAGGTTACAAAATATTTCACTCCGGTGTGTACAATACAGCTTCCAGTGTATCCTTACATTCTTTCAACAGCTCAGTGATGGTCTTATGGTTTGCAGGGTGTATTAATTCAGCGGCAATTTCATGCATAGGAACTAATGCAAACCTGCGGTTCTGAATTTCAGGGTGAGGCACTTTCAGCTCAGGCAGGTCAATGATGTCGTTATTAAAGAACAATATATCAATATCCAGTGTGCGTTGCCCCCATTTCAGCGTACGTTGGCGGCCAAGGTTGGCTTCTATGGTGTTGATCTGTTTCAGTAGTGCTAAAGGCTGTAGTTCCGTATCAATACACAGTGCCATATTCAGGAAGCTGGGTTGGTCTTCAATGCCCCATGCAGCGGTTTCGTATATCGCTGATCGCTTTGTTACAGGCCCGCAGGTGTCTTGCAGTTGTTCTATAGCCCTGTTCAGCCAGTCTGTCCTGTCGCCCTCATTGCTGCCCAATAATAAGTAAACGGTATTCATATGCCGTGCAAAGATAGCGTTCTCAGCTAATGTGGTTTGCTGATGCGGTAGAATAGGTAATCGCCCAGGTCGTTATCGTATTGCTGAATGATGTCCTGTATCTTTCCTGAGTTGATATCAGCTTCCAGGGCTACTAACCCGCGTTGCACTTCATCCTCATCTGCATATACGGTAAAGCTGGATGCACCGTTCCTTATTTCCGGTAGCAGGTATTGCTCCGGCCTGTATTTATTGGAGAACAGGAAATGGTCCGTCAGTTCTTCATGTACAAAATACTTTTCGGTCTGTATATCTGTAAAGCCACATTGGGTAAAAATGTCGCTCATCTGCTCAATATTCACCACTACTTCGGCCGAATTCTTCATCGTAACAGGAAAATAGTGGCACAGCCAGTAGCCCAGCAGTTGCTCGGGTGTAAAGCTCAGCAATACGAAATTGGCACCGGGTTTGAGTATCCTGTATAGTTCGGCAAAGCCTTTTTCTAAACTCGTCCAGTGGTGTACGGTAAAGGTGCCCATACCCCCGTCAAATGAGTTATCAGGCAGAGGGATGCTTTCCGCTTTTGCCTGTATGAGTGTAGTGCCGGGGTTGTTTGCCCTTGCCTTTTCAATCATGATGTCCGAAGGCTCTATGCCTGTCATCTGCACGCCAAGGTCACTCATGGCTTTCAGGTAGTTGCCCGTGCCACAGCCTATGTCCAGGTAGCTGCCACCTTCAGTTGGGGCGAGTAGCGCGTGTAACCTGCTTGTAATGTAGGCGTCCGCTGTGCGTGTCTTGTTATAATTAACACCTATCTTATTGTATATCGGTTGTTCTGTTGTCATCAAAAGTCTTCAGTGTCTTCTTCCTGCAGGGGCATGGTTGTCGCCTCCATGAATGATTTATGTGCTTTGCGCTGTCCTGCTTTCTCCAGTATTTGCAGCAACACTTCATAATTCTCGTTTTTCCCGTTGCGGCTGCTGTACAGGAACCTGGCCAGCGATATCTGTTCGCTTTTTTTCATTTCACCCACTATGTCTGCAAACATCTGTGGTTTCTTGTTGGTGATGTAATAGATGGTCTTTTGCAACTCATCCACCACACCCTCGCTCCAGGTAGGCATGTCTTTACCTATATTGATAGCTTTAGGCAAAACGGAGTCGGCATAGTCATAGCCCAGTTTCCTGAACAGTTTTACATAGTCAACACCCTTAACGGCAAGCTGGTCTTGAGTATGCGCATTGAATACCTCCATGAAATCTACCTTGTTGCCCGGTATGGAGGATATGAACTTTATTTGCAGCACTGGCGCGTGTGGCACCTTCTCCAGCTCATTATAATAATACATGATCTTCTTTGCTGCTTCAGACATGGGTTGTCCGTAAGCAGATAGTTGCAGTAACAGTATAATGAGTATAAATATTCGTCTCATATTCAGCCGGGCATTGTTTTTAAGCATTGCTCATGGGTAAAGTTATAATATACGTTTTAGAAAATAACTATAATAATCACCCTGTTATACGGTCGTATTTAATATATTCTTAGTAGAATGACCGTTATATTTGCATACAAACACTAATATTCAGATAAGTTATGAAGCAGTTTTTTAAGATGTTCTTCGCCTCGTTGCTGGCCATGATCGTGGCAGGTGTTATAGTTGTGGCTGTCACCATAGGCCTTATTGCGGGTGCTGTAAGCAGTGCCATGTCCAATAAGCCAAAGGTAGAGGTGTCATCAAACAGTGTGTTGTATATCGATATGAAAACCATGTTCAGGGAGCAGGAGCAGGAGAATTCGCTTGCAGTTATCTCCGGCGAGAGTGGTTACAGCCCCGGCCTGTACGATGTAATACGTTCGCTCGACCAGGCAAAAACTGACGATAAAATAAAAGGAGTTGTATTAAGGCTGAACCCCTCTCCTAATGGTTGGGCTACTTTGCAGCAACTACGTGCGGCCGTTCAGGATTTTAAAACCAGTGGTAAGTTCGTATATGCATATGGTGAAAATATCACGCAAAGCACCTACTATGTGGCAACAGCTGCGGACAGTGTGTTCCTGAATCCGGTAGGTAATATGGAACTGAAAGGCTTTGCTTCTATACTGGCTTTCTTCAAGGGCACCTTAGACAAGCTGGAGATAGAACCGGAGATATTCTATGCGGGTAAATTCAAAAGCGCGACAGAACCTTTCCGTGCTACATCCATGAGCGATGCCAACCGCGAGCAGATCATAGAGTTTCAGCAGGACTTCTGGAATGTATTCACAACGGCAGTAGCAGAAAAAACTAAAACTGATGTTGCTGCGGTAAATGCGCTGGCTGTTAATGGTACTATCGAGTTCCCGCAGGATGCACTGGATCATAAACTGGTGGACGCTCTTTGGTATTCAGACCAGGTGAATGACCTGCTGCGCGAAAGGACAGGTACCGACGAAGATAAAGACGTGAAGCTGGTAACGATAGATAAATACGCTAAGAACCTGAACAGTGGCACCCGTAAAGATGACCGCATAGCTATACTATATGCTGAAGGTGCTATTGTAGATGGTGAGTCGAACGATGATGGCCAGATAGCGAGTGCTAATATGGTGAAGACGATCCGCGCAATTCGTAAGAATGATAAGATAAAGGCTGTTGTAATGCGTGTAAACTCTCCCGGTGGCAGCGCTTTGGCATCTGAGGTAATACTAAGGGAGCTGCAGTTATTACAAAAAGATAAGAAGCTGGTTGTATCAATGGGCGATGTTGCCGCTTCAGGAGGGTATTATATCTCCTGCTATGCAGACAGCATATTTGTTATGCCAAATACCGTAACCGGTAGTATCGGTGTGTTCTCTATGTTGTTCAATGTTGAAAAAATGACAAAGAACAAACTGGGTATCACTTTCGATAAGGTTAAGAATGCGCCATATGCGGACTTCCCAAGCGGTTACCGTCCTTTGACCCCTGAAGAGGGTCAGCGCATGCAACGTTCTGTTGATAGGATATACAGCACATTCAAAGGTCATGTTGCCAAAGGCAGAAATATGAATGTTGATGATGTGGATGTGATAGCGCAAGGCAGGGTATGGAGCGGTACAGATGCTATTAGCAATGGTCTTGCTGATGCCTATGGAGATATGGACAGGGCTATAGAGAGTGCAGCAGCAATGGCGGGCATTACAGACTATTCAATATCTACTTATCCTGAAACTGTTGACAAGTTTGAAATGTTGCTGAAGCGTATGGGCGGCACAGAAGGTGCGTCTGCAGCTATCAGAACAAGCCTGGAAAAAGAGATAGAGTCAGAATATCCGTTCATTCAGCAACTGAAAATGCTGAAGAACCTGAACGGGAAGATCGTAGCGATTATGCCGTTCAGCCTGTCTGTACAGTAAGTATTTCAAAATATTATTGCTGGTCCCGCATGTTAAACATGCGGGATTTTTTTTGTGCTTGAAATCCAAAGACCAATGGCTGTCGTATATGTTCCTGAAACCGGATAATTAACCAATTTAATTTTTAAGTTATGAAACGTATAATGATTCTGCCTGTAATGGCACTGACGCTTATTGCTTTTCAACCAACAGATGTTATTGCTAAAGGCAAGGAAAAAGAAAAAACTGTAATGGTAGGCGGTGCAGCAATGTACCCTTCAAAAAACATTGTGGAGAATGCCGTGAACTCAAAAGACCATACAACATTGGTAGCAGCAGTAAAAGCTGCCGGATTGGTGGAGACGCTGATGAGTGATGGCCCTTTCACTGTATTTGCTCCTGTAAATAAAGCATTTGACATGCTGCCTGCGGGAACTGTTGAAACATTGCTAAAGCCGGAGAACAAAGATCAGTTGACTGGTGTTTTAACTTATCACGTTGTAGCGGGTAACCTGGACGCTAACAGCCTGATGGCTAAGATCAGGAAAGGAAATGGTAAAGCGACACTGAAAACAGTACAGGGAGCAAATCTTACTGTGATGCTGGATAAAAAGAGTAATGTATGGGTTATGGACGCTAATGGTGGCAAAGCAATGGTAACCATAGCAGATGTACACCAGAAGAATGGAGTGATACATGTAATTGATCATGTTTTATTACCATAATATTTTTTGTTGATATTTATTAGAGGTATAGCTTTGCGCAAAAGTTGATTAGGGGACTTAGTTCCCCTAATTTTGCATAGGTAAAAAGCAAAGCAATTGATCAGGGAAAGCATTTCGGTATTTGATATTTTTAAGATAGGCATAGGTCCCAGCAGCTCGCACACTTTGGGGCCGTGGAGGGCTGCATTGCGGTTTATTGATACTTTAAAGAAAACAGGGCTGGATAAAGTGGAGCACGTAAGTGTTATGCTGTATGGCTCACTGGCAAAGACCGGCAGAGGGCATGGTACTGATATAGCTGTATTGCTGGGGTTGTGCGGTGAAGATCCTGTTACTTTTGATGTTAACCAGGTGATACCTCAAGTAGCAAGGATACGTGCTACTAAAGAGCTCAACTTGAATGGAGACGTTGTCATCCCCTTTCAATACGACAATGATCTTGTTTTCCTATATACTGAGAGTCTTCCTTTTCACCCCAATGCGGTAACATTTACTTGCAGGTTCAATGATGGTAAAGAGATAGCGGAGACTTACTATTCTATTGGTGGTGGTTTTGTAATAAAAGAAGCGGATGAAGATATAGCCCGTGGAGACGTTCAATTATCATTTCCGATAGATAAAGCAAATGACCTGTTGCACTGGGGACGTAAAACAGGTTTGAGCATAGCAGATATAGTTCTGGAGAACGAAAGTGAGTGGCGCAGTGAACAGGCCACTAAAGAAGGAGTACTGAATATCTGGCGTATCATGCGTGAGTGCATTTACCGTGGTAGTCATATTACAGGAGAACTACCGGGAGGGCTGGGTGTAAAAAGGCGTGCTGCCGGTTTGAACAAAAGATTGCTTGCAGGCAGAGCATATGAAAACTACGAAGAGTGGATAGAAGCGATAAGAGCAGGAGGAGAGAATTTTAAATATACGCTCGATTGGGTAAGCTGTTTCGCATTGGCAGTAAATGAAGAGAATGCCTCGTTCGGCAGGGTGGTGACTGCGCCTACAAATGGTGCTGCCGGTGTAGTGCCTGCGGTACTGCAATACTTCATTGTTTTCTGCGATGGCAATGATGATGAGAAGATCATCAACTTCCTGCTTACAGCGTCTGAAATAGGAAGTATATTCAAAAAAGGAGCAACCCTTTCCGCAGCCATGGGAGGTTGCCAGGCTGAGATAGGTGTGTCATCGTCTATGGCGGCGGCTGCGCTTACAGAATCTTTAGGAGGTAGTGTGCGCCAGGCATTGATGGCAGCTGAAATAGCTATGGAACACCACCTGGGCCTTACCTGCGACCCTGTGGCTGGACTGGTACAAGTGCCATGTATCGAACGTAATACAATGGGGGCGATAAAGGCTATCATGGCCTCCCAGTTAGCACTGGGTAGCAATCCTGACAATGCCAAAGTGTCTCTGGATCATGCGGTGAAAAGTATGTGGGAGACAGCGCTTGATATGAATCATAAGTACAAAGAAACCTCAGAGGGTGGACTTGCTTCGCAGATCAAAGGTCAGGAAGAGCCACAAATACCATTGAGTTTACCTGAGTGCTGATATTTCAGGGAAACGTTACTTTTACAAAATGAACTACGGATTTTTGCAGGAGCTGTTTGGGGCTCAATACAACAAAGACAACTTTTTCCTGTTAGGCGGGCCATGTGCTGTTGAAGGTGAAGAGATAGCACTGCGTATAGCAGAAAGGGTAGTTGCCATTTGCGACAAACATAAAATACCGTTGGTGTTCAAAGGTTCTTATCGCAAAGCTAACCGTACACGCCTGGATAGTTTTACAGGTATAGGTGATGAAAAGGCTTTAAAGATACTGGCCAAAGTTCGTGATACGTTTCATGTGCCTGTTGTTACAGATATTCATGCCGCAGAAGAGGCTGCTATGGCTGCTGAGTATGTAGATGTATTGCAGATACCTGCGTTCCTGTGCAGGCAAACGGATATTTTAGTTGCGGCAGCAAAAACAGGCAAGGTGGTTAATGTCAAGAAAGGTCAATTCCTCAGTCCGGAAGCTATGCAGTTTGCTGTTACAAAGCTGGAGGAGAGCGGTAATGATAAAGTAATGCTCACCGATCGCGGCACTACATTTGGTTATACGGATCTTATAGTTGACTATCGTGGTATCCCAACCATGCGCAATATGAATGTGCCTGTTATATTAGATTGCACCCATTCGCTGCAACAACCCAATCAAAGCAGTGGCGTAACCGGTGGTAATCCTGCAATGATCGAGACCATAGCGCGCGCAGGTATTGCTGTTGGGGCTGACGGGCTGTTTATTGAAACACATCCTGACCCTGCAAATGCAAAATCAGATGGGGCCAATATGCTGCATCTTGATAGGCTGGACGATCTGATGGTTAAACTGACAAAGCTCAGGGCAGCGGTCAATACTTTATAATTAGGGCTTTACATCGTACCCGATATTCCGGTATGTCGACTTTTGATAACCTGTTGTGAAGTCTATAGTATTTCCGTGCAGGATGGTGTTGTAATATTTTTTGGTCAGTTCTTTAGCTGGCATGCGCCCCTGTAAGGTCAGGAAATAACTATGCTCTTCTCCTACAACCTGGTTGAAGTTGATGTAATGAGCTTTACTGCTTATCGGGTTTCTTAATCTTCTGCCCAGTTGTTTTTTCTTGCTCAGTAATTCAGCCCAGTATAGTGTTTTGTCTTCAGGGTTATATTGCACATATATCTCTTTGGAAAAATTGACTTTGTTCAGCCATTTAGCGTGATGATATTGAGGTACACATGCAGAGTTGAGTATGATGTTGTCTGCCCATTTGGAGTCGTTCAGCCGGTGTAATTCTTTATTTTTTACTGTTTGCCTTAACAGGTAGTTACCCATACTATGGAAGAACAGGCTAAGTTTACCATTGCCAAGCTGTCCTTCGCTTTTCATTCGCTTTATCTGCTCTAATACAGGTACATGGTCGTGATAAGCATAACGTGCGTTTTTGATAGAGAACAGGTAGTTGCCCAGATTGTTTTTGGTAGTTGTTATACTTGGGTAGTCCAGCATGATGACATTGACGTCGTATTGTGAGGCCATCATCATGCCCCTGTTCAGCTCTGAGGTGAATATCTTGCCCATGCCTTCTGTATAAACTACCCAGTCTTTATTCTTGTTGGGTACCAGTTCGATAGCGTCTTTCAGGTTATTCTTTTTTAATACGTGCCATTGTCCCTGGTAAGCATACACGAAGAAGTACAACAAAGCTCCATCACCTCTTTCTTCGCTCATAAAACGCAACTTATCTTCAGTTTTATACCTGTTGCTAACCACAACGATTGAGGTGTCAATTGCTGAAAGATCACTGATAGCAGCCTGTTCTTCATATGCTAGTCTGTTCCACCATTCTTCTGTATTGAATGAGTATCCCTGCCCTGAGCAATTGTGTGTTACCAGTATGAGTAGTATTAAAGCTATTTTCTTCATCTGCTTGATAACAATAATGATCTTATTTAGTTTAAAGTTACTTTAAATGGCATAACCCTGTCAGGGGGATGAATTTTCGGGTATTTATCTCTAATTTCAACGCTCCATAATCAATTATATAATTCATGAATATATTGAAGCAAACAGGACTGGTGTTATTTGCCGCGACAATACTCACCAATACGGCTGATGCGCAAAAGAAACAATATACTATGGCTGAGGCCACCAATGGCATATACACAACATTGGCCCCTGAAGGTATTAAAAGTGCAAGTTGGGAGCCGGGTACCAACAAACTGTATCATGTTGTAAAGGTAAATAATGAAGATGCATGGGTATCTGTACGTTTCCCTGATGTGGTTACAGATACTGTACTTCGTTTGTTTGAACTGAACAAGCAATTGGATAGAAGCAAAAACCTTAACTCATTACCAACTATGCACTGGATAAGCAAAGGATTGGTATGGATGAAACTTGGTGAGCAGTTATACCAGGGTGTAGCTACCGGCGATGGTTATATGTGGTCGAAATGGGTTACGGTGCCCAAAGACGCAGAAAACCTGACCGTAGATAAAAATCAGAATGTGGTGTACACAGTTGCCAATAACCTGTATGTGATTGGCCGCGATAAAAAGACACATACAGTTACCAGCGATAAGAATGAACATATTATCAACGGTCAGTCTGTACACCGTAACGAATTTGGTATAAGCGGTGGTATATTCTTATCTCCTCAGGGTAATTATTTAGCATATTACCATATGGATGAAACCATGGTGGCTGATTACCCGGTAGTTGATTGGAGTGTAACACCTGCAACACCTAAGGAGATAAAATACCCGATGGCGGGTGGTGTATCTCACCAGGTAAAGCTGCATGTATATAATCCATCAAACGCACGTACTACGATCATCAATACACAAGGCCCTGCAGAACAATACCTGACTTGTGTTACATGGAGCCCAGATGAGCAGTTTATTTACATCGCAATTCTTAACCGTGAGCAGGATCATATGTGGTTGAACCAGTATAACGCGCAGACAGGTGAGTTTGTGAAAACATTGTTTGAAGAAACCTCAGATAAATACGTAGAACCGCTGAACCAGTTGACATTCATTCCCGGTAGTAACGACAGGTTCATCTGGCGCAGCCAGCGCGATGGGTATATGCATATGTACCTGTATAATACTGATGGCAAAATGCTGAAACAATTAACCAAAGGTGAGTGGGTAGTTAATAGTATTGAAGGTGTTATTGAGAACGACCATAAGTTTATTATAACAGGATCGAAAGAAAGCCCGCTGGAAGAGCATGCATATACGGTAGACTGGAGGAATGGCAAAATGAAAATGATAGATGCCGGTGCTGGTTGGCATAGCATCAGCGTTAACGAAAGCGGCTCATTTATGCTGGATGTATACAGCAGCAACGATATAGCTAAGAGAACAGTTGTTAGAAGCACTGACGGTAAAAACAGTCATTTGCTGAAAGAATCGGAAAATACACTTGCTGATTATGAACGTCCTGAAATAAGAGATGTAACATTGAAAGCTGATGATGGCACAGCGCTGTACGGTAAGCTGATATTGCCTGTAAACTACGATGCGAATAAAAAATACCCGGTCATAGTTTACCTGTATAACGGTCCGCATGTACAGCTGATAAGAAATGCTTTTCCTTCCAGCCGCAATCTTTGGTATGAGTACCTGGCGCAGCATGGCTATATTGTATTCACCATGGATGGCCGCGGTAGTGGTAACAGGGGCCTGGCATATGAGCAGGCTACTTTCGGCAAGTTGGGTACGGTTGAAATGGAAGACCAGTTGAAGGGTGTGGAATACCTGAAGTCACTACCATTTGTAGATGGCAACAGGATGGGGGTACACGGCTGGAGTTTTGGTGGATTTATGACCACATCGCTTATGATGCGCCATCCGGATGTATTTAAAGTTGGTGTAGCAGGCGGCCCGGTTATTGACTGGAATATGTACGAGATCATGTACACAGAACGCTATATGGACTCTCCTGAAAAGAATAAAGCAGGGTATGATGCTAACAACCTTATCAACCATGTTGACAGGCTGAAAGGCAAGTTGCTGATCATACATGGTGCGCAGGATGATGTGGTAGTTTGGCAACATTCCATGAAGCTCATCCGTAAATCAGTAGAGGTGGGTAAGCAGATAGATTATTTTGTGTATCCGTCACACCCGCACAATGTACGTGGTAAAGACAGGGTACACCTGATGCAGAAGATCACGGATTATTTTGATCTGTATTTGAAATAGACTGATCATGGTTTTAGAAAAATGTCCATTGTCCGCTGGGTGATGGACATTTTTGCTTTTGTCCCATTGTCCCGTGTCCCATAACCGGGACACGGGACAAATGACTGCAGTTGAACTGAATATTAAATAACGCTTGTTTCTTCTACGGTATCGTTATGTGCCTCTAACTCTGGTAGCAGCAAAAGCTGCTTCTTAAAGCCGGCTACCTGTACCCAGTATATTATCCAGATAGTTATCGCTACAAGTGATATGCCTAATGACATGACTTCAGGGAAAAGTGAAAAGCGGGTAAGTATACTTGTAATACCATTAATAGAAAAAGCTGCTGCTGTAACTATGCCAAAGTCATAAAGAGGCTTGTGCGTAGGTATAGAATGTGATTTAAGCTCATTTTCTATTGATTGGGAGAGCCTTTTCGTTACTACGAAATAATAATAGTAATTGAAAAAAGGTATCATGAGCATCCACACATCCATCGGTGTGATTTTACGATTCTTGATGTTTATTGCTTTAAGGGTGTTCGCAAGTGTATTCAGATACCATATTGCTAATGAAATAGTGATAAGTAATATTATTATTTGGACCATTTTACAGGTTTTATATCGATTAGTAAAAATTCTTACGACTTATAAAAATAGTATTATTTACTAATTGTGCTATTGTCAAAACAGAAATGATACTTACAATAAAAATGTCCCGTGTCCCAAATTTGGGACACGGGACATTTGGGACACTTATGAAATTACTTATTAATCCCCAGCACATCCTTCATGCTGAACACTCCTTTCTTGTCAGCAATGAACTCTGCTGCCAGTACAGCGCCCAATGCAAATCCGTTGCGGTTGTGTGCTGTATGTTTTATTTCAATATCATCTATTGCAGAACTGTAAGTGATACTATGTGTGCCGGGTACACCTTCTTCTCTTAATGCAGTTATATGCAGTATGTCATCACCGTTCTCTTCTTCACTCCACTTTGTTTTACGGGTTACTTTTTCCAAGATCTGGTTGGCTAGTGTAAGAGCAGTTCCGCTGGGAGAGTCTTTCTTTTGAGTATGGTGTATCTCTTCCATGCTCACGTTATAATCAGGCTGGTCGCCCATCAATTTGGCCAGCACCTGGTTCACCTCGAAGAATATATTCACGCCAACACTGTAGTTAGAGGCATAAAGGAAAGCAGTGTTATTATCTTTAGCAGCCTGTTGTGCAACAGGTATGTCATTGTTCCAGCCGGTGGTACCGCTTGTTACAGGTACACCCGCCTCAAGACATAACATTACATTTGCTTTAGCAGCTTCGGGTTGTGTCATTTCAATTGCAACATCAGCTTTTTTAAGGTTCTCTGCTGTCAGGTCAGCTGCATTAGAAGAACTTATTTTCAGCACAATATTATGCCCCCTGTCTATGGCTATCTGTTCAATAACCTTACCCATTTTTCCGTAACCTATAATTGCAATGTTCATACTTATAATAATATTAATGAGATGATGGTGAAAATGGCGAATATGATACTGCCTATGCCGTTTGTGGTCATGAAGGCAATGTTCACTTTACTCAGATCGTTAGGTTTTACTAATGTATGCTGGTAGAATAACAGCCCTATAAATAGTATAGCTCCTGTCCAGTACGCCCAGTTGAAGCCAGCCATAACTCCCGCTGCAATTACCAATCCTGCAGATATGATATGTAACAGAGTAGAAACACCCAGAGCGTTTTTTACACCCAGAGCCGCAGGTATGGAGTGGAGCTTGTTGCTCCTGTCAAAATCTTCATCCTGCAGGGCGTAGATAATATCAAAGCCGGATACCCATGTAATGACGATGCCCGAAAATATTAAAGGTAACCATGAGAAAAACCCGGTTACCACCAGGTAAGCACCTATTGGTGCCAGCGATAAGCCTACACCCAATACAATGTGACATAAAGCTGTAAATCGCTTGGTGTAACTATAGAACAGTATCACGAACAGTGCTACGAATGACAGGTAGAACACCATCATATTGATGAAGTAGCAGGTGATAACAAATAGTGCAGAGTTGGCAACAACAAACCAAAGTGCGTTCTGCGCATTGATAACACCAGCAGGTATTTCCCTTTTTGCTGTCCTTGGGTTTTTTGCGTCAATGTTCCTGTCCAGGTAGCGATTGAAGCCCATGGCTGCTGTACGGGCAAATACCATGCAGAGCAGCATTTTTACCAGCAGGTGCCACTCAAACGTGAACTGCTCATAAATAACTGCCAATGAAAAACCTATCAGTGCAAACGGCAATGCAAAGACAGTATGGCTGAACTTTATCAGCGATAAGTAGTCTTTTATGCGTTGCACCATAGATATATTTACTGTACTCATTTAGCTTTTACCTCTACTACAAACCCGATAGACATAGCTTCTTCCTGCGCGTTGCTGTATATCAACACGTTTTTCCTTTGTTGTCCTACACGATTGGTACTGTTGAACTCAACCTCAATATTGCCTTCAGCCCCAGGTGGTATCGGCTCTTTAGGATACGAAGGAACAGTACAGCCACAAGATGCTACAGCGTTTGAAATAAGCAGGGGATGCTCACCTGTGTTTTTGAAGTGGTACGAGTGTATCACCTTTTCCCCTTCTGTTATCGTGCCGAAGTCGTGTTTGGTATCATCAAATGTTATCCATGTCTTTGGCATGGCTTTCATTTGCTTTTCTCTTTTATCCTTTTCACTCTCGCTCAGCTGATGGCTGTGGTCAGCGCCACCTTCGCCTATGCCATATTTGTTGAACAAAGCAGTACTGCTTACTCCGCTCAACTCAACCAGTGCAAGAGTAAATACCGATAATGTCAGCACCGTCAGCAGTATCGTTTTTAGTTGTCCGTTCATTTTTAGTTATTGTTGTTTTTATAATGCTCTTAATTAGCTGTTTTGCTCCCAAACCTGTGCCAGGTGTACCAGTACTTCAACTGATTTTTCCATGTCCTGTACACTTACGTATTCCTGTTTTGAGTGGATAGCCATTTCACCCGTAAATATATTGGGGCAAGGCATACCCATAAATGATAACCTTGATCCATCGGTGCCCCCACGAATACTCAGGCGGGTAGGAGTGAGACCTGCCATTTTGTAGGCTGTTTCCGCATGGTCCATCACAAAAGGATATTTGTCCAGCATTTCTTTCATATTGCGGTACTGTTCCTTTACTACAAAGTCCATAGAAGCACCCGGGTACCTGCTTACAGTTGCGGCAGCCAGGTCTTTCAGGCGGTCTTCATGCTCGGCAAGTTTTGCGGTGTCAAAATCGCGGATGATGAACTGAATGGTTGTTTTCTCTATCTGGCCTTCAATATGTACCGCGTGTACATATCCTTCCATTCCTTCTGTAGTTTCCGGGCTCCAGCTGTCTTTGGGTAACTGCTCCATAAAATCAGAAGCTATTTTTATGGCGCTTACCATTTTCCCTTTTGCGTATCCCGGGTGAGCGCTGATACCATGAAACGTTACGGTTGCACCATCAGCTGAGAATGATTCTCCTTCAAGATAGTTACGCTCGCCACCATCTAAGGTATAGCCAAATTTCGCTCCAAGGCGTTCCATGTCTACCTTATTTACGCCACGGCCTATTTCTTCATCAGGAGTGAATAGAATGCGTATCTCGCCGTGTTTTATTTCGGGGTGAGTGATCAGGTATTTTGCGAGGTCCATAATAATAGCAACACCCGCCTTGTCGTCAGCACCTAAAAGTGTTGTTCCGGATGCCGTGATAATATCATCACCAATTCGCTCTTTCAGGTATGGATGATCGTCTTTACTTACGATCACGCTCTTGTCGTCCGGCAGAACAATGTCAGAGCCATCCCATGCTTTGTGTAGTATCGGCTCAACACCTGTACCGCTGCAATCCGGCGCTGTGTCTACGTGCGCGCAATAGCATATTACAGGTACTTCTTTATCAGTAGTTGCAGGTATGGTGGCATATACATATCCATGATCGTCCAGCTCCGCATCTACTATGCCCATGGCTATGAGTTCTTTAACTAATATCCTGCTCAGGTCTTTCTGTTTTGCAGTGGATGGTTGTGTTTGAGATTCAGGGTCGCTCTGTGTATCCACCTGTACATAACGCATGAACCGCTCTGCAACGCTATGCTTGTAATTAGCTAAAGACATATTTTTATTTTATAGTATTTAGTGAAATGAGGCGTAAAAATAAGCATTCTCCCAGCCATCTGAAAACCTTTAAAAACAATTGTAATTTTGCCAACATATGGGTGGATTTGAAAATATCATGTTGTCGGAGATCATTACGGTCTCGCTGACCCTGTTTGCAGTAATAGATATGCTGGGTTCAGTGCCGGTATTGCTGTCGCTGAAGAAGAAAATGGGCGACATAAGCGCCGTACAGGCAACCTTCGTGTCCGGTGTGCTGATGCTGCTGTTCTTCTTTGTGGGAGAGGCCGTCCTCAACCTGATGGGACTGGATATCAGCTCGTTTGCCATAGCGGGTTCAATAGTCATCTTCATATTAGGATTAGAAATGGTGCTTGGTATGGAGTTTTTTAAAAGCGACAGCGAGGAAAAGTCGGGTAGTATCGTGCCGATCGCCTTCCCCCTTATAGCAGGGTCCGGAACATTAACCACAATCATGTCTTTAAAAGCTACTTATCATTCCTATAATATTCTTATCTCCATACTTATCAACCTGGTCATCATTTTTGTCATTCTACGCTCATTAAAACTGATAGAACGAGCGCTAGGGCCTTCCGGCATACTGGTGGTCAGGAAGTTTTTTGGAGTGATACTGCTGGCGATAGCCATCAAGCTGTTTAAGAATAGTATCGGAATAGATTTTTAGTAGTCGCTGCTGCCGTATATGCTCTTTATAGCATCATCATATTTTTCATAGATCACTTTGCGTTTTATTTTAAGGGATGGTGTCAGTTCTTTGCTGTCAATGGTCCATTCATCAGGGAGCAGTACGAAACGTTTTATCTGTTCGGGGTGACTGAACAGTGGATTGTATTTGTCTATCTCCCTTTGGATCTTGTCTATCACTTCCGGCATTTCAATCAACTCACTGTTGGATTCCGGTATACTCAAACCTTTAATTTTCAACCAGCTGCGCAGGTGAACAAATGCAGGTACTATCAATGCACTCACAAACTTCTGGTTAGCGCCGAGTACGATCATTTGTTCTATGAACTGGCTTTCTTTCAGTTTGTTCTCTATTACCTGCGGGGCTACATATTTACCTCCAGATGTTTTGAATATCTCTTTTTTACGGTCTGTTATTTTAAGGAAGCGGCCTTCTACCCATTCGCCTATGTCGCCAGTTTTCAGCCATCCATCTTCGGTCATTACTTCAGCCGTCAATTCAGGATGTTTATAATAACCCATCATGATGTTATTACCACGGCAGAGTATCTCGCCGTCTTTTTCGATCTTCACTTCTACATTGTCGATCAATGTGCCTATAGAGCCGATGCGCCTGTTTTCACTTTCAAACCTGTTTACGGATACTACGGGAGATGTTTCCGTTAGTCCGTACCCCTCCATAATGATGAGTTTTGCCGCTGTAAATACCCTTATCAACCTGGGCTGGCAAGGTGCCGAGCCTGTAACAATGGCTTTTACATTATTACCCAAAGCCTCGCGCCACTTACTGAATATGAGTATGTTGGCCAGCATCAACTGGAAGCGATACCATAGGCTACCCCGGTTTACATTATCATATTCGAAGCCGAGTTTTAAGGCCCAGAAGAATAAAGCACGCTTGATGCCTTTCAGTTCCATGCCCTTACCGAGTATACGCTCATATACTTTTTCCAGCAGGCGGGGAACAGTAGTGAATACCAACGGTTTTACTTCACGAAGGTTATCGCCAATGGTCTCCATGCTTTCAGCATAGTAAATGGCAAGTCCCGCGTCGATATATATATAACTGACCGTCCGCTCAAAAATATGATTGAGAGGCAGGAAGCTGAGGGTTTTTGCACCCTGCTCAGCAAAAGAGAAAGCAGGCATGGAGTCGTATACATTGCTCACAATATTTTTATGGCTTAGCATAACGCCTTTCGGGTTGCCTGTAGTACCTGATGTATATATAATGGTCGCTAGTGTTTTTTCTGATATTTTATCAATGATAGATTGGTCAGGCTGAAGGTTTTTGCCTTTGAGGTCCTGCCAGTTCTCAACACCATCTATTTTGTCAAAAGAATATACATGTTCCAGCGTAGGCACTTTATCGAAAGCCGGTTTGAAACGGTCATAGAGCTCTTTGCTTGCAATAAATAGAATGCGCACCTCCGCCTCATTGAGTATGTACTCCATTTCGTGTGGACTGATGGTGGGGTACAATGGAGTAAGTACAGCACCTGTCATTTGCACCGCTACGTCTGTTATCAACCATTCAGGCCTGTTGGGTGATATGATGGCGATCTTCTCCTGCTGTTCGGGTTCCAGAACCCGGTTGTGCAGGTTAAGACTCAATAAACCTCCGCACAGGCTGCATGACATGTCCCATGTTTCTTTACTGCTGTATGTTCGCCAGTTGCCATTTTCTTTAGCGGCCAGCAATACTGAGCCAGGCAGCACCTGCGCTCTTTTTGCAACAATATCAAACATGCGGGTTATCATACTTAAATATAAGGAATATCGAAATAATATGGTTATGTTTCGGCAACAATCTTGTGTACTTTTGGGAACGTTTAACAATAACAGATAGTTCAGAGGACAAGGCTTTTTTACATTCATGCGACTAAGTATCAACCAACTTCTTCCATTACCACTCAAGGAGCCATATAATTCGTACAACGCTACGGTTTGGGGGCAGGATATGGTTTTTAACCAGGGGGAGCACGTACTGGTACTAGGCCCGTCAGGTTCAGGCAAAACATTATTGCTGGAAACACTGTATGGCCTGAGGAAAGATTTTGAAGGTAAGATACACTGGAGCGCATTTAACATGCATGAAATATCCGCAGCGCAATTGTCGCAATTAAGAGCTGCTTCCGTCAGTATGGTTTTCCAGGATATGCGGTTGTTTGATGAACTTACGGTTTGGGATAATATTGATATAAAACGGCGGCTCACAGATACCGTATCGGCATATGATGCTGAGCAGTGGCTGATACGCCTTGGAATGAAAGAGAAGCTGGAAGTACCTGTCTCCACCTTGTCGTTTGGCGAGCAGCAAAGAGTGGCTATTGTGCGGGCGCTGGTACAGCCATTTGAATGGTTGCTGATGGATGAACCTTTCAGCCATCTTGATTTTTTCAACAGGCAAAAGGCCATATCACTTATCAAAGAAGTGGCAGAGTACACCCGTGCGGGGTTGATGGTTACATCTGTAGTTGAGAATGAGGATTTCATATACGACAAAAAGATTTTGCTGTGAGACAAAGGCCACGGAGGATACTGCTACGTAAGCTGCTGTTGCGCACGCAGAGCAACAAACGGTTGTGGCCGGCGCTTATTACTTTATGTGCGGGTACCGTGATGTTGTTATGTTCCATTATCCTGTGGACGAGCTTCAGGGATATATTATCGGGCAGGTATGATAAGGACAGTATAGATGGTACATACCTTACTGTCAGTAAGCCCATTTCCAGCGAAGGGAAAATAACTGAGCAAAAGCAGGCCTTGTTTACCAATACCGAGATCAGGGCTTTGGGCAGTATACCCGGGGTACAGGATATTGGTATGTTCACGCCCGGGCGGTTCCCGGTCGAAGTATCTTTTTCAGGCGAGGACAGGTCTTTTTCCACCAGCCTGTTTATTGAGTCGGTACCGGACCGTTTTATAGACAACAAACCACTCGACTGGTACTGGCAATACAGCTCTAACGAGGTGCCTGTTATCATTTCCACAGAGTTCCTGAACCTGTATAATTTCGGATATGCACCCAATGAGGGAGTTCCGCAACTAACACGTGCTACCATCAGCAGCCTTGTTTTTAAGCTGAAGGTTGGTAAAGGGGAAATGGCTGATATATTTGACGCAAGAGTGGTTGGCTTTTCAGACCGTATCAGCTCAATACTGGTGCCGGAGGCCTTTATTGAATACGGAAATAAAAAACTGGCAGAGTCAAAGGCTACCCCGCCCGCCCGCTTAATACTACTGGTTAAAGATCCTTCTGATAAGTTGTTTACAGAATACATTTCTGAACGGGGGTATGTTGCCAATGGTGAGCTGATGCGCCTGAGCAGGTTACGTACTATAGTATCAGCCGCCTCGGGAGGTATAGGGCTGCTGGCATTGATACTGCTTTTTATGAGCAGCTCCGTGTTTTTATTGTTTGCAGAACTGACACTGGCTAAAGCGAAACATAACTTACGGCTGCTTATGGAGATAGGGTATAGCCCAAGGTTTTTGGCAAGATTTATATATATAAGGTACTTTTTTATTGTATTGGCTGTAATGGTTGCCGCAGGAGCTGTGACCATCTTTTTACAGGTTCGTGCAGCCAAGGCCGTATTGGAATTGGGACTGTATATCAGCACTTTCCCTGAGTGGGAGGTATGGGCTGCATTATCCGCTATTGCGATCCTGATGGCCGGATTTGTGTACAGGACCGTTGTCAATGCTGTGCGGTAGGTAGCTGTTTTCTCTTCATTTGTTGTGTTTTGTTGTATTTGCGGGCGTATTACTTTATTGGCGAGAGGTGTACTGTATTGATAACCAGCTGAATAGCTGAAATTGTTAAGTTTTGTTAAGTAAATACGGTTTTTTTCAGGAAAGTGATAAAAAGCAAAACGTCCCTGGTTATGTAGGGACGTTTTCAGATATATTCTGTATTTGTTTATGTGATTTTGCCGGCTCAAGGTGATAACAGTTATTTTTATATCAAATATACTTATTTTAACTGATTATTCAAAGTGTTAAATACTTTGAATAGTATTATATTATGCATTTAAATCCTGTATGATAACAGGTTGAATTTTAACTGATAGTTAGTTTGTATTGCGTTGAAATATATTTTATTTTTCATGTGTCATGAAAATGTTAAGTTTTTTTAGCATTTACCCCAACGTTTATTCTTTTTTTACCATCTATGCATAAAATCAAAGAATATATTCCTATGAAAAAGCTTTTACTATTAATGGCCGGCTTTGTATTTGCATTTAATACATATGCCTCGCACTTCTCCGGTGGTGAGATCCGCTATGAATTCAATGGCACTAACTATGATGTTTACCTGACGTTATATAAAATATGCGAGGGTGGCGCTCCCCTGACCAATACAGCGCAAGTGAGCCTGAAATCGGCCTCTCAATCTTATACCGGCTCGATAAATATGGGCTTTCTTGGTTTTGATACTGTAAACGTGAGTTGTCCATTGAGTGCCAGCAGGTGTATCAACCCGCAGGCAACGGTACCGGGCTATATCACTGCAAGGTTTGCAGGAACTGTCAGCCTGCCTTCAGCAGCCAATGACTGGGTACTATCTTATTCAAGCGGGGCAAGGATAGCCAGCCTGGCAAATTTAGGTACAGGAAGTGCAACAATGTACGTGTATACTAACTTAGATAACTCGACCGCTATTAACTCAAATCCGTTAATGGCCAGCTCGCCATCTTATTTTATGCTGGTAAATACTACTACAGTTATTCCGCTGCAGGCTATAGATCCGGAAGGAGACGTATTAGTATATGACCTGGTGGCTCCGCAGGTGGCTGCAGGCTCAAATGTAACATATGCTACCGGTTATAGTGCTACCGCGCCGTTGGGTACGGGTGGTACAGCAACTATTAACTCAACCAATAATACGCTTACGCTGAACTCTCCTACAGCCGGAACATTTGCAATAGGACTA
>ENA-OWNT01002160-OWNT01002160.1-seawater-metagenome-genome-assembly--contig:-NODE-2160-length-21236-cov-4.878208_pt1 | contig 21236 bp, 21 predicted proteins | sample MGYA00238136_ERZ651165 | MGnify/ENA primary metagenome ERZ651165 (study PRJEB26861, sample SAMN08777766) | seawater metagenome | isolation source: coastal seawater | place: USA: Florida | collected...
AACGACGAACGACGAACGACGAACGACGAACGACGAACGACGAACGACGAACGACGTATGTTTGTGCGTGACTGCTGCGTGTTCCCATGTTCGTGTAGTATTGTTGGTTTTCAGCTGACTCGCCGACTGGTTGATTCCCACGACGCACGCGTACGTCGCCACTCACACACGACACATACATACGAACTACTCGAGTATGGTATGGTCGTGGTCAGCTGACAGACTGAATTTTGAATTTCTCGTGTTTGCTTCCTTCCTTGCTTCCTTGCTTCCTTGCGGACTACTTTCTTTCGATCGACTTCGTTTGCTTCGTTGTTGTGACTGTGAGGTTGTCGTTCAATCGTGCGTTCGTTCGTTCGTGCGTTCGTTCATGCCTTTGTTCGTTTCGTTCGTTTGCTGGCTGGCTGGCTGACTGGCCACGTGGTTTCCCTTTTTCTCGTCTACCCGATACGTGTTCGTGACGCTATTACTTGCGCCTTGCCTCGTCCAGTGGACTCTCCACGGACATTTACAAGCAGCGAGTGCAGTCCGACAACTCAGAGATCAATAAAGACCGAGTACAAAACAACGTGCGCAGCTAAACGCTTCCAGTGGCGGAACCCAACAACATAGACTACCACCATTGGCGCTTGTCAACGGCACTGATAGAATCACTACCAACAAACCCAAGCCAGATTGGCATTCCCCTCGCGCTGTCACAAGAAACGCCACAACAGACAAGTCCAGAGTTTGTTTTTTTGCCGTTTGACAAGCATGTTGAGTGGTTTCGTACGACTCTGCTTGTGTTTCGCCATCCTTTTGCAGTGTTCGCAGAGCGCGTCGCCGTCGCCAACGAAGCTCGGGAACTGTGAAAGTCCGGGAAGTTGTGCAGATATGTCTGTCGCGTCCGCTGCTCAGTCTGCAACCAGTTCTTCGGGAACGTTCGCAGCAGCCGTCTTGGGAGCCACTGGTGCGGTGGGGTCACAAGTGCTCAAAGTGATCTGCAGCCGCCCGCAGCAGTGGTCTCGCGTCGTGCTGGTTTCACGACGGGAAATTCCATCCGAAGCACTGCCTGTGCACGATGGAGTCGAGATTGTCCAGCTGACAACGGATATGAACGACGAGGCAGAGCTGCAAGAATTGGCCTCAGCTGAACTGTCGGGGGTCGACGCCGTGTTCATTACGATGGGTGTTGGAGCATCTTCGAAAGCAACTCCACAAACTCTCGAGCGTGTCGATGTCACACTTCCGACTGCTTTTGCTACTGGAGCCCGCCAGGCTGGAGCTAAGTACGCTGCGTTGCTCACTTCTGTCGGTGCGGATTCGGCGGCGAACGCGGATTCTCTGCTTGGGAAGCTTCTGGGGACCACCGCCGGCAGCCCATTGTATGCCAAGTTGAAGGGTACTGTTGAAGAGAACTTGAAAAACCTTGGATTTGACGCGTTTTCAGCGTTTCGACCAGCCACATTGATTGGTGAGGCGTTTATTGTCGTGGGTTCATGCCTTTTGAGTTCATGCTGACGTGCCGCTTTTTGCACTCTATTCTTGCATGCATGCACACCGTGTACAATTGTTGTGCAAAACAGGCACCCCAAACACCCCGAAAGTCGTGGCATGGTTGCAACCGTATTTGGACAAGGTGTTGCCTGCGAAGTTCCAAGGCTCCGACATCAACACGCTGGCGTCTGCTATGGTATATGATGCTGAACAAGCTCTTACGTCTGACCGCCAAGAGCACCGGCATCTTGAGGGAGAAGAACTGCAGTCCCTGTATCGTGATTTGCCATTCCCCAACGGATTGGGCGAAGTGTGATTGGTCATAAGTTCGCTCTTCTGTCCTTTCCGACGGTTTCGTTTGCGCGGCAAACATGTCCGGCTTGCGGTTTAGGATAACATTATTGGTACAGTGACACAGCCGTATGCGCACTGCAAGCGCTGTTACATTTGGCGCGGCTGTCACACACAACTGTCAAAAGGCATGATTCCGCAGCACCCTGCGGACCCACAGTAGCACGGCCGGGAGGACTGGGAGCTTTGGTTGGGTACCGGTTTGCCATAGGAAAACGTCAATTGCTCGCCAGCTTTGATTTCTCGAACGGCAACAAAACAAACATGTGGTTGCATTGAGTCCCTTCGAATGCACCTGTTTCGCCCAAGGCACGCACACACACACACCATACATACTTCTGCGTCACCATACACATCGATGCAGATAAAGCATCGTTCAAAGCGTGGCGATCAACGTACACAGAATCCATGTTGGGTTCACATGAATGATTGAAAAATCGGCTGATATTGCCAACACGGCCAGCGTCCAGGCATGTCATCATAGACCGTCCTGTGCGCTTAGCGTGGCTTGTTTCATCGTGCAACGGTGCTGCAAACTGTTCTTTGACGTACAGCACGAAATTGATCCCCGCACGCTGTGCATTCAAATCGGAGTCGTCGTCACCGTCGAGAACATATTGACTTTTGTCCCGTCCACACTGGGCATGCCTGTTTCGGTCGTCTATAACTTGAGATCGGCGCCTGGCCTCGTCCAAAGTGATGCGTTCGCCAACGTATTCCGCGACAATGGCCCCCGCTGCGATGGTACGACGGCAGCGCACTCCAAGTTGCTCGTGGTGGCCTGGAGAACACTGGAAAACTTCTAGTAACGCGCGCCAATGAACTTTCACACCATTTGTATCTCTGACATCACGAACTTGGCGTGCAATTTCATTTCTACAACAAGAATTCTCAGTGCACAAGCACGGGCAGCAGCGTCCACATTCGACAAGATTAATGCGCTGACGCGACGTTCCTACAGTGACGTGTCCCGCGTCAATGCAACTGCAATTCCCTGGCTTGCAGCCGCGTGGCCCGCAAGTGCACCCTGGCTTGCTACTGAGACCAGCACCTCCCCCAATGAAGCTGGTCACATCTGATTGTTTCTGTGCATAAACAACGTCCGATGTGGCAGCTTGAACTAGTGCAGCGGGGACACTGCGGGCAAAACACTGCTGCCATGCCACTTGATTTTGCGCATTTGCAGCAATTTTCTTTAGTCGCTTGGACGTAGCGGCGGCCAACGAGGGCTGGAGTGCGCGATCTTGGTGAACGAACCCACCAAGCAAAACGCTCAATGCCCCCGACACTCGCGATGTTGCGACATCTCCAGTGTCTTGAATGTCCACATGCCAGCAGAAAGAAGCAGCATTTGCCCCCTTTTGGCGAAGAAAGTGTAAGTCATACAGTTCAAAGTCGTTGTGCTCACGCGTTTTGTTCACGATCTCGATGGCGGCCGAGATCAGCTTTGACGTGGCTGCCACACTGGAGTGGTGCAAAAACGTTGGTAGTTGTGCGTTGCGCACCCGGCGAACGTTTCGCAGCTGATTGCGCTGCCAATTTTCGCCTCCCGCCTGATCCATGTTCACTCTTGAATAGTTGAAATATGTGGTCCAGATTCCGTTGCACAACTCTTGATTTCCTTCTTCATTGTCGGAGCTGGACTCTTCATCGGCATCACTGCCGTCCGACACTTTGCACGCACGTGATCGCTTTGCATCATGGACTGGTTGCTGTGAAACACCTCCACTGCGCGCGCTTCCGTCCACCCAAGACATTAGCTGAGGGTCGTCCCACGAGCACGAAACTTCTTGAAACGCCAAAGCACAGAGCTGACGAAGCTTTGCATCAAAGTTGACTGCGTACCCGAGGTCGTGTAACTGCTTGTGCTCTGTTCCTACATTCTGCCGTGTAGTAGACGTGTTGCTGGTGGACGTACTTTTGAAAAAGAGCACTAGCTTGGTCACCGTACGGTCATCAAGGGATGGGCGGCTTCTATGCCACGCCCCACCTCGCACAAACACAGCGTCCCCAGGATCGCACAGTGGGAAAAACATTTTTGATGTTGACGGCGCATTTGCTACAGTTGGGTCGTTGGATGAGCTACTGACTTCAACCCCATTGGCTGTGCACAAATGTGAGGTGGATGTCGAACGTCCAGACGCATCAGCGACTTTCTTTCGCGCGCAGGGCACTTCGAATGCGAGTGGGATGGCATCTCTTCCAACACGGACGGGTGCTGATGTGTACTGAACATTCCAAAGGAACGTGTGTCCATCCGGATGCGCATTCGGCTTGTGGCAGAACGGAGAATTCCCATCTAGAAGCACAAGTTCACCTGGCTGGGTATGCACTGTCACAGGATCATCGTCACCTTGTGCAACTCCACCGCGATGGGAAACTGCGTTGCTTGTGACGATCTCGAAAGCGTGCCCAGCCGATGGGAAAAGTGGTATCCACACAGAAAACATGCGCATCCCCAGCGGAACCGATGCGCTGGACGTTACATCGCGGGCATCCATTTGCCAGGGCTGTGGTGCGCGACCTGGTTCGACGCGGACGAACTGCTCATTGAAGAGGTAAAGGTCTTGGACAGAGGTGGGTGCTAGCGAACGCAGAACGGAAGGCAGCGAATGCAACACGAAACGAGAAACGTCGAACCCACAGGAACTGGTTGACTCTTGCGATTGCTGCAGCACATGTTGTCTCGCAGTGCTGTAGTCGGCTGGGCGGCAGCGTATTCTTTCAGCAGTTCCCCGTGGCCCTTCCAACAACACACGAAATACGCTGAGAGACGCCAACAGATCTGCGCAGACAACGTTGCCGATTCGCTCCAACATCCCTTTGGACTCCACCTGCCGAATGGTAGCTTGTGCACTCTCAAGCAGAACTTGATACGCTGCATCAGACAGCTGTAGACGGTTTTCCGATGCGGTAAACAAGCGAATAAAACCATTTGCGGCAAAATATTTGCGTTGCAAGCCGTCAAGCCAAGGTGACACGCGTTGGCCGGGCTCTATCGGTAACGGCAGTGGCCGCGGGTGAAGTGCGACAGCGCGTCTGATGCGACGCTCTGTGCTAGTTGCACATGCTGACAAGTCGCACGACCCGGCTTTTCTCTTCTGCTGCGGCCGGGAAGATGTGGTCGAATTATTGAGGCCGCCAGCCGCTTGCCCCTGCTGAGGTTGAATTCTCCAAAACGAACACAAAACGACTCGAGCACCATGAGTTAGGTTTTGCGCAGTGTGAAAGCAGTGCGCCTCGCCATCCTCTAACGGGTCTTCCCAAATGAATGTTGCTGCGCCTTGGGGCGTTTGCACAAATTCAGGAAGCTTGGCCGTGGAACCTTCTGCATTGGTGTGCTGTTTGAAAACGACAATCCCGTTCTCACTGGGAAGTGCCCCGCGGAAATCGAGGGGAGAAAAGTGAAGATTTATGGTGAGATTGGCGGGGTCGAAGTGTGGCTGCAAGCTGGTTGACAACTTGTGCAACTGGGTGGCTTCGGGTTGAACAGTTAGGAACAGCTGCGCGAGATGCATGCGCTGAGATATTTCGATTGCTTTGGACAAATCAGCGCCATCCCTTCGACATTTTGCTTTGATGAATTCGCTCTTCAAGCGGTCGAGGGTGCTCCGAATACCGCTCTGGTGGAGGTATTCTGCCAAAGGGCCATCACATGGTTTACCGTATTTCATCTTCAGGTGGTGATGCACGTACGACGCCGAGGATGTAAACGCATACGTCGATATTTTCCACGATTTTTGGTAACTGAGTCCTGCTGATGTGGAGCCGTGATAGTCGATGTTTTGAGGGGAATGCAATTGCAGAAGTTTGTGCAGGTGTGACGATGCCTCCGATGGTGACAGCGCGCCTTCACAAACGAGGTATTGCTGCGTCGCCTGCGCCTCTTGATCCCGCAGACAAGCAGCCAACGTCTCTGAGCTGCGGCGACCTGAACATGCCCATCCACTGGGCATGGTTTCAACAAAAGCAGACAGCTGCTACGTCCGCTGGGGGTCCAAGTGGCGCGGCAATCACTGATTTGGTACACCGGCGAAGCCACCTACCGGTCATGTCCGTGGGCCGCAACTCATTCACATTGTTGCGCGGAGAATATTTGGTCCGGATTTTTTGCGTTGGTGTCCGACCTCTGAAAATTCGATCTTATTGCGTCGCTGCCGCGCAAACACCGTCGATCCTGCCTCTGCATCGAACCCAGGTGAAGGATTCCTGCGTCTTACACCAAGAGCGATCTGGTCATGCTGACCGTGGCTCATCTCACCGACGTCGTATGATTATTCCTTGACAGCGTCGCCACTTCATTTAATTAGCCAATGCATTACTACTCCGCCTCGTAACGTGGTTCAAACACGTTGTTCCCGCTTCCTTTCCTCGTCGCGCATCGCCGACCACGCATGCATGCGTCGTCACTCGAAGTTCGTGTTGTCATTGTCGGCGTCGTTCATCTTCGCATCTTCGTCCTTCGTCCTTCGTCCTTCGTCCTTCGTCCTTCGTGCGGTCGTTTGTCGTCACTGCGTTGGCCAGCGACAGACGACAGACAGCGACGCAAGACGCAACGTCGCATCGAATGTACAGGTTTACCTGATGCACACACTCGCCGATCATGGCATTCCACTATGATTGTACAGCATCGTCAATAGCATTCTGAGAGCTTTCCAACAACATTCCAACAGCATTCCGGCACATTCCAACACCATTGCAACACCATTGCAACACCATTGCAACACCATTGCAATACCATTGCAACACCATTGCAGCAGCATTGAAACAACGTGCCAACAAGCATTCACGTCAGTGCAGCAGGAGTCATTATGGCATTCCTGTGAAGAGCATTCCACGCGCGCTTGCCAAGAGTAGTCCAAAGGCATGGCATGCCGAACCATTCCGGTTGACTTTGATTTCGACTGCAATGGACGTCCAACTATGGGTGGAATGCAATGGGCAGCGCTGATAGATACAGCGAATGGCATGTAGCCAATTATGTGGGGCTGGGTCGACATTCAGGCAGGGCGACGGAAGTGATGGGAATGCCTCGTGAATTAAATGAGTTACGTGATATCTAAGACGTGTGGGCAGAACAGGGCAATTTACTGAGAAGGTTGCTCACGAATACCATGTGTGCGATATCACAGTTCTTTGCTGCGAGGGAAAGTCTTTCTTAGCGGGATGATAGAGGGAGACCCATCGGCAGCGTAGACAACATCGAAACGAGGTTCGTGCGTCGGCGTGTCGAACGCGGCCGACACACCTGGATGCGAACATACATTTGAGGTGATCAGTCACCATATTGAGCGATAGCAGCAAAGTTGGTGCAACGGGCACGCACCGTTTGCTCGTGCTCTCCGTCGCGGGCTAGACAAGTATTTTGCCACTCCAGGAAGGCGCGCAAAGTTCTGATGCAAAGTCTGATTAATTAATATGCGAACAAGAGCAAATTAAATTGAGCAGGGTGACGTAGAACTCAACACGAACGCAATTGTCGACAGACCTGCAATCGCGGGAGCCCAGCAAGGCAGCTTGCATCAATTCGAAGATTGGTGTCAAGCATATCCCACACCTAATTCAAAACGCATCACGCGGGCGGTCTCTGTGAATGGGCACGGGACGTGTCTGCTTGAGAGAATACATCATACCAGGGCAGGAACGTAGCTGACTGGATCAACTCCAGTGAGAATGTCGACCGGAATCTGCTCAAATAAAAAGACAACTGTTATTACCCGATCGTCCATAATTTGGCCGCGCGTGCCCACATACGTGAAAGAAGTCTTCTCCAGTTTCCAAGAGACGTTCAAAGTGTGCCAACCAAGTGCGCAGCGCTTTTGGATTGTTCGCACCGGCTTCCCCTTTGCCAACATACTCGTCAAGCATTGCATCGTCAACAGAGTCGCTGTACACCTGCAGCAGCACAATTTCGTTGCATGTTAAGCTTCGAATGCTTGCTATGGTCCTGGGATTTCAGCAACCAAATTCAACAAACCAGTGCAGAATATCGGCCACGCATGTCCTGCACGCCACCTGCGAGCATGTCGAAGAACGCTTCTTGCCTACATAATGGACAACACACGCGCTGCAACGTAAGACCTTGGACATCGAGCTCACAAAAAATGGCCCGGCCCGTACGTGGTCGTCAACGCAGAATTCGTTGCATATTCCTGCTTTGACCAGAATCTCAGAATCGCGTGCGACTGCACAAGGATGAGGTCCGGCGAATCCTCAAAGCCCGGAGCATCCGTGCGCAGCGACACCATTGGGACCTGCAAACGTCACAAACGGTAGTTTACATAGCGGAAGGACGAGTGACGGGCGAGAACTTCACGCGAAACGTCGGATATCGCAGATAAAATACCTGACCAAACGGCAAGCGGCCAGACTCGATGCCGCTTGCTTTTACGTCGGGCCAATGTAACACATCGCAGTCCGTTGGATCGTCACACATCCCCACGGTCTTCTCAGAAAAAGGAACACCAATGCTGGAAAGATACAGACGGATGGGTTCGGCCAGGCCTCGAATGTCGAAATATGTGAGGGTAACGTTCAAAAACGGTGGAAGTCGCCGGCCCACGCCTGACTCTGCTTTTATTACAGCAGCGTTAGCATTTGCTGACAAAAAGCACACTGCGGAAATGCAGAGAGCGACGATCCGTCGTAACATTGTGCAACTAAAATGCAAGGCTTGGTGACCTGACGACCACTGATGACCACAGATAAATCGGACAAGAACTTTGAATAGAAAATCTATGCATGTCAAACATTCGCACAGAGTTCATGCCATTCTCTGTCCAACTCGTGACGCCGTGCGCGCAAACAATGAAGACATCTCTCAGCCGCGCACGTGTCCCACGGCAAGTAGTAATAATTAAACAAATCCCCAACCTCCGTCCACTTTTCGTGTGGACCGTGCTGACCAGCTGCGTGCTGGCAGCTGACGGCGTGTGGCTGCGAACTTTGGGTGTGTGATGTTGTTCGCCTGCGGTGTTGCAGTGTTGCGCGTGTGTGCTGTGCGTACTGGTGTTGGTGTTGGGTGGGTTGTGTTGTTTGTCGGACGTCTGGGCAAATAAATGAACACCAACAACACTCGCTGACAGGGGAATTCCTTGCTTGCGGGCTGCAATGCCACCACATTGTGGTGTTGGTGGTTGGTAGTAGGTGGGTGTTGTCGGTGTTGTCAGAGTGGCTGGAACCGGCAGTTTTATTCCCGAATGGCTGTGCACCGGAGTTTCAGACCATTGGTACGTTGTACAACGGATGATGGAATATAAAATCCGTCTGCGAGTTGAGCGGCCCAGCCCAGCAGAGTTGGTCGCAATTTTTATAAAACAAAATCTGTCCGAAGTCTCCGAGAATGCAAGCGAGTCTGTCCGAAGTCTCCGAGAATGCAAGCGAGTAAGTGGTCTACGGACGGAGTCGAGGCAAGATTGTGGACCTGCAGCACGCGCGGACCAACGTTGCAGAACAACGTACGCGCTTCGTCCCTTCAAATGTCACACAGATTTAAACGCAATTGCAAAACTTCCTCTTAAACACGGCCCACGATCGAACTGCTGCCACTCGTGTTTGGTACACATTTCCATATGGATCACAACTGGATGACAAGCTGGGGTCACAGGGTCGCAGCATAACGTGGTAGGAGAACGATTAGTTTGGGAATGTTCAATAAATAAAGTGGTTAGAAACTATGATGTCTGCATGTTCAAAGGCATCTTTGCTTCGCTTTTGGGGAGGACGCTGTTGCAGAGTCGAACTCCTCCGGATGAGTCCAAGTCGACCGGCGAGTGAGCTTGTGGTGATAATAGATGCGTCCACGTTGCCGGTCCATATGGCGAGTCCATCCAGCAGGCAGCTTCGCGGTGCCACCCAAGTTGTTTTGGCTTGATGATGGTGCAGGCATCGCGATCGCAGCTACCGCCACCGGCTTTTGTGCCGGCTTCTTGACGCCGCCGTTCTTCATTGCTAACAATTTTTCGGCCGCCTGCTTTGCGCGAAACCGCTCCAAAACGATCTTTTTGGCTTGCTCGGACAACCTCGCGAACTTCGGATCGAACATAAGCTTCGACAGGGCAGGGTCTTGTGCCTGCTGCTGCTGCAGCTGTTGCTGTTGCTGTTGCTGCTGCTGCTGCTGCTGTTGCTGTTGCTGCTGCTGGCGTTGTTGTTGCGGCTGTGCATTTTGCAGTGATTGGTTCTGAGCATGCGAGCTTTGCTGCATGTGTGGCTTCCTCTGATGTTGGTGCAGTTGCGGCTGCGGCGCGAACGTTACATGTCGCTGCTGGCGCTGAAACTGCTGGTGTTGTTGGTTGGCCAGTTGCTGGCGCAATTGGAGCGAGTTGCTTCGCTGTGGTTGCCAGCTCCGTTGCATGGAGGCAGGAGCAAGCACTTGGTTGCGAGGGGACTGGTGGGGCGTAATGGCTTGGCCGTCGGCGTTCAAAAGAGAACCCATAGACCCCCAGCTCCCAGTAAAACTGCCCCCGGCATCCTTGCGGTTCATTGGCGACATCGGGTCCAAGGGCAACGAGTTCAAGGAAGACAGGGGAGATGTGAATGACCACTGTCGGTGCATATCGTTGGTGCTGGGAACGCTGCTCAGGCTATGCGCGCTGCCATAGCTGCTAATGCTGTTCGAACTCTGAGCGTTCGCAGCGTTCGAGGAAGTAGGCCGCGGGGCGGGTGGCCCGCCGACTTCGGCGAAAGTGCGTTTGGCGGTGGGACCCTTCCGGCGGGGCGGCGGTTGCTGTGCCGCAGCAAAAATGTGCTTGTGGATGTTGTCCATGGTCATAGTGCTCGGAGTTGCCATACTTGTTCTTTTGCAAGTGGTGGCAATGTTCGTACTGAAAAAGAAATTGTTTGGCTTCAAAAGTGCGTGGTCGATTTTAGAGGGTATTGGTTCGTTCGTTTGTTTGTTTGTTGTCTGTTTGTTCTCCAATGGTGGCGAAGAAGGTGTCGCTGGGTTGAGTGTCGGGTCGTGTTCGAAACGGGAAATCTAAAAGTTTTTTGTGGCGTTGCGTTGTGTGAGCTTCTGTTTCGCTTGTTTCGCGGACGTTCAGTCTCCAGTCCAACGTGCCGTGGCGTGTCCGCCAACTTCATGCGCACAACCACCTGACGTCGGCCCAAGCAACTCGTTTCACCAACAGTGCCACCAGCAAGCCGTTGGCAACCACGTCCTCCCAACTGGCACAACACGCTTGGGACAGCAGAAGCCGAACAAGGCCTCAGGTGACCGGCCGACACGTGCTGTCTGGTGGAAGCGTGGAACGTGAGCAACTCTTGCTCCGTCGCCGCCTCTGCACGCTGCACACTGCACACCGCTGTTCCGTGCGTCCCAGCGCATCACGCACCCATGTAGTCAGTCAGTCAGTCAGTCAGTCGGTCGGTCGGTCGGTCGGTCGGTCGGTCAGTCGGTCGGTCAGTCACGCCGTGCAACGAACTTCTTGTGTGGCCAACCCACCGAACCGTCTGCGTCTGTCCTCAACAGCACGTCGTCTGCTGCACCGCCTCGGCACCGCAGCTCAGCGGAGACACACAAAAAAAAAGCCTTCGCGAACCTTCGACCTCCGTCGCCGTTGGTTGTGGTGGTGGTGGTGGCGGTGACCGACTGACCGCGACTGACTGACCGAGTGACTGACTAACTGACTCTCTGACTGACTGACTGACTGACTTTGGGTGAGTGACTGAGTGAGTGACTGAGTGACTGACTGGCCGGCTGACAATGGCATGTCAGTGGCTGACTGCGGCGGGTTGCGGTTCTGCGGTTTTGACTTTTGACAGCGACGAGTCAGCCGTTGCTGAACCGTCTATCTTTGGTTTCATCAACCTCACTCACTCACTCACCCACTCACTCACTCACTCACTGTCTCACTCACTCACTCACTCACTGCCTCACTCACTCACTCTCTCACTGTCTCAGCAACGCAGAAACAGCTCAGGAAAAGCATTTTCTATGCCTCCTTTAACGTGTAATTGAACCCTATTCTGTGTACTGTATAGCGGTTTTCACTTGAATGCATCTTTGCATTTTTGCGGCGTTGTTGGATCTTCGTTGTTGATTGAGCTTCCCCCACCTCCCGCCTGCCTGAGTGGGAGTGGGAGTGGGAATTCAAAAGTGGACAAGTCGCGGTTGAGTGTCCACTCAGTACTGCGACTGTACACCGTTATTATCTCAGTTTGCTAAATGTAATCCGCTTTGTTGAACGCGCTGAAGTACTTTGTGTATGCGAGTGTACACTACAGCTTATTGTGAAATCGGAAAAGTCAAAGTTTTGATTTGTTGCACTGGACCGTCCGTCGCGCAGCGGAAGAGGAAGAAGAAAGTTCCGCCATCCATCCATCCCTCCCTCATACTCAGTCACCACTCACCACTCACCATTCACCACCCACCACTCACTCACCACCCACCACTCACTCACCACTCACTCCCACCGTCAGTCAGTCCGTCGGTCATTTTATGGACAGTCAGTCGATCAGTCAGGCGCAATGTGAGTCAGCTGCACAGTATTCCTGAATGCAGATACTATGGCCGATCGTTCGGCGGCACCGATGTGCGTTGATGCTATTCGAACAGGAGGACATTCCTCGTTTTAGGAATGCATCTATTTACGGCAATGTACTTTGAAAGGGTTTCGAGTTTCGAGTGTCGAGTTCATTCACGACGAAGGTTCCCAATCCCAAATCCCAATCCAATCCCAATCCAATCCAATCCAATGCCACCCACACCACCAGCAAGCAGTCGCCAGCACTCAAAAACCACCACCACCCACCGGTCAGTCACGAGGCAGTCACGAGGCAGTCACGACAGTCACGAGGCAGTCACGAGGCAGTCACGAGGCAGTTGCAGAACTCTCAGCGACGAGAGCAGGCGGGGCGGACGGAGGCGAGGCGCGGCGGATCCTATGGGAGGGAGGGCTGCGGACGGACACGGCCTAGGGTAGCGCAAATCAATCACTAACTATTTTTCGCTCAAAATGCAGCGAAAATAGTCACCAAAATAGTCACTTGCAGTACTAACTCGTCCTCGTATTCCAGTGCAGCGTATATTCCCATCAAAAGATTCCGTACTACGCATCTAGTGCAAACACTCCCCCCCACTCCCCGCTCTCCGTCGCCACTCGCCACTCGCCACTCGCCACTCGCCGCACAGGTCGTCACGGTAGCGTGTACTGGGGTGCGATTATTTTTTCCAGTACAGTGAATATCAGTGAGGAACTACAGATTAGTACATAGATAGTACACTCGTAGTACACTTTGTGACTATTTTTGTGACTATTTTTGCAAAAGTTGGTGACTAATTTGCGCTACCCTAGACACGGCGGGCGGGGGGCGGAGGACGGAGGGCCGGAGGGCGCAAAGGGCGGCGGAGCACCCCTCACTCATCAATCAATCCATGTCACTGCAGCCATCTATCTGTCCGTCAACATTGAATTTTTTTGGTGAACACCCCCCGATGCTGTCTGTACTCCGAAAGTATATATATGTACAGGCTGCGCCGCTAACCTCCTTCATGTCGTCGATCGTTGACGTGTGGAGAACACCCCTCGATGATGTCTTGGCGATATTGAGGTACTGTACAGGCCGCTTGGTTGTTTTTCTTCGGGCAGTTGGTTGGTTGGGGTGGGTGTTGGGTGTCTGTGCGTTTGTTCGTTCGCTGGTGTGCTTTGTTGATCGTTTGTTCGTTTGGCTTGTGTGGTCGGTTGTTGGTTGTCTGTCGTTCGTTCGTCGCGCATTGGTTTTGTCGTCGGTTCATTGTCGTTGCAAGGGGTAATAGCTCTGGACTATTACCCCTTAGCTATTACCCCTTGGTCGTTGGTTGGTTGGTAGCGTGGGTGGGTGGTTTGTTGCTTGTCATTTGCGTTGCAGTACGTTGTCCGTTGCCCGTTGCCCATTGCTCGTCGTTCGGTCGGAAGTTCAGGTGCCAGCGCTGGACTGCGGGTAAACAACGACCTGGTGCAGCAGCGAACAGTTGTTGGTTTGTTCAGCATCAAGTCACTGTTCCTCCACGTCCTGCAACAGGCACTGTATTCGCCCGTGAGCCCGTAGGTGTTCAAGTCAATAGGTCATTTCCGCCCTTGCGCACGCATCTTGCCCGCGTGCTTGGGCGACTTCGCGTGTCTGCTTCCTCATTATGCCTTCACTTTGTTTTTTCGGTGAGGCATTATTTTGTGTAACTTTTACTTCTGCTCGCCTGCACCCCACTCGGGGTGCTGAAGTGCTTGGACCGCCAGTGAACATGTTACCCACATTGAACACAAACATGGGCAACGCCAATGCCGAACAAGAGGCATTGACAACCAGCACAGTTGAAGACGAGCCTCGTCCACGCTTCGGCCTTAAAAGAAGGTTTGGGACATCGTCGTTCCTCGCGGCCGCTTTCGCGCTGTGCTTGGTAAAGTTGTCCTATGATGTCGTCGTGACGGAGGCCTTGACTGGAGTCAACCAAGTATTTGATCCGTATCTGCTGTGTTTTCTTGAAATTTTGGAGGTATGTGCCGGCCTCGGTGCCTCGATCCCCACACACTTTACCACTGACGCCGAAATGCCGTGTCGCTCAACACGGGTTGCTCTTGCATAGGTTGCCCTCCTAATTTGGATATACTTCCTCCACCATCAGTCGAAGGTGCAACTTGGTGCGATCATGGCGCTTCTGGGCGCAGTCACCCCATTAACATTTGCCATTGGCATTCGCTGCCTTATTTTGGCGCTGTCGGCATCGCAGCACCCAAGCCGCCTGAACAACTGGCAGGTGCTTTCCAATAGCAGCGTCCCTGCAGGGATTCAAGTTGTGGCAGTCGATGCAGTGACGTACAATCTTGTATATCCGCTGTTCTCAAATCTGTACACGTACGTTTCCATCGCTGTGGCCGGGATCCCCTCCATTGTGGCCGACTACAATCTATTTGTCCGCGCATGCGTGCTTTCTCGCCTCACCTCCATGCGTCCATATTCTAGGTACAGCAAGCTACTCCTTGAAGTACTTTGCTGCTTACGGCAGCTCGCCCATCCGTTTCTCAAGCCACCGACGACAACGCAAATTGGCCTCGCAGTGGGAATGGGCATCTTCTATGGCTCGTGTGCTCTGCTGGAAACCGAATTGTTCCATTACAAGGGCGGAATTTCCGTCGTTCAACTCTTCGCTGGAGTCATCCTCTTACTGTGGGCTCCAATCACCGTGCAACTCGACCGCTGCTTGATTCAACTTCGGCATCGAAAGCACGATTCCAGACCGCAGTACGTGTGCATAGCTGGCTTTGCACGACTAAACTACGCGCCGACCTCACGTGTTTGCTTGTCGCACGCCATTGTGTAGACCAGTGATTTGTTTCTTTGGATCGGCATTGCTGAGCGCAGCTGTATTCTCTGGCGTATTGCAGTTGATGGTTGGTTGCAACTTAAAGCTGCTCATTGTTGGTCTTGCACAAATTGGTTTTTACCCTCTGTGTTTTCGTACACAGGGAATTTGATATCGAATATAATAGTCACCCATGCACACGGTGAAGTACCCGTAGATATACGAATCGTGAGGACGTAGTCGAAACCGACAACGGTCATAGTTACTTTCATACAAACATTAGATATTTAGATGACTGCACAATTGTGAAATATTTTGTGTGCAGCCATTCGGTGTACACGTTAACCGCTCTCAAAACCAAGTTCCGTTGGGATTTGGGCACCTACAGGAGCAGCGAAACGAAACGAACCCACACATGAGTCCAAGAAAGATTTATCAACGAAAACCATGAGCAGAAGATGACACCCACCACGACCAAAATTCGACTGTGCAGTCGCTAATGAAATCGGTGAGAAAGTGCAACGCCGCGGCCTGTGCACACATGGTTGATTGATTTGTCAGTATGAGTCGACGACGATATGCACGGGATCCGATGCGTGTGCCAAGCACACTTACCACTGCCAGATACAACCCCAAGATCATGATGAACGCATTATACGCCTTGAATGCGCACATGTTGTTCTTCGCAACGCATTTTCCCATGTACGGGCAGTGATGGTCGAGGCCAACAATGCACACATCGCACTCTGCGCAGTGCCGAGTTCCTACTGGACGCAGCACGTTGCAGTATCTGCAGTGACTCATGTTCACGCCGTATCTATTCCGTGATGGAGTTTCGGCACTCTCTTGGTACGCCTCAGCAGTTTGCTTCAAGAGGATGCCGGGGTTAGCACAGCCCACTCGGCAGTGCAAAGCAATGGTGACGATTGTGAAAATTCCCGCCGGAATGGCAATCGCCCAATAAATATACGGTGCCACGAAGGCGAAAAACAACGCCGCCGGGACCAACACAAGCAGTTGAGTTCCAAAGAAGCAGCCCCAGTTTGGGCCCAGTAGACAGCATGGCTGAAAATCGTCGGCTCTTGACAAGAACGAGGGATCCCCGTTCGGGTTGCCCTTCGGTCGCCGATGTCCACAGAGCCAGTAACTCCGCCCGACAATTCCGCCGGTCACTGGCCACCTACAGCAAGCCGAGCACTTTTTCGGCGGATGTGGCTGCAACGGCTCGGGGACCACGAGTATGTGCTCTGTTTCCTCGCGTGCCTCCGACTTCGTGGCACGGGTGGCAACCGTGATCGTGGAGTGTTGCATTTTTGAGGTCTCCTGCATTGCTTCCATCGTGCCGTTGGTTGTGCGTTCACTTGCCGATCGGAACAACGTGAGCCAACAAAGGCGGCCCACCAAATTTGCACTTATTTCTCCCTGCGCGGACAAGGGGGGGTGCGAATGTGCACAAGCTCTGTTAAGGATACGATGGCTTTTCTTTGCGCCACTGCTGTCTTCGTTCAAAAAATGTTTGTTTCATTCCGTAGTGGAACTACACCTACCACCACAGTCCTCGTCAACTCCTCCAAAAATCAATCACATGCCATGCAGACACACCAGACAAGAAATAAAACATAGAAGCACCGGACGATGACACGAAGGATTTTGAACAGGGCTTTGCTCACCATGCCTACATGCAAGCTATGACAAGTGTTGGAATGGGTGTGTTTGCGATGGCCGTCGTTGTAGCGTGGTTTCAGCGACAAATCGAGCCTCGGCAACGACAGACAACCCAACAACAACGCGGTCACCCTCTAGTTGGCACCACAAAGACCACGAACCCATTCGCTCGTTCGTTCGAAATCTTGCGACAACTGATTGCCAATCAATCAACCCATCCAACGAACGAACGAGCGAACGAACGAAGCCAACGAACGAACGAACGAACGAACGAACGAACGAATCCCACGAACGAAGCCAACGAACGAACGAACGAACGAACGAACGAACGAACGAACGAACGAACGAACAAACAAATCCCACGAATCTACTGGTCACCTGACGACAAACTCGTCACCGTCACCACCAACAACTTCACCGCGGCCGACGTCCATGTACTACTTTTTGAATTTTCCACGTCACCTTCATTGGTATGTACTAAATTTGTAAATACGTACTGGAGTATGAAAGTGTGATGGAGTTGTTGGAGTTGTGACAACAATCATAGAATCATGCAATGGTGACATCATGACATCATGACAATCATCATCATCAATCGTCAATCATTCACCACGCACGCACCAAGACACAAAGACAAAGTTGACTTACTTTATGTGTATTCCTGATTGTAGGTCACTGTGGCTGTTCACTACACGAAATAAATTCTTACTTCCTGCATTAGAAATGCACAGCAGCGTGTCGACGGGGTGGACGGGCTGGCTGGGCTGCTTTATGATGGTGCCGACCAAACCATTGATCACTGTGACACAATCAATCAATGCTATGCCGCACTTCAATGCCTTTGCTCCTATAATACCCGCCCATGCAATCGGTGCGCAACGATAGTGTCGCAGGGAACAGTCGATGCCAAATACCGACCGATGCTGCCCCCGAATGATCTTCGTATGCTAGAAACGTGCTGGCGCTACAATGCAAGGGACAACGGTGTGACAAAAAATTTACGTTAAGTGTTGAGTGTATAACTATACGTACGAATCAGCAGCTAGCTGATCGTGAACGCTGGAAGTTGGGGTCCCTTCTCGACACCTAGCAGTTCTCGGATTTCTCGGTTGTTACCTCCGTCAGTTCGACGTCTTTTTCGTCGATATTGTCGATGATCGCCATGTCAAACTCTTCGTGGCTCGCGAGATCAGGATCTTGCGAGCAACGCCGGCCGCAGCAAATGAGTTTCTCATATTCGCGGCGGTAAAGGTACTGCAAAACTACCGATATGAAAAAAAGAGCGGAGAAATATGCCAGCAAGCCCTGGTTCACCACTGACATGGCGGCTGATGAGTCCTCGGTTCGCGCGGAATATGCGTAGTTGTAATTGTACGTGTAGGCTGTGTAATACGAAGATCTGCCAGGGAAAACGTCATCATCGCACCCACACGAACACAAATTCACTCACAACCGTGAGAGAGTCATACGAGCAGGGCACGCACCAACATGCAAACGGCCAGGTGGGACTTACGTGTCATTGCTGGCCGCCTCCAACATTCGGTGATGATCGTCGCTTGCTTCGACCACAGGAGCAGGGAAGATCAGCGGACCCACCAGCACCATGGCTCCGCACACAAGCATCAACACCGACTGGAGCCAAGGAGGATACAGCGGATTCTCGATGGGTTCGTGGCACAGTTTGCTCAATTCCACCAGCAATATGAACAGGCCCAGACCGAACGCCAGCATTGACGGGACCGTAATCCCTTCCGGCGAGTGTCCCGCGATCACAAGTTCCATGACGTACCCCACCACCAAAATGCAAGCTGTGATGAAAGGCTGCAAGAATCTCCAAAGTAGAGCGGACCAGTAGTGGCGGCGCAGGGCGTGCAACTTGGAGCGGTCCAACTCGTTGAACTCGAACAACGAAATGCGGAAGAATACCATCCACAGGAGCAGGTTCGCAGCGGCCTGGGCCTCCGGATATTCGAAGAGCGAATCTTGTTCCAATGGCGCGTAAACACCCACGGTACCATTGCACATCGTAGCGTAACAACTTGGGTCATCGTATGCTTCCGCGATAGAATCTCCGCACGCAGCAACCGGTGTGGCCGCCCAGAGGTCGTCAAAATGCGATGTTTCTCGGATCTGCAGGGATCTGCACGCAACATAAGAACAGGCATAGACAGGCAACAGAAAGGAGCAAACCATTTACGAGTCAGCAAACACGCGCTGAATACGGCATTCAACGAGCAACCGCCTCGACGTACGTCAGCGCCACGACGCATTCGCCAATGCAAAGAATTGTAAGCAGGTTGTATCGCTCCACGTAATTTCCGACATGCATGGACTGATTTGTGGCAAAGTGCTTGCGGCAGCAATTCTCGCCCGGGCACCGTCGGCATGCGACCACAATACCGGTTCCGAAACATGTCATTGCAAGCTCCCAGCACGCCGCTGTCAGGAAGAAAATGTTGCCAACGATCACATGATCCGTCTCGCAAAACGCCTCATTGCACGGCGAGAGGTCATACGCCGCGTAACACATCAGCACGAACGGCAGGCCCTGGATAATGAGGGTCATGAGCAAATACGCCTTGAGTTTGTTCCACCGCCGTGACGTGGCGCCGTCGTACAACGTCACATAGATGTACATGAGAAACGTTACCACGTCCAGCCCCACGACTGCGTGCACGAACACATTGAGGGCAAAATAGCACGGAGCTTGACCTGCCGTCACCATCGTGAAACCCGCGATGGCGAACAGTCCGATGTTGATGATCCAATACAGCTCGAACAAGCCGTCTCGCTGCCCCCAGAAGTTGTCGAACCCGACAATCCTGTTCCAGCGGGAGTACAGCAGGACAAAACCGGAAAAGAAAGAAAGCACAGCGCCCTGCATCGCGTCGACGCAGGGCTCCCAATCATAGCGGCTTTCACTGTCCACGCTGGTGAGGCCGGCTCGAAATTGCACCCCGAGTCTCGCGAGGATTACGACCATAGTGAGGTCCATGATGAGGTCCATGTTCGTTGCAGGTCTGTGCGGAGGGGCTGTGTTGTTGCCATGGGCATCCCACACTTGTCGAGGCTTTGGCGCTCGCCAGAGCTTGTACGATTGATATTTGTGATCACGGCGGATCCAGAAAGTTGCGGCTTTTACATCTGTAGGTAGTCTTGCATGACGCGGCTTACGGTTGCGTCCACGTCTCAACGCCATACTGCCTCTTCCACTGCTATTTCTATCCGCCGATGCAGACCCGGAGCCGGAATCGTCGCTGCTGCCGCTGCCGCTGCCGTCACCGCTGTCGTCACCGCTGTCCCCGGAACCGTCATCCCCGAAGCCTGCGTCCCCGGAGCCGGCGTCACCGAGGCCATCGTCACCACTGTCCCCATCACCCCCAGCGACTTCGCCGTCACCGCCGTCTTTTGCGGCTTCATGTGCATTGTTTGCTTCGTGAGAATTGCCCTTCTCGTCACCGCCCGAGTCGAGAGCGTCTCCTTCTTCCACCTTGCCCTCATGTTCATGTTCGTGACCATCGGATGCTGCCTGATGCACCCGATGAGATGCGCCGGCCGAATGACTGGTGTGCCCTCCAAAACTTTGGCTTCGGCGTTTCGTGTGATGCGAAGGTTTTGTGGTGTGCCGGTGGGCTTTGTGCTTTCCCACTTTGAGGGGGGCGTTGAGTCCTGAGTGACTAAGGCTGCGGCTGCGGAACTTTCGCAGTCCAAAACTGTTGGTACGGCGAGCGGTACGGCGCTTGATGTCCTCCTTGCGTGGAGGCAGATCGCAGCTGACGGCGTCGTCAGCCATGATTCGCCTACTTCACTGCTCGAATCAATAACAGCACAATAAAAGAAAAGAAAAATGCGAAGGTTTCCCTTCCTTCTGTCCTGGCGTGTTTTACCTTTTTGGCCAAAACTGTTTCTGCCCGGCAATAAAGCCCGCCGTCATCAAAACCATTCGGCAACCGGCATCGCCAGCCACTTTCCATTAACACGGCATTTCATCGCTCGCCCACACATCCACGCCAACACCTACCAGTCCCAGCTACATACAGCCACCGCAGCGCCACGTCACCACGCCCAAGAACCGTCAACCTAAGTCTTCCAGTCTAGCTTGCTTTTAGTTGGTGAATACGAAGTCTACAAATCTTCGCATCCATCCGCACTGCCGTCGTCAACGACGTCATTGTCAACACCCATGCCGTCCTTGCGCACAAAAGCGTACAACCATACAACCACACAACCATCAAAGACGCAACAACCATCACGCTAAAACGGGTTGGCCAGCAAGAGAGACCAAGAGGGAGAGAGGGAGCTCCCCGTGGTGACGACGACCACAGTAAAGCGTCCGTCGTCAGTCGACAACACAACGTTGTACCTGCCCGCGGTTGGCTACGCAGCGCAAAGTCAACCGAACGAACGAACGAACGAACGAACGAACGAACGAACGAACGAACGAACGAACGAACGAACGAACGAACGAACG
>ENA-OWNT01002161-OWNT01002161.1-seawater-metagenome-genome-assembly--contig:-NODE-2161-length-21234-cov-4.136314_pt1 | contig 21234 bp, 24 predicted proteins | sample MGYA00238136_ERZ651165 | MGnify/ENA primary metagenome ERZ651165 (study PRJEB26861, sample SAMN08777766) | seawater metagenome | isolation source: coastal seawater | place: USA: Florida | collected...
GAGACCGCTCAAGACGTCCTCATCAACCTGCAGTCCCAGCTCCAGACCCGCGGCATCACGGTCGAGCCCGAGTTCCTCACCCCGGCCGAGTGGAAGCAGCGTGTGTGGCGGGAGCACGACTTCGACCTCGTCCTGTCGCAGTGGTCCTTCGACCGCAACGAAGACGTCTACGAGCAGTTCCACTCCCGCGGGGCGAGGAACTTCATCGGCTACGCCAACCCCGAGGTCGACCAGCTCCTCGATGACGCCCGCACCAGCGCCGACCCTCAGGCCAAGAAGGCCCTGCTTCGCAAGGTGCACGCCACCATCGCCGGCGATCAGCCCATGGTCTTCCTGTGGACCCTCGACAGCTACGCCGCACTGTCGACCAAGGTGAAGCGGGTCGTGGTGCACCCGTTCTACTTCTTCACCTGGGCGGCGGACTGGTCGCTGTAGTTGGTCGGGCCCCTCGCCACCCGGGCCCTGTGGGGGCTCGCGACCCTGGTCGGCGCGGTGACCGGCATGTTCGGGCTGATGGTCCTGGCACCGGGGGACCCCATCGATCTGCTGCCCAATGCCGAGGCCGTGCGGCCGGTGCTGGCCGCCGAGTGGGCCCTCGATCAGCCCGCCCCCGTGCGCCTCGGTCGCTGGTGGGGCCGCCTCCTCTCCGGTGAGCTCGGCGTCAGCTTGTCCTACCGCCCCGGCATGCCGGTGGCCGAGCTGGTCTGGGCGGCGGCCCCTCCCACGGCGCTGCGCGTGTTGGGGGCCCTCGCCACGGTGCTGGCCCTGGGGACCGCCCTGGCGTGGCACACCAGCCGCGGGGAGCGGGGGCCCTCGAGGGCCGTGGCGCAGGCCACGTCGTTGGTGCCGCTCTTCCTCGCCGTTCACGCCGTGGTCGCCTCCCTCAACGGCGGAGCCTTCGCTCTGATGGAGGCGGGGTGGATCGACCGCCCGGGCTGGTTCGCTCTGCCCGACCAAGCCTCGCTCCTCCGCACCACCACCTCGGTGCTGCTCCTCGCGGTGGCCTCGGGCTCCCTCGCGGAGGTGCACGCCGACCTCGAGGTCGCCCTGGCCGAGCTGCGTCGGTCGCCCTTCGTGGTCGCCGCCCGGGCGCGAGGAGAGTCGACCACGGCCCTCCTCCTGCGGCACCTCCTGCCCCGCCTGTGCACCGTGGCGGCCGGTCGCCTCGCCATGTTGCTCGGCGGCGCCATCGTGGTGGAGAAGCTCATGCTCCTCCCCGGCGCCGGCGCCATGCTGTGGAACGCGGCCCTCGTGCGGGACTACGAGCTCGTCCTCGGCCTCTCCTTCGTCGCTGCAGCCGCGGTGGTGCTCGGTCGCTTCCTCTCCGATGCCGCCCGGCTCTTCCTCGACCCCCGCTGGCGGGAGGTCACCGGATGACGTGGCTCAGTGCGTGGTGGCACCTCACGTGGGCTCGTGGCCGGTGGCCGCAGCGGGCCGCAGCCCTGTGGCTCCTGCTGGTCCTCGGGGCCGCGCTGCTCGCGCCGCTCGGCGGCTATGCCGTGGGGGCGGATGTCGACCTCACCGCAGCGAGCCAGGGGCCCTCCCTCGCGCACTGGCTCGGCACCGACCACCTCGGCCGAGACGTCGCCTGGCGCTTGGCGCTTGCCTGCCAGGCCTTCGTGGGGCCGGGGCTGGTCGCCGCCGTGGTCGCCGGCGTCCTCGGGGTGCTCCCCGCGGCCGTGGCGGGCCTGGTCGGCGGCGGCGTCGCGCTGGGGCTGCGCTACCTGACGGCGGTGGTAGCGACCCTCCCCCGCTTCGTGCTGGTCTTGCTCTTGCTCATGATCTACGGCGACAGCGCGCCCTTGCTCGGGGCAGCCATCGGGCTCGCCTATGCCCCCGAGCTGAGCGAGGCGGTCTATGGCCGCGTCGAGGAGCTGCGGCGGGCCGACTTCCTGGAGACCAGCCTCGCCCACGGGGTGTCGTGGTGGCGGCTGCTCTTCCTGCACGTGCTGGTGGGGGCCGCCGGGGGCCTGGTGGCGCGTCACCTCCTGCGAGCCTTCGCCTTCACCGTCGTCCTGGAGTCCACGCTGTCCTACCTCGGGGGCTTCGGCGTGCAGGAGCCCTGGCCATCCTGGGGGAACATGCTCGTGTTCGAGTGGGGGCGAGGCCTGGGGGTGGCCCAGATTGCTCCAGCGGCGATGCTCCTCTTCACCGTCGGCGCCTGCGCCTCGGTGGCTGGCTGGGCCGGCGGGGAGCGCCATGTCCGCTGACGACCGGCTCGTGCTCGAGGGCCTGCAGGTGCAGGCAGGCAGCCGGCACCTGGTCCGAGGGGTCGGCCTCACGGTCCGTGGCGGCGAGGTCGTCGGCCTCGTGGGGCCCAGCGGCTCCGGCAAGACCCTCACCGCTCGGGCCCTGCTGGGGCTGGTGGACTTCGCCCCCGGCGTCGTGGCTGCCGACCTGACGCTCACGTGCGAGGGCCGTGACCACCGCCCCTACGACCCGCTGCCGACCCGCCGGACCGAGCGCGAGCATGCCTTTCGGGAGGTTCGGGGCGCACTGCTCGGCTACCTCCCCCAGGACGCGCCCGGCAGCCTCGACCCCGCCCAGCGGGTCGGTCGTCCGATCGAGGCGGTCGCTGCCCGTGCGGGGCAGCCCGGCGACGCCCGTGTGTGGCTGGAGCGTGCGGGCTTCTCCGCCGACGAAGCGCCCGTGGTCCTCCAGCGCTTCCCTCACCAGCTCTCCGGCGGCATGGCCCAGCGCGTGGCCATCGCCCTGGCCCTCGCGCGGGGCAGCCGCTTTCTCGTGGCCGACGAGCCCACCACGGGCCTGGATGCCGCCGTCCAGCGTCAGCTGGTCCACACCTTTCGCCGCCTGGCCGACGAAGGGCTCGGGGTCCTCATCGTCACCCACGATCTGCGCTGGCTCGCCCAGGTCGCCCACCACGTCCACATCCTGGACCAGGGCACCATCGCGGAGACGCTGTCCGCCTCGGCCCTGCGGCCCGAGCACGCCACCACCGAGGTCGGACGCCGCCTGCTCGGCGCGGTGGGCCGCATGCGGTCCCGGGGTTTCCCATGAGCGCCCTGCGTATGGAGGGGCTCCACGCCGGGTTCCGGGCCTGGGGGCGGAGCGAGCACCCCGTGCTGCACGGCATGGACCTCGAGGTCGATGCCGGCGAGCGGCTGGGTCTCGTGGGGCCCTCGGGCTGCGGCAAGACCACCGCCGTGCGCTGTGCCTTGGGCCTGCACCCCGTACGCGCGGGTCGGCTCGAGGTCCTGGGGCACGACCTGTCGACGGCCGGCCGCTCGGGCTGGCGCCCCCTCCGGGCCGATGTGCAGATGCTCGCCCAAGACCCCATGGCCATGCTCCACCCCTACGTGCCCATCCGCGTCGTGGTGGAGGACTCCCTCCGCGTCCACCGCCCGGAGCTCGGGGCGGGCGAGCGCAGGGCCCAGGCCCGGGACCTCCTCGGCCAGATGGGGCTCGCCGACCGACAGGAGGCCCTCCCGCGGGACCTCTCCGGGGGGGAACGGCGGAGGCGGGGTGCGCACCAGCGCCGAGGTGCGAACCCACTCGAGGCCGGGGGTCGCGTCGAGGCGACGAAGGGTCTCCTCCATGCGGGCACGGCGGTCGCCGAGGGAGCAGCCGAGAGCCAGGGCCGCCTTCATCGGCGGGCCCGGGACTGCTGGAGCCACTGAAGGGCTTCGTCGTGGTCGCCGGCGTCGCGGAGCACGACCGCGGCCGCGGCCGGAAACCAGGGGTCGTTCGGGAAGCGCTCGGCGGCATCCTGGAGGAGGGCCACGGCGCCGTCGCGGTCGCCTTGGGTCTGGAGCATCAGGCCCCCGATGACCCACGGCGTGCGCCAGGTGGGGTCGAGCTGGTGGATGCGGGCAGCGCCATCGTGGAGGACGTGGGCGGGGAGGGCATCGTGGCGGACCCAGCTTCGGGCCAGGGACCACCAGACCATCGTGGCGGCCCGGGGCGACTCTCCGAGCGCGCCCCACACCGCGAGGGCACCCGGCGCGGTGGCCGGTGGGTGCACGGAGGCCGGGGTGACAGCGGCCGCCACGGTGGCGACCGCCCAGCCGGCGAAGACCAGCGGGGCCAGGCTCCGCAGGGAGGAGCGGTAAGGGGCGGGCAGGGCGGACATGGTGCGGGGCAGGCCCCGCCTCCCGTCAGTAGACGTTGTCGGCGGAGGTGGCCTTGGCCTCGGCCTCGAGGGTGGCCTCGAAGGTGGCCCGGGCACCGTCGCCGTCGACGTCGCAGGCGCCGGTGACCGTGAAGCCCTTTCGGGTGGCGGAGACCGCGTAGGAGCCGAGGACCTCTTCGGTCTCGGGGCTCCAGGAGAGCCGCTTGAAGCCCCGGCTGGGGGCCCACGCCACGGGGTTCGGGTCGACCGCGTGGGGAGCCCGCGGGGCGGCCTCTGCGGAGATGTAGTCGCCGAAGGCATCGTGGTAGTCGATCTCGGCGGTGCGGATCGCGTTCACGTTGATCGGCACTTCGTCACGCTGCCCGTTCTTGTTGCCGGACAGGAGCAGCGGGACGGCCACCAGGATGAGCACCGCGATGACGGCGATGACGATCAGGATTTCGTTGCGACCGAAGTTCATGCGTGCAGCGCTCCAGGGCTCACAGGGTAGTCCGGTGTCGTGCGGATCGGTAGCCCTCGTGGCCACCATGGCTGCAAAGCATCAGTCGAAACCGATCACCACGACGATGTGGACCCCGCTTCCGTCTTCTTCGACGGCGAGCCCGAGGCGCCCGGTTCGGGCGAGGAGGGCGGGCCGCGCGGCGGGCTCCCAGATCACGCGGTCGAGGGCGGCGGCCACCGTGGGGCCGCGGACGTCCCAGCGGGCCAGCTTCTTCGGGTCCCAGCCGACCCGGGCGGCCAAGGTGCCCGAGGGCATGCTGCCATCCTGGAGGAGGCGCGCGGCGGCCGTGTCGAAGAGGAGGTCGACGTCGAGGGGGCCCAGGCCGTGTCGCTCGCGGACGGCATCGACCAGGGCCTCGGTGCGCTCGAGCACGTCGCCCTCGGTGCGGGTGCCCACGATGGGCTCCGTGGGGGGAATGCGCTCCACGTAGAGGGGGTACCAGGCGATCACGCGGGTGCCGTGCATGATCTTGACCACCCACTCCCCGGGGGCATCGGCGGTGAAGGTCTGGGCGAGGTCGAGCCGACCGGCTTGGACGCGGCCGAGGCCATCGGCCACCTCGAAGGTCGCGCCGGGCAGCTTGGGCAAGGTGAACACGGCGCCACGCGGCAGCTGGCGCGGCTGGACACCGATGCTCTCCTGCGGCGACGCGGTGAGGGCGACCCAGACGTCTTGCTGGTCGTTGCGGGCCCGCACGAGCCCGAGGTCGCCGGTGGAGGGGCGGGTCGTCAGCCAGTCGATCAGCTCCTGGGGAGGAGCCGCGCCGGCGCCGGTGCGCCAGATCGACAGGGTGTCGATGGGGTAGGGGTAGCCGGCCGTCCAGCCGGCGTGGCGGACGAACCAGGGCGCCGTGTCTTCGCTGCGGGACGCGCGAAGGGCCACGGCCGTGGCGGCGCCAGACAGGGAGGCATCCCAGGTGTGACCGGCGAGGAGCTCGGCCAGGGGGCGGTCGCTGGACTCCGCCGGCGCGCGGGCGTAGCTGCCAGCGCTGGGCGACGGGAGCCGCGGCAGGTCGGCCCAGGAGGCCGGCGGTGCGGCGGGCGGCTTGGGGCAGGCTGCCACCGTGAGGAGCAGCCCCGTCGTCGCCACGGCCAGGGGAAGAAGGCGAGCCAAGGTGGGCTAGACGCTCGGCAGCGCAGGGAGCTGGTCGGCGTTCTCGACCGCGTTGTCGGTGCGGATCGCGTGGCCCTCTTCGAGCTCGACCAGCTGAAGGGCGGTGTGGCGCTCGCCGCCGAGCACGGGCACGAAGCTGTGCCCATCGCGGAGCCAGGCCACGGCCGTGTCGCGGTCGATGACGCGCTCGCCGAGGCCGTAGAGCTCGACGGCCAGCTTCTGGATGTGGTCGCCCGCCATCGAGGCGCGCGTGACGACGACGTCAGCCATGGAGGACCTTCCGGGTGGTGCGCTCCGGCATCGGAGCGAGGTGGTGGGGCGACCTATCCGCCGGTGGAGGAGGGCCGCAATGTTCAACTACCTTCGCGGGTGCGGCGGGTACGCCAGATGGTCAGGAGGACCAACACGACGAGGATGGCCACCAAGGTGGCGACGAGGACGGAGAAGGGGATGCCCATGTCGTCGGCCTTGCCCGTGGACTTGAAGCCCAGGTTGTAGAGCACGCCGGAGAGTGGCTTGGCCGCCCGCTCTCGCTGACCGCCCACCAGGGGCTCGGTGAGCCGGTCGCCGGTCTTGATGAGCGCCTCGAAGCTGTAGCGGACGATCATCAGGTACGACAGGGCCTTGGCGAGGAGCCCCATCTCCTTCACCTTCACGATCAGGCCGCTGAAGGTGATCTGGGGGATGAGCACCAGGGGGAGGGTGCCGACGGCGGCCTCGGAGGACGCCGTGGAGGCACTGATCAGCAGCCCGAGGGTCATGCCGATCCAGCCCGTGAGGGTGGTGACGAAGGACAGCAGGAACCAGGAGTAGCCGTACTCTCCGTACATCGGCAGCAGCGCGAAGCACATCGTGGCCAGGGTGACGCACTGCACCCCGGTGAGCATGCCCAGCACCACCAGCTTCGACAGGACGTAGGGCAGGGTGCCGAGCCCCACTCGTGCCTCGCGTCGCCACACCGTGCGGTCGGCGATGAGCTCCCGCACGGACCCCGAGGCGCCGAACCACAGGGCGGAGAGCGCCAGCATGAACATGGCCGGTGGGTCCGGTGCCGGGAACACGACCCACATGAAGAGGCCCAGGATGGGGGCCTGGGAGAGCAGCACCAGCGTGCCGGAGAGGTCGCGCCGCTTCACCCGGAAGTAGCGGGCGGTGAGGGTGAGGAAGTTCTTCCAGGCGGACCGCTGGGCGCGTCGTCGGCTGGCGGGGGCGGCATCGGCCGTGGCGTCCAGGCCGAGCAGATGCTCCCGGGTGGCGACGTACTTCCGGTAGGCGGGCCCCTCGCGGTACTGCGCCCCCCAGTGCTCGGGCGGGTGCTCCGTGAGCTTGGCGAAGATGCCGTCGACCGAGTCGACGCCGAAGTAGCGGGCACCGTCGTCGGGGGGGCCGAACCAGGCGAGGCGCCCCCCGGGGGCCAGCACCATCAGGTGGTCGACCATGGAGAGGATCGACGGCGTCACGTCGTGGGTGACCAGGAAGACGATGCGACCGCCGTCGGCCAGCTGGCGAATGAGCGAGACGATGTCCTGAGCGGTCTGGGGGTCGAGGCCGCTGGTGGGCTCGTCGAGGAAGAGCACCCGCGTGGACCGGGTGAGCAGCTCCTGCCCGAGGTTCACCCGCTTCCGCTGTCCCCCGGAGATGCCCCGGCGGACGGCGTCGCCGATGCGGCTGCGACGGATGTGGGCGATGTCGAGCTCCTCGAGCACCCGGTCGACCTCGCCGCGGACGTCCTTGCGGGCGGTGTCGGAGGGGAAGCGGAGGCGGCCCGAGTAGTAGAGGGACTCCTCGACCGTGAGCTCGGCGTGGACGACGTCGTCCTGGGGCACGATGCCGACGGCGGAGCGGTCGGCGTCGAGGAGGCGGTGGAAGCTCGACCCGTCGAAGAGCACCTCGCCGCGGTCGGCCGGGGCGATCCCGGCGATGGCGTTGAGGAGGGTGGTCTTGCCGGCGCCCGATGGGCCGACGACGGCCACGACCTCGCCCGAGAAGACCGTGAAGTTCACGTCGTCGAGGAGGGAGATCTTGCCGATCTTCCGGTGCAGCTGGCGCACGGAGAGGGCCGAGAAGCTCGACGTGCCGAAGGCCTGCAGCGAGCGGCCGTCGGGGCCCAGGGTGAGCACGAAGCTGCCGACGCGGAGCTGGTCGCCGGGCATGAGGGGCGCGGTGGCCACGGGATGGCCGTTCACGAGGGTGGGCCGGCCGGAGCGGAGGTCGCGCACCCGCCACCCGGCGTCGGTGCGCACCAGCTCGGCGTGGCGGCGGGCGACCTGGGGGTCGGGCAGCACGACCTCGACGGTCTTCGCGCTGCCGATGACGTAGCGGGCCTCGGTGAGCTCGAAGGAGAAGTCGCCGGAGGCATGGCGGACGTCGTGCTTCCGGAAGAGGGCCCCCACGAGCATGGGGTCGATGCCCAGCTCGTCGGCGGCGCCCTGGAGTCGCCCGATCTCGTCGCGATCGATGCGCCCGTCGACCGCGCACACATTGAACAGGGCGTCGAGGAGCAGCAGGGCCTCGGCCTCGCCGTAGGCCTGCGCGAAGGCTGCGAGGTCGACCTCCTCCGCCACGGCGGCGCGGAGGGCTTCCTCCTCGGCGGCCCCGAAGCGGGCTCCGAAGGCGCGGAGGTCGTCGTCGAGGATGGCCACCCGGTTCTCGGGGGCCAGGGCCATGTCGAGCAGGACGGAGATTTCCTGCCGGTTCAGGTCGGTGCGGGCGCCGATGGACGCGAACATCGCGTCGCGGGCCGAGCCCGTGACCTCGTGGGCCTCCAGGATGCGGGCGAGGAGGCGGGTGAAGGCCACCGCGAACTGGATGGACTCGTCGCGTTCGGAGCCGGACGGGACCCCGATGGACTGACGAAAGCCTTCCTCGAGCTGGGCGGTGAGCATGCGCTCCGCTCAGCGGTAGACGACCGCCATGGCCGCGCCGGCCTTGTCGGCGCCCTCCACGGGCTCGCGCAGGTAGAGCACCACGTAGTAGGTGCCGGTGGCGGGCGGACGGAACTCGAGCAGCGGCTCACGGTCTTCCGTGTCGTCGCGCTGAACGATGTTGCCCTTGGTGTCGTAGAGGAGCACGTCGAGGTTCTTGACGTTCTCGTCGCCGCAGGTGGCGATCCGGTACTCGTTCTCGGCGTACAGCGAGACCAGGTAGGACCGAGTCTTTCCGTTGGTGAGTTCGGTGGACGTGAGCGTACGCACGGCCCAGCCGTCGCCGTAGCTGTCCCACACCTTGGTGCGGAGGCAGGAGCTGGCTTCGTCCTCGTCGGCGGAGGCCACGGGCGCGGAGCCGGCGGCGAGGAGGGTGAGCCCGAGCAGGGCGGTGTTCATCGCGGTGCGGAACATGGGGGACTCCTACAGCAGCGCGAGGACGGCGTTGGTGACGCGGATGACCGTGTCGATGTCGTCGTCGGAGAGGGGCTCGGTCTTCTCGGCGACCGTCTTCAGCTCGAGCAGGGACTCCTCGAGCTTCTTGGTGACGGCCTCGGGGGCCTTGTCGGAGCCGTCGGTGCGGACGTACTCGAGGAAGTAGTCGACCACGGTGGGCGCCTTGAGGAGCTTCTCGGCGGCTTCCTTCTTCCCGGCCTTCTTCACGGCCCGCGCCACGAGGTTCGAGCCCTCGAGCCAGCTGCCGGCCTCGATGAGCGGCACCACGCGGGACTTGCCGTTGAACTCCAGCTCGGGAATCACGGCGCCGGAGAGCTCGTCGAACTCCTTGAGGAGGTCGTCGCGGGTGACGGCCTCGGCCTCGAGCCGGTCCTTGATGTCGACCAGGGTGAGGTCGATGTCCTTGCCGCCCTTGAGCTGGTTCATGCCGGTGCGGACCGCCTCGACCCGCTTCACCAACACGCCCTTCTTGGCGGTCTTGACGGTGAGGAGCACGTCGGCCAGCACCACCCCCGTACGAACCGCGGCGTGGTCGACGTTGTCGGCGGCGAGGTCGAACTGGTGCTTCGGGATGAGGGTGGCGAGCTGGGTGTCGACGCCCGAGCCCTCCAGGGCCTTCTGGGTCTCGACGGGCGAGGGGACGAGCGCGATCTCGTCGGCTTCCTTCTTCATCTTCTCGACGTCGACCTCGGGGGTCTCCGGGTTGGCCTTCGGCGCTTCCTTGGCCGGGGCGGGGGCCGGAGCGGGCTCCGTGGGGCCTTCTCCGCCGGAGCAGGCAAGCAACAGCGACAGCAGGCAATGCGTGAACATGCGGTTCTCCCGAGCACGAGCGACCGCGGATGTTAGTGCGGCCGCCCTCGTGAAGCAAACCGGGGCCCTCCCCGGAGGGGTGGACCCGGGGTCAGACGGTGGGAACGTCGCCCCGGGGGCGGATCTCGGTTTCCATGTCCTTTCGGAGCACCGTGGCTTCTTCGATCGATGCGGCCACGAGCACGACGGGGTCGTCGAGGAGCTCGACCTCCTGGGGAACCAGGTCGGCGGCGAGGAAGAGGTCTTCGGTCTCCTGGCGGGTTCGGCGGATGGTGGGCCAGCCCAACAGGCGGTCGACCAGGTGGTGGTCTTCGCTGGGCAGCAGGCTGGCGACCAGGAGCTGGCCGTCTTCGGCGAGCCAGCCGCGGGCCTCGCGGAGCATCGACACGGCGATGCGCTCGGGCATGTACTCGAGGAGGCCGTGGAGCACGACGGCATCGGCCGGGCCGAGCTCCGGGCGAGCCCGACCGATGGCGAGGCTGGCGAGGTTCTCCCGAACGGTCTCGAGGGCGACGCCCTGGCGACGCTGCACCATGCCGGCGTCGAGGAAGGACAGCGCATCGCGGGACTGGTCGACCACGGTGATGATCGTGGGGAAGGCCATCGCGGCGTCGGAGAGGCGCGCGACCAGGGAGCCGGTGCCCGCGTTCACCACCACGACGCGGCGGTTGCGGTGCAGGGGGAGGGTGCGGACGACGGCGTCGACCAGGGGCAGGCGCAGGCTGCGGAGCGCCCGGAAGGTCGGGCGGTCGAGGAGCCAGCGATCCAGGTGCTCCCCGAGGGGGCCGTCGCCGCCGGCCCGGTCGAGAAGGAGGTGGGCCAGGATCTCGGCGCTGCTGGAGGAACCCCGCGGCCGGCCGAAGCAGCGCTCGGCGAGGAAGCTACGGGACAGCCACGGGTGGATCTCGCGGCCGAGCAACTCGGAGGCGAAGCGGCCGTGGGCCACGTCGTCGAGCTCCTCGAACAGGGCGTGCACCTCTCCCTGGAGCTCTTCCATCAGCCCGATGACCCGCCCGACGGCCAGAGGCTCCTCGGGGTCGCGCTTGAGGATGGCGTCGAGCTCCGGCAGCTCGCGCTTCAGCGGCTCCGCGACCTCGGCCACTCGCCCGCGTACGGCTTCCTCTTCGTCGGCCCCGGCGTCGGCGCCGGAGACCCGGGCCACAGCGCCGTCGGTGAGGTGGCGGATCCGCTGGGTCGCCACCCGGGAGAGCGTCTCGAAGAAGGACGCGGCGAAGTCGGCGTGGCGGTTCAACAGGTTGCGGAGGTCGTCGCGGGCCCAGCGGATGACCTCGCTGTCGCGGGCGGCGCGGACGTCGGCGGAGCGAGGGCTCTCGTCGACGAAGGCGATCTCGCCCACGATGGTGCCCTCGCTGACGGCGGCGAGGACGATCTCGGGGGTGGCGCGACGGTCGACGACCTCGAGGGCGCCGGTCTTGAGGAGGTAGATGTCGCCGCCGGGGTCGCCACGACGCATGAGGTAGCTCCCCCGGGGGAGGGCGACCGACTCGCCGGCGTCGAGGAACAAGGCCTGGTGGTCCGCGGTGAACGCTTCCAAGAACATGGCCACAGGCTACCCCGTACGGACCCACGGAGCCGTCCCCGACCCACGCTGCGGGGGGTATTGCCGTCGTGGTCGAGGTGATTACCGATGCGGCCTGGAGGGCCCGTGCAGAGCCTGGAGCCGTTGATCGAGCAGCTGAAGACCGCGTCCTTCTCCGAGCGGGAGGCCGTGAAGGCCCAGATGGTGGAGGCCGCCAACGCGGTCGGCGACCATGTTCGGGTGATCGACTTCCTCGAGCACGCCAAGAAGGGGCTGCCCAAGCTGGAGCTCCGGTGGGAGGTCGACGAGGTCATCGAGGCCATCACCCCCGAGCCCGAGCCCGAGCCCGCGGAAGAGGTGGAGGAGGCGCCGGAGGCACCGGCCGATCCCAACGCCCCCCTCAGCGCGGCCGACCTCGACCTCGTCTACGACGACCCACGGGGCCTGCTCCTGCACAAGGCCAAGGTGGGCGACCGCTGGTTCGCCACGCAGCAGAACCCGCAGACGGGCCAGCCCCAGACCTTCGAGCTGCATCCGCAAGAGATCGCGCAGCTGAAGCAGCAGCTGGCCGGGAGCCCCTACTGGGTGCTGGGCGCCGGGGGCGCAGCGTAGTCCCGCTTCTGCTGGCGCTGCTCGCCTGTGGGCCCTCACCGCCCACCTGCGAGACCACCGAGCAGGTCCTCGTGGCCGATCCGTCCGACGGCGGCGCACCACTGACCTGCGCCGAGGTCGATCTCGTCGCCTCCTGGATCGAGCTGATCGCCGGTCGTGGGCTGCAGCACAACGGCGGGGGGCGCATCGCCGGGGTGATGGCCGAGCGGTTCCAGGCCGACCCCGCGGGCACCCGGGCATTGGTCGAGGCGGTGGTGGTCGAGGGGCGGAAGCTCGAGTCCACCACGGGGCTGAAGGGCGGCTGGGCGCGCTCCAAGGCGGCATGGCAGGCCCACACCGGCCAGTCCGTCATCAAGAAATCCGACCCGCTGTGGAACATCCAGCACGACGCGTTGTCGGTCTGGGCATGGAACGACGAAGAGCAGCTGGCGCTCACCGAGGCCGACGTCGAGGCGTGGATCCGCTACGCGTCACTCTGTCGGCAGGTGCAGAAGGCGGGCACGCTCCGGATCAGCGTGGCCGACCGTGTCGGGGTCTACCGGCGGGTCATCGACCGCTTCGAGCAGGGCGACCGCAACGACAAGCTCGGTCTCGTGAGCCTGGGGCCGTTCTGGCAGCAGGCCAGCGACCGATGGAACGCCAGCCCCTACGAGCGGCAGCAGAAGTGGATCGCCGCCGCGCCGCTCCCTCCCGCCATGACGAGCGACTCCCTGGGCTACCTGGAGGCGATCCTGGCCGGCGACGTGGCGTCTCACGCCGCTACCCTGCACGATGTGCTGGGGCCGTTCTCGCTCAACCGAGGGCCCCGAGCGTTCGAAGAGGGCGACTGAGCCAGCGTCGTCCAGCGCCAAGGGAGGGCACGTGAGCGCCGTCGGGCCGTGGGACACACCGCTGGAAGAGCCAGCCTCCGCCGCGTCGCACCGTTGGCTGTCGGTGCTGGGGGCGTGGGGGGCCGCGGGGGCGAGCTGTGGGTCGGCGGTGGGTGGGCTGCTGCAGATGACCCAAGGCATGGCCGGGGCCTCGTCCACCTTCGGCGCCGCCGGTATCGGCCTGGGGGCTCTGGTGGGGGCTGCGGCCTTGGTGGTGGAGCGGCGTCGGGCGGAGGCGCGGCCTCTGCTGGTCGATGCCCGCGGGCAAGCCAGTCGCCCGCTGCACGGGTTGCTCTTCGCCGGGCCTGTGGTGGTCGCCATCCCGTCGCTGCTGGTGCTGGGGCTCGTGGCCACGGTGAGCCTGGGGCATGCGGCACCGGCCGTGGCCTTCGGCTTCACCGCCTTCGCCGTGGCCTGGGCGGGGCTGCGGGTCTGGTCGACGCACCGCTTCACCGTGGCCCTGGAGGCCGTGGAGCTCGGCGACCTACCCCAGGCTCGGGAGCGCCTGGCGGGCCTCGCCAGGGCCTGGGTGGCCACACGATCGGCGCGGGCAGCAGCGCGGCTCAACCTGGGCATGATGGCCCTCCAGCAAGGTGAGGGGCGGGAGGCGCTCCGCTGGTACGACGAGGTGGGAGCGGCCTCGGCGTGGGCTCAGGCGGGGCGGGCGCTGGCCTGTCTCCTGGTCGATGATCTCGACGCGGCGGCCGACGCGCTCGGGGCGGCCTCCGCATCCCCTGGTGCGCGTCAGGTCCAGGAGCAGCTCGACGCCGTGCGGGTGCTCCTCGTGTGGCGCAGCGATGGCCCCGAGACGGCCCAGCTCCTGGCCCGTCGGCTCGCGAGTCCGGTCGCCACGCCGCTGCACCGGGCGCTGCTCCTGGCCCTCGATCCACCGCCGCGGCCCCGCAGCCTCGACGAGGAAGTCGTGGCGCTCCTGCACAGCGGCCTAGGGCGGGCGTTGCCCGAGCTGGCGTCGGTGCGAACCTGAGCCTATGCCGGCGCTCGCCGGGCCGTGAGCAGGTGGCAGCGGGCCTCCAGCAGCACCGCACCACTCGGGGTGGCGTAGGGGGCGAGGCCCTTCCTGAGGGCGGCGTAGACGGCCTTGCGCTCCTGGTCGTCGCAGGCTTGGATCATGCCTCCGGCGCCCGGGTTGTCGCGCATCGCCTGCCAGGCGTCGTCGACGCTGGCGAGGGCCAGCGTGGTGTGGAAGGGGTGGACGCAGACCTCGTCGAAGCCGGCGGCCGTCACCTCGGCGCGGAGAGGCTCGGCGTCGGCCACCCGTAGCCACCCCGGGGGCCCTTTCTGCTGGTGCTGGGCCTTCACCCGCTCCGGGAGGGCCTCGAACACCGGCCCGAACTGTGCCTGGAACATCGGGTTTCGATCGGGGGGGAACCAGGTCGACGTCGCGAAGACCCCGCCGGGCCGCAGGACCCGTGCGGCCTCGCGCCATCCCGCGAGCCGGTCGGCGAACAGGAAGATCCCGAAGCAAGAGAACACGGCGTCGAAGCTCGCGTCGGCGTAGGTCAGCGCTTGGCCGTCCTGGGTCTCGCAGCGGAAGCGGGTGGAGGGGTGCAGCCGGCCGAGGTTGCGCTGGGAGACGGCGACCATGCCCCCCGAGAAGTCCGCGCCGACCACGAAGGGAGCGCCGCCGGCGGCCTGCTGTCGCTCCGCCCAGGACAGGGCCGGGCGTAGCAGGGCGCCGCTGCCGCACGCGACGTCGAGGATCTGCGCGTCGGGCCCGAGGCGCGCCTCGCAGAGGGTGAAGAGGGACCGCGCGACGGTGCCCGTGAGCGGGGCGAACACGCGGTCGTAGGTGGAGGCGTGACCGCCCCAGGGGTCCAGCTCGTTGGTCATCGGATGCTCCATGGCCGGGCGGTATCGTCCCGAGGCGCTACTTGCATCCGAGTTGCATCAAGGGGTCAGGGCGACGGCACGGCGTCGGCGTAGGCGGGTCGACCGAGGCGGCGGTAGGCGTCCCGGAGGAGGTCCCACAGGCGATCCGTCTCGTGGAGCCCGAGGTCGTAGCGGTCGTACCAGGCGTTCTGGAGGAGGTGCAGCGCCGTGCCGGGCTCGGTGCGCATCGCCGCTTCCGCTCGGTCGAGCGCGGTCTCGGGGTCGTACCGCAGGGCGTCCCGCGACCAGCTCGTGGCGGGCACGCGAAGGGTGAGCTTCGACTGCAGGGTGGCGCGATGGTAGCCGCCGCTCGGCGTGGGCAGGGTCTGGGCCAGGTCCTGGGCCGCGCCGATGGCCTGCGGGGTCGCGAGGAGGTCGGCCGCCTCTTCGGTGAGGGGGACGAGCCCACGTGTGATGGGGGCCACGTGCTCGACGCCACCGTGGGGGTAGTAGGTGACCACCGCCGGGCGACAGCCGGGCTCCTCGGGAGCGGAGAGCACCAGCGCGATGCACCCCGAGTCGACGCCGGTCGAGCCGAGGGCCCACAGCTCCGGCGGCAGCCAGTCGTCGTTGGTGGGGGCTCCCGCCGGGCCCCAGAGGAGCTCGAACAGGGGGGCCAGGTGGGCGGCGGTGGCGGGTAGGGTTCGCATAGGCTGCAGGACTATCGTGGTGTCGGTGGAAGCAAGAGGCTCGGGGCTGCGCCGGGGGCTTCTAGTAGTTGTCCCAGTGCTCGACGATCCGCCCGCCCTCGATGCGGAGGATGTCCACCTGGTCGAAGACTTCCCCGCCGTTGTCGACCTTGCAGAGCGTGGCGACGAAGTTGCCCTTTCCGACCAGGAGCACGAGCTCCTGGTAGACCAGGTCCCGGGTCCCGCTCTGGGCGAGCTCACGCACGATGGCGAGACCGTCGGGGACGTTGGGGTTGTGCTGCCGGTAGTCGTCGGCGAAGTAGTCCTCGATGCGGGTGGCGCGAGCGCCTGGGAAGAGGCAGTCCTCCAGCATCTTCCTCACCAAGGCCTTGTTCGCCTCCGTGTGCTCCAGGTCCGCGACCTCCGTAGGTCCGTCGATCTGGGTGCGACCGGACGGATTGGGTCCGCGCCACTCGCTGTGCACGGCCCATCGCTTCACGATGGTCTGGTCTTCGCCGGCAAGGAGGAACTCCGTGCCGACGCGGGCGGGGGAACCATCGTCGCCAGGGAGGAGGGTGTGGAGAAAGGTGGTTGGGCCGTCGTCCCAGGCTCGGACGACCTTCATGCCAGCGCCCCCACGAGGGCCTCGCCCACGGCGGAGGCGCTGCGTGGGTTCTGGCCCGTGATGACCCTGCCCGCCACGCACACATGGGGGCTGAACGGGAAGAACGCCCGCTCGAAGGTGGCTCCGCGGTCCCTCAGGGCGCCCTGGAGGGAGTACGGGACGTACCGTCGGTCGCCTGCGACCAGCTCCTCGACGTCGCTGTAGCCCGTGACGGTGGCCCCCTCGATCAGCTTGGAGCCGTCGGCCCGTTCGATGTTCAACAGGCCGGCGACGCCGTGGCAGACCGCGGCGACGTACCCCCCCTTCTCGTGGATGGCGGTGGCCAGGTGCTGCAGGCTCGGGTCGTCCGGGAAGTCCCACATCGTTCCGTGGCCGCCGGCGTAGAAGATCGCATCGAACCGGGTCGCATCGACCTCTGAGGCCGCACGGGTGCTCCGCAGGCGCGCCATGAACGCCTCGTCGTCGATGAGCATCTTGTCTCTGGCGGTCATGAACATCCAGCCCAGGCTTCGAGGGTCCAGTGGGATGTCCCCGCCGGCCGGGCTGCAGACCTCCCAGGTGTGGCCGGCCTGCTCGATCGCGCCGACGAAGTGCGTGAGCTCGCCGAACCACAGGCCCGTGGGCTTGTCGTGGTCGCCCCATCGGGCGGTGTTGGTGACGGCGACGAGGACGTGTTTGGACATGTGGGCCTCCGAGCGAGTAGATCGTGTCGATCGCGTTAATGCACTTAGAAGGTAGGTCTGTCCCGGTGGTGTCACCATTTCCGAGCCCATCAGAAACATGTCTCATCGTATCGATCGGCCCGAGATGCAGGACTTCGGTGAGCTCGACCTGCTCGCCGACATCCTCGGCGACGCCCACCGCGGGGTCGTCTACGCCCGTCGCTGGTTCCCCGGCACTTGGGCTCTCGGCATCGAGGACATCGATGTAGGCGCCTTCTACACCGTCACCCACGGCGAGCTGGTCATCCGACTGCCCGGGGAGGAGCCCACGACCCTTCGTGAGGGCGACATGGCCTTCGTCAGTGGCCATCATGTCGTCGCCAGCGACGCGGTCACGCGGCCCTTGCCGTTTACGATCGACCGCGTGCGGAGCCTCTCGGTCGGTGAGGGTGTCGGGAAGATGTGCATGCTGTGCTGGGCGTACCTCCTCGATCGGCCCGACCACCCTGTCTTCTCCCGCCTGCCGCCCATCATCTTGCTTCGCGCCGGTGAGCGGGCCCCGGCCGTGGACGCCCTGGTCGCGCTGCTCGCCCAGGAGTTCGACGCCTTCGCGCCGGGGGGCCGCACCCTCGTGGCCCACCTGACCGACGCCATCCTGGTGTGGGTCCTGAGGCACTGGATCGCGTCCGACCGGGCCTCCGACCCATGGATTCGCGCCCTGCGCGACCCCGTGCTCGCCCGTGCGCTCGCGCTGGTCCACAACGACTACGCCCGCCCTTGGACCCTCGAGAGCCTGGCGCGGGCGTCGGGGGCATCGAGGGCCACCTTGGCCCGGAACTTCCGGTCGGCGGTGGGGACGACGCCGATGCGCTTCCTGACCCGGCGCAGGCTCGCGGTGGCCAAGGAGCTGGTCGAGCGAACGACCATGACGCTCGAGGAGGTGGCCGCCGAGGTGGGCTATGGCTCGGCATTCTCGCTGAGCAAGGCGTTCAAGCGAGTCTACGGGGCCGCACCCACCCATCTCTGATGTGCACGAACCAACGAAAAAGCCCCGAAGCATCGCTGCTTCGGGGCTCTTCGGGGTTCGACCCGCAGGGGCTACTAGAGCTTCTGCGAGTAGAACTCGATGATGGCCGCTTCGTTCAGGTCGAACGGGAGGTCCATACGGTCGGGCTTGGATGTGAGCTTGCCGGCAGCCTTGGCCGGGTCGAACTCGAGCCAGGACGGGCGGGTGTAGCTGGTGGTCTGCTCGAGGATGCCCTGGATGAAGGGCTTGCTCTTGGACTTCTCGCGCACCGCGATCTCCTGGCCAGGCTTCACCTGGAAGGAGGGGCGGTCGACACGGTGGCCATCGACCATGATGTGGCCGTGCACCACGATCTGCCGCGCCTGCGGGATCGTGCGGGCCAGGCCCAGACGCCACACCAGGTTGTCGAGGCGGGACTCGAGCAGGGTGAGCAGGTTGATGCCGCTCGGCCCCTTCATGCGGGAGGCTTCCTTGACGTAGCGCTGGAACTGCTTCTCGAGGATGCCGTAGTGCCAGCGAGCCTTCTGCTTCTCGATGAGACGAACCTTGAAGTCGCTGGGCTTGCTGCGACGACGCGTACCGTGCTCACCGGGAGGGAAGGGACGATCCAGCGTCACCGCCGTCGTCAGCCCGGGAAGCACCGTACCCACTGCCCGACACTTCTTGAGCCGGGGTCCACGATAACGAGCCATTGTCTCGCTCCTTTGGGTGCAATGAGATGCCCAGGGAGGGGGGTTCGATCGGAGTGACCGTGGGCCCGCCCTGGGTGGTCAGCGCGAACGCCGACCCATTGAGGGGTTGTTTACTTGACTTCCCGATGCAGCGTGTAGCGCTTGAGGTACGGGTTGTACTTCCGCAACTCCAGCCGCTTCGGGGTGTTCTTCTTGTTCTTCTGGGTCGTGTAGCGGCTCATGCCGGGGACGCCAGACTCACGCTGCTCGGTGCACTCGAGGTGGATCACCTGCCGCGCCTGGTTTCTCTTCTTGCCCACCGATCACCTCGGTCTGTCGCCGCGCTGGCTTGCGCGACCCCGGTGACTATCTGCACCCCGCAGGGTCGGCAAGCCCGCAGACCGTCCCTCGTCTCGGATACAGCGAGACGGGAGGTGCCGTGCCGACGGTGCAGGTGCTCGAGAGCTACCAGGGGATCGCGAAGGAGGAGTGGGACGCCCTGGTGGGGGAGGGCTCTCCGTTCCTGGAGCACACCTTCCTCGCCGGCCTGGAGGCGTGGGGCTGTGCAGTGCCCGACACGGGCTGGACCCCTCGCCCCGTGCTCGTTCGCGACGACCAGGAGCGGCTGGTGGGGGCGGCCCCGGCGTGGGTGAAGACCCACTCCATGGGCGAGTTCGTGTACGACCACAGCTGGGCCCACGCCGCGGAGCGAGCGGGCATCTCGTACTACCCGAAGCTGGTGGTGGGGGTGCCCTTCTCGCCGGTCACGGGGGGGCGCTTGCTCGTGGCGCCCGGAGCCGATGCCTCCAAGGTACGCACGGCGCTGCTGGCCGGTCTCCAGGCCGCGGTGGAGGGCCTCAACGGTCTGCACGTCTTGTTCGACACCGAGGAAGAGGCGGGCTGGCTGGCCGAGCGTGGCGCCTTCTCGCGACTCCAGTTCCAGTTCCACTGGACCAACCGCGGCTACGAAGACTTCGAGGGCTTCCTGAAGCGGTTCTCGTCGAAGAAGCGCAACAAGATCCGCCGGGAGCGGAAGGAGCTGCGGGGCCTGCGCATCGAGGCCACGGTCGACCCGGGCGCCGAGCGGCTCGACATCATGCACCGCTTCTACGTGCAGCACTGCCGCAACTTCGGCCCCTGGGGCCGGGTCTACCTGTCGCGGGACTTCTTCCAGTACCTGGGGGAGCAGTGGGGGGAGCGTCTGCACGTGGTGCTCGCGTGGGATGGCGATCGCCCGGTGGCCGGCACCTTCAACATCACCAAGGGCGACCGCCTCTACGGCCGCCACTGGGGCGCGGAAGACGACGTGCGCTTCCTGCACTTCGAGGTCTGCTACTACCAGGCGATCGACGAGTGCATCCGCCGCGGGCTGCGGGTGTTCGAGCCCGGGCACGGGGGCGGCCACAAGTACCGTCGCGGGTTCGAGCCCACGGTCACCTACTCGAGCCACTGGCTGGCCCACGGTGGGCTTCACCACGCCCTCGCCGAGCACAGTGCGGCCGAGGCAGCGGCCGTGCGGCGCCAGGTGCAGGAGCTGCGCGAGGTCTCGCCGCTGAAGCCCACGTAGCGGGCCTGGTGGTCAGCGCCCCGAGGTCGGGCGCTTCCGAAGCCGCGGCAGCACGTGCTCGCCGTGGAGAACCTTCTGCACGTGCTCGGTGCGGAGGAAGTCGTGGGGGAAGCCGAGCTCGATCCCGCTGGCCTCGTCGAGGCGGGCACGCTGGGCCTCGCTGAGGTGGACCCCGCCTGTGCCGAGGGTGTCGGCGAGCTGGTCGACGGTGCGGGCGCCCACGATGGGCACCAGGCCGTAGCCCCGCCCCATGACCCAGGCGAGGGCCACCTGGGTGGAGCTGGCGCCGATCTCGTCGGAGATGGCGCGCTATATGGAAGACCCGGCCGAGATCGACCGAATTCTCAAGGACGGCGCCGACCGCGCCCGCGCGATTGCGGCGCCGATGCCTCGGGCGCCGCCGCTGACCAGGGCAACTTTGCCGTCCAACCGTCCCATGGGGTTTCCCTTCCACAAAGCAACCGCCAGCGCTGCAAGCACTCTGCGACGGGCCGGCCGGGATACGGTCAGCTATCCCAGCTTCGCGGCGGGAGGAGGGGTTGGGCAGGGCCGTTGGGCCCAAGGGTTCGACGCCGGCGGGCAGGGCGGCCGGCGTCGCGAGTCCGCTAGAGGTGCTGGATGCCAGCCCGCTGCATGGCGTCCTTGTAGACGGCGACGTTCTTGGCCAGGAGTTCTTCCTGCTTGGCCGGCGACACCGCGAAGGCGCGTCCGCCCAGGGCGGTGGCTTTGTAGATCTTCACGCCCTTGTTCTTGAGCGAGGAGTGGTACGTCTTCTCGAAGAGCGTCAGGAAGGCGTGGGCGTCCGCGCCGTGGGCGATAATCGCGGAGGTGCGCTTGTTGATCTTCATGAACTGCCGGAAGGGCCGCAGGCCGTCGGTCTTTTCCTGGACATTCAGGGCGGAGGGGAGCTCCGGGTCGCGGACCCAGGGGTAGGCGTTCCACGGCATCACGTAGCGCGGGTTGAGCTCGACGGCTTCGTAGATGGACGTGGCGCGGCGGGCGGTCTCATCCTCGTTGAAATGCGAGACGAATCCCGATTCGCAGCCCTTGCCGGGGGCGATATGGAGGCTCACGATCCGGCACTCGTCTTCATCATGGACAGGGTCGACGTAGGGGACCACGGACCCCGGCTTCTTCTCCATCAGTTCGTCGCAAAGTTGTGTCACGGCCGCGATGTTCGGTTCCTGCAGCAGGGTCTTCTTTTCGTCCCAGTCAATCGTCACGATTTCTCCCTCAGCACTTGGCGT
>ENA-OWNT01002162-OWNT01002162.1-seawater-metagenome-genome-assembly--contig:-NODE-2162-length-21221-cov-6.087826_pt1 | contig 21221 bp, 20 predicted proteins | sample MGYA00238136_ERZ651165 | MGnify/ENA primary metagenome ERZ651165 (study PRJEB26861, sample SAMN08777766) | seawater metagenome | isolation source: coastal seawater | place: USA: Florida | collected...
CCTTTGGAAAAGGTAGACAAAACAGGTAAGTTAAACGGCTACACAATTGGTAAATATCCTGATAAGCCTTTAAAAAACAATCCCATTTATTTACCCCCATCAGGACTTATTGAAGTATCGCCAGAACAAACAGACGTAAGGTTGTCGCCCAATTTCACCCTAGGTCAATTTCTATCCAAGCAGCAACAAGGATTTCCCAAATATGTACATTTGCGAGCAGGCCTTTTGTTGAAACTGGAAAAAATACTGCACACCTTAAATGACGAAGGGCATGCAGTTGAAGGATTAACCATAATGAGTGGATATCGCACTCCGTTCTACAACAAAGCTATTGGCAATGTTCAGTACAGCCGTCACGTTTGGGGTGGCGCGGCAGATTTCTATATCGATCAGTCACCGAAAGATGGGGTGATGGATGACCTCAATAAAGACGGTGTGGTAAACCGTGAAGACGCTGTTTGGCTAGCCAACTTTATCTCAAATATGTCTAAACAAGGCGCTTTCGGCCCAAGAATCGGTGGGCTTGGTATTTACGGTGCTAATGCGGCGCACGGGCCTTTTGTTCATGTGGATGTGAGAGGAACCCTAGCACGCTGGTAGAATTGTTGGTTTCGGGGCAAATAGCTATGCCCCACCTTCAAAGTCAATTTTCACCCATTTAGCGGTTGGGTTAGTGTCGGTACTCTGGTGGGATAGGCAAATCCCGTTTAAGTGGCTTAGGACGTTTGCCCTTACCTGCTCTATGCGCTTTTAACTGATAAACATGTGCGAGCACCTGCGCTACCGCCATAAATAAAGCGTTAGGAATTTCATCGTCCACTTCAGTGGAGTAGAAAATGGCGCGGGCAAGCATGGGAGAAGGGATCAACGGCACATCGTTGGCGGTAGCAATTTTTCTGATGTGCATCGCCAGCTCATCAGCACCTTTAGCGACCACAACCGGCGCCCTTACCCCCTTCTCGTCATATTTAATAGCAACAGAAAAGTGAGTAGGGTTGGTCACGACAACGTCTGCTTGTGGTACTTCCTGCATCATGCGCTTGGTTGCAGCCTGATATTGCAGACGGCGAATTCGGCCTTTAACCATAGGGTCGCCTTCCGCATTTTTCCGTTCGTCTTTAACCTCTTGCTTGGTCATCTTCATTTCTTTGTTGTGCTTATACATTTGATAAGGCACATCAATGAGCGCGATAGGGATCATGCCGCACACCAGAATAAGAAACGCCCACTTAAGCATGTCGAGTGCGTGAAAGATGTTTCCCGGATAAAGCTCCATATCAAGGTGGAGCGCTTCATCTTCAAAGAACAGTAACGCTCCGATGGCCATGCCAATTATGACCACCACTTTCGCTATAGACTTGAGTAACTCAACCAAGCCGTTCATGCCGAACATACGCTTGAAGCCTTGAATAGGGCTCATTTTTGAACCCTTAGGTTTTGCACCTTCCCAGGTAAAGTTAAAACCGCCAAGGGCGATAGAGCCATAAATGCCCGCTATCATTGCCACAACCATGTATAGCAGCACGGCAGGACCTACTGCCGAAAAGGCTTCACCCCATGCGCCAAACATGTGGGTGATATCATAGGTTTCGTCACGAGAGAGAATGAACATTCTCTGAGTAAGTTTAAAAACAGATTCAGCAATCCACCCGCCCACAAACAAGAACATAAAAGCACTGACGATAAGTACTAGGGTCGTAGAGAGTTCACGGGATCGGGCTAGCTGCCCTTTTTTTCGGGCATCTTCGAGTTTTTTCCCCGTGGGGTCTTCTGTTTTTTCGCTTGAATCTGCCATGTTTTCCTACGAACAAATATTCAATAGTTCACACATAAACTGTTCGGCTCTAAACCATTGGGTTTCGAAGTGTGCAGTAAAGTTATCAAGTGTTATCCAAATAATCAGTAATCCCATTACCTGAGCAATGGAAAAACCAATACTAAAAATGTTTAGCTGTGGTGCAGCTTTGGTCATTACGCCAAACGCCAAGTTCACGATAAGCAGCGAGACGATTGGCGCAAGGGAAAGGGTCACTGCCGATATGAACATCCAGCCGGCCCAATGGGCAATATCGCGGAACTGTTCACCGGTCCACCATGCTTCGCCTATGGGAAACGCCTCAAAGCTCATGACTATCATTTGGATCATGGACAAATGCCCATCCAAGGTCCAAAACAATAAGGTCGCTAGTATCAGATAAAACTGGCCGACTGCGGGCACGTTAATACCGTTTACCGGGTCAACGATTGACGCAAACCCCAAACCGGTTTGCATTGCTATAATTTGACCTGCAAGCACGAAGGTATTGAGCACCATCATTGATATAAAACCAATAGCAATGCCTATTAGCAACTGCTGAATAACGATTAAAAATGTGCCCACATCCACCAAATTTTCTATGGGTGACGGAGGCACTACCGGCATGATAATGAGCGTGAGCATTATACCCAACAAGGCTCTTACCTGCGGAGGAATTGATTTAGCACTCAAGCCAATCATTGCCACAAACAAGCCGCTAATGCGCATAAACGGCAGCAGCATGTCTGCAAGGAATTGATTGATGGTCGCGAGTTCGACTTCCACAGCTTTAGCCTTCTATCCCACAACCTGCGGGATCATATCAACCATTCTGAAAGTAAAGTCCATAAGCTGTTGCACCAACCAGTTTCCGCCCCAACTCAGCGCGAGAAGCGTAACAAGTAAGCGGGGCAAGAAACTCATGGTCTGTTCGTTGATACTGGTCGCCGCCTGAAAAACAGCAACAACTAGACCTACGATCAAGCTTGGAACAATCACCGCAGATACTAACACGATAACCATGAACATGGCTTCTCGCAGTATTTCTACAAAGACTTCTGGTGACATAAGCCCTCCTAGACGCCCATGCCGAAGCTGGTCGCCAACGTGCCGAAAATCAAGTTCCATCCATCAACCAACACGAACAACATGAGCTTAAACGGCAAAGATACAATCATAGGTGAAAGCATCATCATACCCATAGCCATCAATATAGACGCTACCACCAAGTCAATAATAAGAAAGGGAATAAATAGCATAAAACCGATTTGAAACGCGGTTTTAAGTTCACTGGTTACAAAAGCCGGAATTAGGATGGTTAGCGGTACTTCATTGGTATCAGCGTATTTTCCTTCGTCTCCGGCTATTCGTACAAACGTTTCTAAGTCTTTTACCCGTGTTTGAGAAAGCATAAACGCGCGCATAGGGCCTTTGGCTTGCTCAAGAGCGTCTAAACTGGTGAGCTGCTCGTTAAGGTAAGGCTGTAAAGCTCGCTCGTTCACCTCTTCAAACACCGGCGCCATAATAAACATGGATAGAAACAAACTAACGCCAATGAGTATCTGGTTTGACGGTGATTGTTGTAAGCCAATCGCCTGACGCAAAATAGACAACACCACAATAATACGCGTGAAAGAGGTCATCATCATGATAAACGCAGGAATAAGGCTCAGCGCTGTCATGATAAACAGCGCTTGAAGCGTCATCGTGTAGTCTTGAGAACCATCTTGATTGGTTGTCACCGTGACTGCGGAAATTCCCTGCTGAGCATAGGCGGGCTCAACAAGAAGTAATAAGGGCAGTATTAAAAGTAGCCAGGCAAACTTACGCATCTCTCGACTCTTCCTTTGTTTTATTCTTTTCTATATTCGGGTTGAGCTTTTCCGCCATGGCAGCAACAAGTTTTTGTTTAAACGCATCGGCACCATTTTGTTGCTCGCCTGTGGTTTTGTTCACACCTTTCACAGGCACATCGAGATTCTTATCTAATTTGCTTAAATGAGAGATGTTGTGACTGGTTACACCAATGAGGTGCTGCTCTTCACCTACCTGAATCACCATGATTTTTTCTTTTGTGCCAACAACCATGCTGGCCGCGACTTTCATTTGATTTCCACCCATCGCAGTGACATTAAATCGACGCATCACATAAGCGAGAGCGAAAATGACGCCAACAACGACAAGTAAAGAAAGGAAAATTGACAGTACCGACGTGGGATTGGTGATTGACTGGGTCGACTGCGCGACGGCTATCTGGCTAAATAAAAGGGGCAGCATTGCGCAACCCCTTACTTTATAAGAAGTTTTATCTGAGCTTCTTGATTCTCTCAATTTGACTAATAACATCCGTTAATCGAATACCGAATTTGTCGTTGACCACTACTACTTCTCCATGAGCAATCAACGTGCCATTAACTAATACATCTAGTGGCTCACCGGCAACACGATCCAGCTCCACCACAGAACCCTGGTTCAACTGTAGCAGATTTCGGATACTTATTTGACTACGACCGACTTCCATCGAAATAGTCACGGGTATATCTAGAATGGTATCTAGCTTTTTCTTTTCTTCTTGCGTAATCGGCGCGTCGTCAGTTAATTCGTCAAGTTCAGCAACTTGTACGTCTTCGTTATCGCCAGCCTCTTGTTCCGCTTCAGATTCGGCTTGTTCGGCCATTGCCGCTGCCCAATCGTCCATACCGTCTTCACTCATGGGAACTCCCCTCTACCTTACAGGTCTTCTTCGAGTACTTGCAGTTCTGCGTCATTATCAATAATGCGCCCACCGCGGGTTAATAACTGTAGCTCAGACTTCACTGAAGTCGGTCTTGCAATCTTCTCTACAATTTTCAGCGCCAAATTGTCGCGACTGCGACCTAACTTAGCCCTGAACGTGGGTAAATCTTCAATTAATACTGTGATAGTTTCTGGCATCTCCACAGGGATGATATCGCCAGGTTTAAACTCCATCACATCGCGAAGTGGTACATCAACGTCTAGCATATGCGTAGTTAACGCTACTTTAACGTCCATGATTTCATCGCGAAGGGCCTTACTCCAACGTAAGTCTGTATCTTCTTTATCGCTTTGAACACCTGCATCAAGCAATTCGCGAATGGGCTCTAACATTGAGTATGGCAAGGACACGTGGAAGTCGCCACCGCCGCCATCTAGTTCGATATGGAACGAGCTGATGACCACCACCTCGGTCGGGCTCACAATGTTCGCCATCGCAGGGTTTACTTCTGAGTCCAAATATTCAAACGACACATCCATGACTGGTGCCCAGGCTTCTTTATAATCTTCAAAGATTATTTTAAGCAGCATCTGGATAATACGGCGCTCCGTTGGCGTAAACTCCCGGCCTTCAATCTTCGCATGATAACGTCCATCACCGCCAAAGAAGTTGTCTACCAGAATAAATACCAAGCGGGCTTCCATGGTGATAAGCCCCGTGCCTTTAAGCGGACGGAAGCGCACCATGTTCAAACTCGTTGGAACGAATAACGTATGAATGTATTCGCCAAACTTGATCATCTGAATACCGTTAATCGATACTTCAGCTGAACGTCGCATCATGTTGAACAAGCTCACACGCATATGACGTGCGAAACGTTCATTAACTATTTCAAGCGTAGGCATACGCCCACGCACAATTCTGTCTTGCGAGGAGAAGTCGTACTCGAGCGTAGAAGCATCAGAGTCGCTGCCGCCGACCTCTTCTTCTTCTACATCATCTACCCCGTGTAATAGGGCATCGATTTCATCTTGAGATAATAAATCACTCACCGTCTTCTACCTTACTTAGTCAATGCATTACTGCATGACAAACCCAGTGAACAATACGCGCTCAACTACATCGCTGCCCGTAATGTCCTTTAATGCTTTTTGTACTTCAGTTACTGCCTGCTCGCGAAGCTCAATTTTACCGGCTTCGGTAACCAGATCGTCTGCGTTTGAAGTACTAAAAGCCTGTAGTAATGTCCCTTCAATTAGCGGTATATGCGTCTTCGCCAGCTCTTCATTGTCAGAACCGCGCACAAGCAACTGCACTTTTATCTGAACCAACCTGTCTCTTCCTGCGCCCGGCACGTTAAAAACAAATGGTCGTGGCATCGCTACGTAAAGCGCAGTGCCCATTTCAGCTTTCCCTGCTGCTGATGCTGGTGCACTCGCAGCCGCTGCGGCGGCATCAGTCTCGGCAAGCTGTTCGGCTGCTGGCTCATCACCGCCTGCGAACAATAAGAAATAGGCAGCTGCACCGCCTCCTAAAAGAACCACAGCGATAATGATGATCAACATCATTTTGCCTTTCTTTTTACCGCCTTCTTCTACTTGTAATTCTTCTTCAGCCATGTGTAACTCGTCAGTAATGCTCGGAAAAAACGTATTATCAAGGTTCCGTCAAAAATGGCAATGCCATTATTTGAGGAAAACAATATGTGTACGGGTAATTTTTTGCGTCTTCACGCTTCCTATTACCCTCTAATACCACCTACTGCTCACTCCTTTCATTCAAAACATAGCAGCGTTTACGTATTCTCTCTATGCGACCTATTGGTAATAATTCATACGGGATGTGGTTAAGCGTAAAAGTCTATGCCGCCCTTGTCCGCGCGCGAAATCGACTGTTCAATAACCCGCATGCCATCCGTGTCGTCTACACCGTCATTTTCTCCACGATCCCCAGCTCCCTGACCTTGATGACTGTTTCCTGCAAGTTGTTGGCCATTTTCTTGACCAGAAGAATTATCTTTCCTAACTTGGGCGTCGCCTAACTCAATACCCTGTTCTGAAAGCATATCCCTTAGCTTAGGCATAGCATCGGCCAACGCATCTTTAGCTTGCTGTGATTGCACAACAAAGCTCACGCTTGCAGCGTCACCCGCCACATTTACTCTCACCTGCATACTGCCAAGCTCGGGAGGATCTAAGCGAATTTCAGCCATGGTATTTCGCGCATTAACCATCCAGCGAATTTTCTCACTAAGCTGCTGCTGGCCGTCGCTCTTATGAATATTGACCGCTTTATCAAAACCTTCAAACTGCTGCTGAGTTTTTGACGCTTCAGCGCGAAGCTGAGAGTTTTCCTGCATAACCGATTCAGTTGGATTGACCAATCCAGCAATAGCGTGTTGAGCACTTGCTTGCGTTTGCGTCATCAAATTTAAGAATTGACTGGCTTGACCGTCTACACGCGCTGTCATTGAAGCAACCACATCAGCACTTACCGCAGCATCTTTTGCGGCATCGGCAACAATAGTTGATAAATCAATGCCAGGCTCTCTACCTTGCTGGACTTGTTGCTGAAACTCGTTAATACCAGCGATAATGTTAGCCTTCACCGCTTGTTGCTGCGCACCACCAGGCAGAGCCGCGACTACACGCTCTGCAAACGCTTCTGTTGCCTTTTGCGCGCTTTGTGGCGATAGCTCACTTATCGCTGAAAGCAGGTCGCTTGAAATTTCTGTAGCACCAAAAGAATCAACTACCTTGGTTTGCTCGCCGCTGTTATCAACGTTTGACAGCCCCTCAGACGATACTGATTTAGCGTCGTTTGATGCTGCTGTATTTACCGCCACGCTGCCGACAACAGCTGCCTCTGAAGTTAACTCGGCCAATAACTCTTGAGCCTCGGCGAGATTGTCATCAAGAGATTTGGCCTGAATATTGTTAAGTTCATCTGCTAGTAGACTTAGTACGAGCGATTCATCAGCCGATTTTTTACCGCTTTCAGATAGCCCATTTAACGTTTCTAACATACCGCTTAATGCATTTGCGGCTTCAGTGTCTGACGCTAGACCTTGTTCGGGATTTTCTGTGTGCTCAGTCTGCATGAGCTTGGCAATTAATGCTGAAAGCTCATTGTCATTTTTTACTTTTTTATCTAAATTAGTATTGATATCGGTTTGCGCATTTGAAGACGCATTGTTTGCTTCACTATCACTTCCACTCTGTTGATTGTTAGCGTTGCCACCAATAAGAAGTGAAGTTAGTGCAGTGAGTGTTTGTTGTGCTTCAGACGACAGGGATTCGATGGCTAATTCACCATCATTGTTACTATTAAGTTGCGACAAAAGATGAGCCATGACCGATGGCATATCGCTCGCATCCACATCCTCCGGAAGCTTCCAAAGTTTTCCGCTTTCTTTTATAGATACGACGTTAACTGCCTCGCCTGCAGCTTCAGAGAGACCCTTATCTTCTGTGGTACCTGATTCACCTGAAGATTCATCACTTTTTCCAAAACGATTGGCTACCGTCTCAACGTAGGCAATCCAGTCTGGCTCGCCATCGTCTTTGCTTGGCTTTCCATCTGGCGTGCCAGGTGAGGTAATAACGCCAGCCTCGGCATCTTTCCTGCCGCCTTCTCCAATGACATACTGCGCGTCGGCCACGTTTTTTTGTTCAACGGCGCCTTCAGCGTCATCAATAACGAGATTGGTATTTTCACCGTCAGTTGAAGGCTGCGTTGTCGTTGCTGAACCTTGCGCAACCTCGTGTGCACCAAGCGCTGCATTTTCTTCTTGATTTGCATTATGAGAGTCAGCTTCAGACTCAGCTGGAATATCTGTCACTTCGTCACGAACAGGTAAATCCGTATGTCCCGCATCGCGGTTTTTACCATTTTTGATCGTGTCACTGGAGACTGAAGATTGGGGAGCCGCTCTGTCCGAACGGTTTGCTGTTCGAGATTGAGCAACCTGATCTTCTTTTTCGTTTAAAACAAAATCTGACTTGGTCGTTTTCGCGTCTTGATAAAGTCGGTTAAATGCTTGGTTATTTTCATTGTTCGCTTGTTGCTGAGTTCCGATACCCGTTCCAACGGCTTTCGCCGTACCAGAAGCAGAGAATGGTAATGCGGCAATGTCTGTTTTATGTGCGGCAACTTGTTGCATATTGTCCTACCGTCCTACATTTAAATCGTCTTTCACCAAGAAGACGTATCGTGATGCGAATGATTCACGTGGCGTTTTATTACAAAAAACTTGATGCCATTTCATCGCAAACCCACCAACGCTTACTTTAATTACAATCACTTAGCATTACTTAGTCAGCATGTATCGCTATGATTTTTCGCTACGGCCCTTAGTCGCCCTCGCTGAATTTCAAACGCTATACTGTGTGATGAAACTCAAAGAAACGATGATTTACCGTAGTAGCGATTGCAAAGTAATTACGTCGCGCTAGTACATTATGAAATGGTTTTTGCAAGGGTTGAGCCAAAGTGGCAGAGGCTCGACTAATTATCAGAAAGGCGAGCGCTTAGCTCTGAAAAATCGTTGGGTAGCGAACTCATCCATCATGGCCTGCTCAGCTCTGGCTTCTTTTTTCTGCTCTGCCAACTTTTTCTTATCTAGCAACAAGGTAACAGCTTTCACTTTTTGTTGTTGCTTTAGCCAAAGTTGCTTTCGCTGATCCGCCGCCATTTGTGCACGAGCAATCACTTGCATCTGTTGTTCGCATGCTTTATCCAGTTTTCCAACGAAGGATAAATGCTGCTGATAATAGGTGGCGGTAACACCTGCTTGACCGGTTTGTTGAATACCTTTTATGTAGTCAATGCGGTACTGCTCAAGACTGGTTAGCTTTTGCTTTTGCTGATTAACGTTCTGTTGGGCCTGTTTGTAGTATCGGGCTTCTCGCTGCTCTTTTTCGCGCTCGAATTCAGCTAAACGTTCTAGTTGTTTAGACATTATGCGATACCTTTTGGAAAGTTGATGACTTCTGGATCATAGCCAAGCTAACTTGCATTGCAGCGCTATACATTAGCCTTGCCCCAGCCCTTTAGCCAGTGCAGCCATGCCTTCTAAGCTCTCGTCATACGGTATGACTTGTTTCATCCCTTGCTGCAATAAAGCGTTGATTGCAGGCTCTGCGCGAATTGCCAGATCAATACGCGGGTCTGATCCTTTCGCATAAGCGCCAATAGAAATGAGGTCTTGGTTTTGTTTGTAGTTTGAATAAACTTGTCGAATACGACGCGCCATCAATTGATGTTCTTCGCTCACGACCATTGGCATTACACGGCTTATTGACGCCTCAATATCAATAGCAGGGTAATGACCGCTGTCAGCAAGGGTTCGCGACAACACCACGTGACCATCTAAAATAGCGCGAGCAGCGTCAGCAATGGGGTCTTGCAAATCGTCACCTTCGGTTAGCACCGTATAAAAAGCCGTTATAGAGCCCTGTCGCTCGCTGCCGTTACCTGCACGTTCTACTAGTGCGGGCAGCCGAGCAAACACCGAAGGCGGATAACCTTTTGTGGCTGGTGGCTCACCCACAGCTAATGCAATCTCACGCTGCGCCATGGCATAGCGAGTTAACGAATCAATCAGCAACAGCACCTTCATACCTTTGTCGCGGAAGTACTCAGCAATCGTTACCGCAGTTTCACATCCTTTCAATCGCATAAGCGGCGAAGTATCGGCTGGCGCTGCCACTACAACCGCCCGTTGGCGTTCTTCTTCTGTCAGTATTTCGTGGATAAACTCTTTTACTTCTCGGCCACGCTCACCTACAAGCCCAACCACGACCACATCGGCTTCACAGCCTCGGGTCATCATGCCAAGTAGCACACTTTTACCCACGCCACTTCCTGCAAAAAGCCCCATACGCTGACCAACGCCAACCGTATTTAACGCATTGATGGCACGTACGCCAACATCCATAGGGGTGTTGATTGGACGGCGAATGAGCGGGTTCATAGGAGGACGCGTGGTGGGAGCTCGCGCTTCGGCATTGATTTCACCCAGTCCGTCAAGGGGCTGACCGTTGCCATCGACCACACGACCCAACAGTCCCATACCTACCGGCAAACCGCTTTGCCGGTTTAACGGCATAACGCGACTCCCTGGCACAATACCGCGAACCGCTTCAGTGGGCATCAAATAGGTAATATCATCACCAAAGCCAACTACTTCAGCTTCTATTTCGCCTTCGATGGTTTGCACTAAACATTGACTGCCCACCGGCAGCTGGCAACCTACAGCTTCAAGGGTAAGCCCTATGCCCCGGACTAATTTTCCCGCCGCAACAACGGGTGGCGATGTCACTTGTTTAGTAAGTGATTCAAAATGGGCATGCCAAGGGCTAGTCATTAGATAAACCTTGGTTTAAAAGAAACTTATCGATAACGTCGCGGCATCGACGCTCAATCGACACATCTACGGCATTTTGCGCAGTGGTAATGTCACAGCCACCGCGTTCCATTGCTGGTGCTTCAACCAAATTCCAGCCTTTTTTGGTCATTTCCTCTTCACCAAAATGCTCTTTTACCAATTCAATATCTTCAGGATTCATATGAATTTGATAGTCAGCTTGATTAATTGGTAGCGCCTTAATACCTTCGCTTAACGCCTGCATTATAACCTGTTGGTTAGTACTTACCTCTGTTTTAATAACTGCTTTTGCAAGAGTTACGGCGAGTTTTACCAATTGATCTCGGGTTTCATCGTTGGCTTGCGAGAGTGGGTCGTGAAATTTTTCAGCAAGCATTTGCCACACCTCGGCTTGTGCCGTCATTTGCTGGCGGCCTTCTTCAAGCCCTTGTTCAAGCCCTTCGGTGTGACCTTGCTCTTTACCTTCCGCTAAACCTGCTTCAAGACCTTGCGCTTTTCCTTCTTCAAAACCTTTTTCTTTGCCTTCCTTATAACCTTCATCGTAAGCAGCCTGACGTATAGCTTCTATTTCTTCAGCGGTAGGCGGCTTAATCTCTTCCTCAACTTCAGGCGGTTCATACTTCCAGTCCGAACGTTTGTTTAACGCGTTGGTCGGCTCGTTTTCTCGGGGTGCAGTGGGGTCATCAACGAAAGGTAGGTCCCATTTTTTAGCTTCATTTACTTCGTTTTCGCTGAAACTTTTTTTGGCAGTCATATATTTACCTAGGCTAAATGAGTGACGGGACTAGCGTTCCTACAGGAACTCTTCGCCACCGCCACCACCAAGCATGATTTCACCAGAGTCAGAAAGTCGACGGGCAACAGAAAGGATCTCTTTCTGCGCAGTTTCCACTTCACTAATACGCACAGGACCAAGCGCTTCCAAGTCATCATTAAGCATTTCAGCAGCACGCTTAGACATGTTGCGCATAATTTTGTCTTTGAGCTCTTCGTCAGCACCTTTAATGGCTTTAAGCAGCGCGTCTTGCTGTACTTCGCGCAGTATGGCCTGAATACCCTTGTCGTCTACATCGACTAAATTGTCGAATACAAACATCAGGTCTTGAATTTGCTGGCTCATCTCTTCGTCTTGCTCGCGAATAGCATCCATCAACTGACCTTCTATCGCGGTATCTAGGTAGTTCATGATGTTCGCCGCTGACTTCAAGCCGCCCATTTTGGCTGCTTGTGTACCCGCTTGACCTGCAAACTGTTTCTCCATGATTTCGTTCAGCTCTTGTAGTGCAGCCGGCTGAACTTCCTCTAGATTTGCTATACGCATTAGCAAGTCGAGTCGCACTTTTTCAGGGAACTGCGCCAATATTTCAGCACTTTGTTCAGGCTCTAAATAAGACAATACGATAGTTTGAATCTGCGGGTGCTCATTACGAATAATGCTGGCTACTTGCTTAGAATCCATCCACTTCAATGAGTCTAGGCCTTTTGCACCGCTTCCCATCAGGATTTGATCAATTAGGTTTGCGGCCTTATCTTCACCTAACGCGGCTGTTAGCGCACGTTTAACAAAGTCTTGGCTTTGGAAGCCAATGGTACTGTAATTCTGAATTTCTTCGATAAAGTGCTTATGAACCGCCGTAATTTTGGTTTGCGTCATATCGTCCACTTTTGCCATTTCAGTACCGAGCTTTTGTACTTGCTTGGGCTCTAGGTGTTTCAATATCTGGGCGGCGTCTTCTTCAGAAAGACTCAGCAGCAAGATGGCCGCTTTTTCTACGCCTTCTAATTTACTGACGTCGTATGACGGCTCGTCAACATTGGCAAGTTCTTCAGCCATAATCTTATCTCACTACTCGTCTTGCATTAACCAGCCCTTCACTACTTGGGCTGATAACTCAGGTTCATTGGCCACAAGGGCACGTACGGCTTTAAGTACATCTTCATCTTTGTGCAGGTCAGGCAGCATGAGTGAACCATCTGGCGCAAAACCTACCTGTCCTTCGTCAAAGTCAGACGTTAACATGCTAATGGTGTCGTCGCCTAAATCTAAGCCTTCGTCTGCATCAAATTCATCGGCGTCGTTCGACTCATCAGGATTAATAAGACGACGTAGCATAGGACGAATCACGAAGATGATAAGCACTATTATAACCAAGCCACCAACAACTAGCTTAAGAATTGGTAGAAATCCGGGCTGCTCCCAAATAGGCGCGTCTTCAATTTCCCCTGCGTCCATCCGAGTAAAGGGCACGCTTACAACTTCTAACGAATCACCACGGGTAACGTCAAAGCCAATGCCGCCCTGTAAAAGCCTACGTATGTTGAGAATCTCTTCTTGTTTACGCGGTGTTGGCGTCATCGCACCGTCTTCACCCGCAACTTGGGTATAGTCCACCGCCACAGATACACTTAATCTGCGAATAACCCCTGTCTGTTTCTTGGTATGACTGATAGTGGTATCAAGTTCGTAGTTGCGCGTAGACTCTTTTGCTGTGCGCCCAGGCATAGTTTGTTGACTGCCGCCCACTGCATTTTCTGGAATATTAGAATCTAATGGAGGTTGATTAGACAGTGCACCAGGAATACCGCCAACACCGCCACCTACGCTGTTTTCTTCCATGATCATCTCACTGCGAACCGCAGGTAAATCAGGGTTGTAGCTACGCTGTGTTTGTTCCATAGCTGTAAAGTCCATGGTAACGTCAGCTTGTGCTGTGTAGTTACCTATGCCCAATACTGGAATCAGTATCGCGTCAATTTTTTCTAAGTACTCTTGCTCACGCTGGCGCTCAATCTCGTATTCTTTTCTGGCACGAGCACTCATAGAATCTTGAGAGCCTGAGTTAAGCAGACGACCATTGCTGTCTGTTACGGTTACCTTAGACGGCTCCATGTTTTGCACTGCAGACGCCACAATATCGACAACAGCATCAACCTCTTCACCTGCAATAACGGCACCGCGCTTAGCCGTTAGCACAACGGTTGCCGACGCTTTCTTCTCTCTTCGCGCAAATACGTTCTCTTTAGGCATAGCTAACAAGACACGGGCTTTTTGAATGCTTGCGATATCTTCGATAGTGGCCGCGATTTGTTGCTCGCGGGCGTGTTTTAGACGTTCCATCTCAACACGCTGGCTCACGCCAAACCCCATATCCTGCATAATGATATCGGTACCGGCATCAGAGACCTTAGTTAACCCTTGGCGGGTCATGCCTAAACGAATATTTTGGAATTCGTCACTTCTTACGTAAACAATATTGCCTTCAAGCTTATAGTCGATTTGGTTCGCATCCATATAATCGAGGGTTTCAATAAGCTCTTGGGTTTCCATTTTCGCAAGTGGACGGTAATCAGGTTCTTGCGACCAGATAAGAATAAAAATAGCGATGGCGACGCAGATTACCAAAACAACCACAAGGGCCATTTGGCGCATCATATCTGCGCTACCTAAAGTGTCCATAAAACCAGATTTGTTTTCTGGCTCATTGTCCACTGCTTGATTTTGATCAGGAACCGTAAGGTTTGTACCTGTAGCTTCAGCCATAACCTACTCCACCTACACCGGCATATTCATTATTGTTTTATAGGCTTCAAGTACTTTGTTACGTACTTGAACAGTGGCTTCAAAAGCAATGCCCGCCTTTTCTTTCGTCAGCATAACTTGAGCTAGGCTTAAGTTAGGGTCGCCCATTTCAAAACGCTGCTGCGCGTCTTTTGATTCGAGCTGCATGCCGTTTACACCATCTACCGCATTCTTTAGCATGGTCGAGAAATCACTTGCCGAGCTATTAACTTCACTAAGCGGCTGCTGTTGAGGCTCATTAACTTGAAGACGAGTTTGCCCAATCATGTTCTGCATTTCTTGATACAAACTATTGGCTTTAACGTCCATAACCACTCCTAGTGCTTTTTCGAGACCGCCTGAACATCGGCGTATAACTTATGTATAGAGGGAATTTAGCAAAGGGCTTGCCAACTTTAAAAAGCTATACATATCAAGAAGATAAATCAAAAATAAGAGGGTTAGCCAAATTTATGGCGTTTGACTTAGTGTGAGCAACAAAAAACCGCCGCCTTCTTTACTACAGAGGCGACGGATAAGGACGAGGAAACCGAAAGTGTAGAAAGCGACCTTATGCGGGCACTTCAATACCGTCTTCGCGCATGCGCGCTAATTTGTAACGAAGGGTTCTTGGACTAATGCCGAGCTTTTCTGCCACATCTTTACGCTTGCCGTTACACGACACCAATGTATCGAGGATAATTTGATGTTCTTGGTAGCGCAGCTCAGACCCTAGCCTATTATCTTCAACATGCTCTTGCGGTGTCTCAACAGGTGCAGTCATGTCTTCGTCAATCATTAAATCGCTGGCGTCGATTTCATTGTGTTCACATAAAATAAGCGCCCGTTGAACCACGTTTTCTAGTTCGCGAACGTTCCCTGGCCAGCTGTATTGTGACAGCTTATTGCGTGCTGCTGCGCTTAACCTGATAGTACCCAGCCCTTGAGAACTAGCGTGACGCTGAACCAGATGTTCGGCGAGAGGGACAATATCACCCGGACGTTCCGATAGCGGGCGCCACTCAATAGGGAATACATTTAAGCGGTAGTACAAATCTTCTCTGAACTCTCCCGCATCCACTGCTTTTCTCAAATCTCGGTTACTTGTAGCAATAACACGGACGTTGAGCTTAACGGTTTTACGTCCGCCAAGACGCTCTACTTCGCGCTCTTGTAACACGCGTAGCAGTTTAGCTTGAAGCGCCAAATCCATCTCGGTTATTTCATCAAGTAACAGCGTACCGTCTTGGGCTTGTTCAAATTTACCCGGGCAAGCTTGGATTGCGCCGGTGAACGCACCTTTTTCGTAACCAAACAAGGTCGCTTCTAGCATGTTCTCTGGTATGGCTGCACAGTTGATGGCGACAAATGGCGCATCACTTCGCGGCGACTGATCGTGAATATAGCGAGACAGCACTTCTTTACCCGAACCGCTTGGTCCCATTACCATCACAGTGGCGTCGGACTTCGCGACTTTGCGAGAAAGCTCAAGTAACTTCAAGCTTGAAGGGTCAGCGACAATAGGCGTGCGTGACTCTATTTTTTGAGCCGGCGCGTAGCGTCCCACTAAATTAAGCAGTACTTCTGGGGCAAACGGTTTGGATAGATAGTCTGTAGCGCCATCGCGCATTGCCTGCACGGCATCATCAATAGTGGCATAGGCTGTCATCAACAGCACCGGCATATTGGGGTACTTAGTTTTGATACTTTTAAGTAGCGTTAAACCGCTCATTTCGCCCATTTGAATATCGCTTACCACTAAATCGACGGAGCGCGAAGACAGCACCATTAACGCTTCTTCAGCACAGTCAGCGGCAACAACCTCATAGTTACCTAACAGAAGGGTGTCTAGGAGTGCTTCGCGTAATCCTGCGTCATCTTCAACAATTAAAATGGTAGTTTTAGACATTATTCTCTCCTATGACCTACGCAACATGAGTCAATGTTTGTGAAGATTGAGCGTTCACCACACACGGCAAAGACACACTAAAGCACGCCCCACCTTCTGGCATATTTGATACGCTAAGCAAACCGTTGTGGGCGTTTACGACGGATTTAACAACCGCAAGACCAAGGCCCGTGCCATGAGTTTTAGTTGTGAAAAACGGTTCAAAAATTTTGTTTTTGAGTTTATCCGGTACGCCAGGACCTTTATCTATAATGGCCACATGCAAACGTTCATCAGACACTGCAGTTTCTACGTGCACGCACTCCCCTTTCGGAGTAACTTGGCTCGCGTTGTGAACAAGGTTTAATAACGCGCCTTGAAGCGCTGTAAGATTACCGGTAATAGATACGTTTTTATCGAAGCCGCTAAAAGTTAGCGTTTGCTGTGCTTGAGCCGTCATGGTTTGGGCACTGCCTTCAATTGAAGTAAACAACTCTCCCAAGCTAATTTGGCTGACCACTTGTTCTTCCCCTGACTTAGCGAAAAGCAGCATGTCGTTAACCTGACTCTCTAGCTCTTTAAGCCTGTCAGTTAGCTTGTTTGCAAATTGAGTTTGTGCTTCTTGTCCCAAGCCTTTGCGCGTTAAATTAGACGCATAGAGCATGGCCGCAGAGAGAGGCGTACGAATTTGGTGAGCAAGGGATGCTACCATTTTTCCCAAAGAGGACAGGCGCTGCATATGACTCACGCGTGCTTGCAGCTGCCGCGTTTCGGTTAAGTCGGTAATAACAATTAATTGTCCAGGCTCATTTTCTAATGGCGTGATAGAAAGCTTCACTCGGCGACCGTCAACAAGTGAGACTTCGTGGCCGTCGTCAGCGCGGGGCTTGAATGAGCGCGTGATAATACTTCGCCACACTTCCTCTTCCAGCGGTTCACCTAACAGTGCTTTCGCTTGTTCATTGGCTTGGCGTACGATCCCTTTGCCGTCTATAACGATAACGCCCGCAGGCATTACCTGAAGTAAGTGTTCAAGTCGACTCGCCTGCAACCGTAAAGACGAAATATCGTCACTGCTTGAGGGGTCGTATTCATCACGAGATATCGCATTATCAATACTATCTAACGCATAGCTTGATGCTGAGTACTCAGTTGATTGTGGTGTGCTGTCAAAAGCCATATTGCCCTCGTCAAATTGCAGACGCTGTTAAACTATGACTTAGATAAAGCAGAAGATGTGCCAATTCATCATTGGCTTATTTTTCAGTTAGATAGGATGAAATTATAGAGGAAAGCGCAACGTCAATTACCTGACATTACGCTTCTTCAGTACGTTGAATATCGTACTTCCGCATTTTCTCGACAAGCGTTGTTCTGCGCATACCAAGTTTGTCGGCAGCTCGAGCCACCACCCAATCTTGATTGTCTAACGCCTGTCGAATGAGGTTTACTTCCAACTCAGAAAGGTACTCTTTGAGATTAACCCCTTCTTCAGGTAAAGATGAAGAAACCATTCCGTTCAAACCCTCATGGCTTTGCTCGTTAAGATCTTCTTCAGGCTCTTGCGCGGCCGCTTCAGCAAAGAGTGCATTGAATGCTTCACGCTCAAGAATTTCTTCGGGATAATCAGGCTCGTAAGCCTGTATATCACCGTATTGATATTTCTCAGGTAAATCGGCGATATCAACGATTTGACCAGGATAAAGAATAGTTAAGCGTTCAACCAAGTTAGACAGCTCACGAACGTTGCCCGCCCATTCGTGCTCCATTAACGAGGCGATCGCTTGCTCGGTAAAGCGCACACCTTCCACCCCATCACCTTGGATACGACTATTTAGCTCTTGGAGCAGTAAGGGGATATCGTCTTTTCTTTGTCTAAGTGCAGGGCTATCAATTGGGAACACGTTGAGTCGGTAATACAAGTCCTCACGGAACTTGTCTTCACTGATCATGGTTTCCAAATTGCGGTGCGTCGCGGCGATGATGCGTACGTTACACTGAAGGGGCTTGTTGCCGCCTACGCGCTCGAAGGTACGCTCTTGTAACACGCGCAATAATTTAACCTGCATCTGAAGCGGCATATCACCGATTTCATCCAGAAACAACGTACCGCCTTCAGCTAACTCAAAACGGCCTTTACGCGCGCTGATTGCGCCAGTAAACGCCCCTTTTTCGTGACCAAATAGCTCGCTTTCTAGCAGCTCGCCAGGAATGGCACCGCAGTTTACCGGAATAAATGGCCCGTCTTTGCGTTCAGATAAGAAGTGAACATTACGTGCAACGACCTCTTTACCTGTTCCAGACTCACCTAGAATCAAGACAGTGGCATCAGTTGGAGCAACCTGTTCAACTAATCGACGAACTATTTGTATTTGTTCGCTTTTACCAATAAGGCTTCTAAACAGTCGCGTCTTTGTTCCCGATGTACGAGACAAGCTCGGTTTGCGCCTTGAGTATTCTTGGCAACGATGGATAGCTTGGGTCAAAACGGGATAGGTTAATGGCGTTGCAATAACGCTAACGAGATTACAACTCGCTGATGCTTGGCTATTATTTTCAACCAATGCTACAAATGGTATGTGAGGAAACTTCTCAACCAGTCCGCTGACTATGGCTGGCGATATGTGCTCTATAAGAACAGCATCAGCTCCACTATCTTGCAAATACCGTTCGCAATCACTAAAGCCTCGCGATTGACACGATTCTCCCATGAAGGTAACGATAGTTTCCAAGTTTTGAATAAGTTCCTGGTTGTCACTAACCAGCAAAATGTTCTTCATCAATTCCCCGAGAACGCTTTGTTATTATTTACAGTTTAGCGCATTTATAAATTGTAACGACAAAAGATCGGAGCGCAACCGCTGTTTTCGGAAATGTATCAATAAAAAAAGCAGGTTACCCTGCTTCTTTCGATTAATTTTAGCAAAATTAACGTATGTTGGTTTAACTCAACAACGATAAAACCTGACTTTGCTGCTGATTCGCTTGCGCTTGAACGGTTAGCGCCGCTTGACCAAGCACATCGTTTGACGCCTGCTGTGACACAGCTTGAGCAAAATCAAGATCTTGAATGCGGCTACGCGCTTCAGCGGTGTTCACGTTAGCTTGAGTAAGAGAACGCGCCGCACTCTCGAAACGGTTTTGGGTAGCACCTAAATCGCCTCGCGCGTTACCGAGCGTTTCAATTGCAGCATCAGTTGCACCTAGCGCATCTTCAATGCTGGTTCCCGACGTAATATCGATAGACAGTACATCGTTTAATTGAGCTGCAACATCCTGTGTATTGACGCTAATTGATTGGCCCGCACTTGAACCTGATTGGAATTCAAGTGAGCCATTTTCAGATAGTAACGGCTTGCCAGCAAAATTCGTCTGCTCAATGGTTTGGGAGATATTCTCTTGTAGCTGTGTTATTTCAGATTGGATAGCACGGCGATCGCCACTGCTCAAAACACCATTACCAGATTGTAAGGTAAGTTCGCGAATGCGGTTTACATCGTCATTGATGCTGCCTAAACCACCCTCTGCAACCTGCGCCACCGAAATTCCGTCGTAAACGTTATTAATAGCCTGGCGGTTGCCTTCTACTTCTGAAGTTAACCGATCGATGATTTGCTGGGCCGCTGCGCCGTCAGTTGCATCGTTAATTTTCTTACCACTGGCAAGCTTTTCCATCAAGGATTCTTGCTTCTCTTGCACTTGGCTGAGAAGTGAGGACGTTGAACTATTAACTTGCATGATGCTTTCCTAAAATATGTAACTCATTAAGTGTAGCAGAAAGCTGAGCAAAATGTAGTCAGCCATTTGTATGATAGTCGATACCTTTACGAACAAATCTATACGCTCATGGAATAGTTTGACTTGCCGATAAGTTATGGGTGTACAATTTGTTTATTTTCAGAGATTAATGCTATGACTACTGTGGTGACGTACGGCACCTTCGACCTTTTCCATATAGGGCATGTAAGGCTTTTAAAGCGATTACACAGCTTAGGCGATAGGCTAGTGGTTGGCTTGTCCTCTGATGAATTCAATACGGTAAAAGGTAAAAACGTAGTCATACCTTATGAAGACAGAAAGGAAATTTTGCTCTCCTGCCGTTATGTCGATGACGTCTTTCAAGAAAACTGTTGGGAACAGAAACGAGAAGACCTTGAACGAGAAGGCGCTGACATATTCGCGATGGGTGATGACTGGATTGGAAAGTTCGATGACCTGCAAGATATCGTTAAAGTTGTGTATCTTCCGCGCACACAAGATGTCTCTACAACTGAACTAAAAACCGTTATCAGCGAAATTCAAAACGAGAAAATTCGCCAATTACAAAGTCTAACAGAGCATTTAAATGCGTTGATGCAGCGGCTTTGAGCTCGCTGTCAGATTCGAGCTAGCCTTTTTTGAACGGAAAAAGTAAATGAACGTAGCCATAATCCCCGCAAGGGGCGGAAGCAAACGCATTCCTAAAAAAAATATAAAACCGTTTTGCGGTAAACCAATGGTTGCCCATGCAATAGAAAATGCGTTGGCAAGCCCCTATGTAGACAAAGTAGTGGTTTCAACAGATGATGAATCTATTGCGAACGTAGCAAGAGATTATGGTGCTGAGGTGCCATTCATGAGACCTGTAGAATTAGCAGATGATTACACAGGCACTAGTCCTGTGGTTCGCCATGCACTGAGCACTCTGTTAGAAAAAGGCTGGGATATAAATTATTGCGCCTGTGTATATGCAACATCGCCTCTTCTGACCACTTCTTTAATTAATTCTTGCTATGAAATGCTAATGAACGCTGACGATACAGACTACGTATTTACAGCGGCAAGATTCTCATTTCCAATTCAACGGGCGATATT
>ENA-OWNT01002163-OWNT01002163.1-seawater-metagenome-genome-assembly--contig:-NODE-2163-length-21210-cov-4.137273_pt1 | contig 21210 bp, 15 predicted proteins | sample MGYA00238136_ERZ651165 | MGnify/ENA primary metagenome ERZ651165 (study PRJEB26861, sample SAMN08777766) | seawater metagenome | isolation source: coastal seawater | place: USA: Florida | collected...
CCTCTTTAGCCAATGCCATCAAATTTTTCTCTCTCTGCGTTTCGCGATCGAAAATACCCTGCATTGCCGCCTTTTCGTGCGGGGAACTACGGCTCAGAGACTCATTGACACCAAGCAAAGAAACAGAGCCTTGCTCATCACCGATAGCGATGAGCGAGCCTCCACTGTGCACACTGATCGAAGACAGCGGGGTGTCGCCGATCTTGTGGGTGAGGGCAACGTCATTTTGACGGTAGAAATAGTCCCAAACATCCACAACACCATCCATGCGTGTGACGTAGAAGACGCCAGGGCGGGTGGGAGACCAGCAGCCTGCTGTCAGGTACGACGGGTGGTACTTGGTGGTCATGATGGGGGTCTTCAGATCCTCCGTCCAGATGCGTGCGGTCCAGTCACCCACAGTCAAAAAGAATTTACCAAAGGTTGGGTTCTTTTGGATGGAGGTGATGGGCGCGTGGTGCTTTCCTGGGCCCGTGGTGAACAGGGTAATGCCGTTCTTCGCCACCGTGCGCGTGTTCACGCCCACAACTGCGCCTTGCTCAGTGCCCACGAGGAATTTGGTAGGACCATGCTCGGGGTTGTATGCCATGCTGCATGCTCCAAGAATGTTGTTGGCATCCGATCCATCATTGAGCTCCACCGTCAAGTATGGTTCCATCATCTTGCGAACATCCCAATAAAGAATACGGCCATCGGTTGAGCAGGACGCGCACAAGTTGCCGCCTTTGTCGGCTGTCCAGTGCACATCGTACACGGGGTCGTAATGCGACTTCTCGATCCGAGACGAATTTGTGGGTTTGAGGTTGTTCGTCTTGTTCTTGTTGTCACGGCGATCGAAGAGGGAGATCAAACCATTGTAGCTGCCGCCGACAAGCACCTCTGGGTACTTGGGGTTGAACTTCAAGCAACAGAGCGGGGAGTTCGTGGTGAACGTTGTCTCCGGTGTGTTGGGTTTGGAGATGTCCCAGATGTGAGCTGTGCCGGGAAGAGTCTTACTCATGATCCTGGGATCCTGGAACTTCAAAATGGAGTAAGACACGGCAATGCGTGCCTCAGAGTTGGATGGGAAAGGCTGCCAGTCAATTTGGGTTGCAGTGCGCACGACTTCCGATGTATCGCGGAAGACGGCCATTCCCTTCGTTGAGGGTGGCTCTGCAGAGTGGTCGTCTTGGTAATCATCGAAATACTCTTCGTAAATATCCATTGTGTTGTTCTGGTTCACAGCCGCCGTAACTTTCGGCCCGAGTTTCTTCAGCGACATGTGCATCGGGTCTACAGTGGTGCCGTCTTTGCGCATTGTACCCTTCTCACGCTTTTTGCGGAAGCGGTCTAGGGCACTGGCGTCGTCGAGGTCGATTTCAGCTGGCCAACCTCCTTCGGTGTGTTGCATTCCGGCATCCTTCCGAACAATCGGGTTCGTTGCAACCTAACAACCCAGGGGGAACACAGAGTCAAGAAAACATAGACAGCGACACAACACAATCACAACCAATTTCAACATGCCGTCGTTGTCGAAAGCTCTTCTTCGGTGTCAAGGTTGACAATGCAAGGGTTCTGGATGATGTAAGGCTTGCCGTCTGTGTGACTGTCGCGAGACTCCAAAATAGTGGAGTCAAAGTCATCAAAGTGGCATGGTCGTCCAAAGTCCGACCGACGCTTTTCGTAACTGTAAAACGCCTCCATCACTTACGAGCAGTAAAAACCGCCAATTCCTACGAACAAAACAGGGGCTTCCAAGATTCCCGACACGTATTCCGGATGCCGCGGTCGAGGTTTCGCCTATTGCCAAGTCCACAAACTGTCGGACAAGCTCGCAGAGAAAAGACACCAAAAACGCACACACATACAATGACAGAGACCACAAAAACACGCACAGAGGAGCAAAACTGAGGTTGCAATCAATACTGCGCATAGCAAGCCTGATTGATCCGTCCCTCAAAGTTCTTTCCACTGCCAACACTGCGTCAATCCCGGTCTTCGTTTCACACAATGTGGACTCCACTAGTCCTACCAACACTCTAACGACAGCACTTCCAATCTACCAAGCTGCCTAGGCACACCTCTCAACCAAGTAGGCAATCAAACGACCAAACAAACGAGCGAATGAACGAGGAAGGAGTGGCGTGAAGGAGCAAAGCAAGAAGCAAAGCAAAGCAAAGCAAAACGAACAAACAAACGATCGAACGAACAAACGAACGAACGAACGAACGAACGAACGAACGAACGAACGAACGAACGAACGAACGAACGAACAAAACGATCGATTGTGACACTGCTCCACGCCATCACCGTCCGTCCCACCACGGAGAGTGAGTGAGTGAGTGAGTGAGTGAGTGAGTGAGTGAGTGAGTGAGTGAGTGAGTGAACGCTGGGAGATCGTGAGTGAGTGAGTGAGTGAGTGGGTGAGTGAGAGTGAGAGTGAGAGTGAGAGTGAGAGTGAGTGCGCGAGAAACGACGAAACGTCCACTGTCCTCACTCTCACTCACACCGCCACTCACTCACTCACTCACTCACTCACTCACTCACTCGCAGTTCAAGCGTTGACCGAGCGAGCGACTGTGAGTGACTGTGAGTGACTGAGGGCGTGAGGGCGGAGAGATTGAAACAAACACGACGCAGGCGCCGGCAGTGTGTATACATCTATAACTGGGATTTTACAGTTTTGAGCTGGTCTAAGCGCTTATAAACCCCACAATGTCAAAAATAGATATGATGACACTCTTACGCATTCACGGGATTCATTGGGAGTTCACGCATGTTCACACAAAACTACCGGTAATTGAACATTCTCAAAACGGTATAATTACGGACGCAAACGCCAAGAGGGGAAAACACCAACAAAAGCACCGGTTATACTCCAATCAATGGACATATTTTCCTAAAGCAGGATAATAAATATCTACCATCGCGACTTACCACGGCTATTCAGACACAATACTGAATACGGAACACTGTTGTGTGCGACAGCCCACTGTAATTACTATCCGTAATTGACATATCTATGTAATCTCATATGTCGCACATAACTATCCACTTCTAGTACAACTACACGTATTTTGGTGAATGAGTGAGTGAGAGTGAGGAAGTGAGAACAGCGCGCTGCGTCGCTGCGTAGGGGTTGGGTTGACCGCTTGAACGCCAAAGTGCAAAAATGCGGAACCGCAGCAGCCCGCTGGATTTAAGGTGTGGAGTGATTCGATATAGCTGGAGGCGGGCGAGTGGGCGCGCTGGCTTGCAACACGCACCAGCGCGCTTGCTCAAATATCCACTTTGTCGCTGTCTCTGGTCTGGTGCGTAGTTGTGGGACTGTGAGTGAGTGAGTGAGTGAGTGAGTTCGTCGACTGTCCGTCCACTCACACCGTTCACTCACTCACTCACTCATTGGCGGCGTGGCTGGCCGCGCAGGCGCAGTCAACTCCAACGAAGCAAACGTGATTGCTTGTTTTGCTGTCGCCGTTCGCCGTTCGCCGTTCGTCGTTCATCGTTCGTCGTTCATCGTGTGTTGTCGCTGTCTTTCTGCCTTCTTCCGTCGATGGCTTCTCGCTCGCTTCCATGCGGTGCCGCGGTCGTCGGCTTGGCATTGTTGCTGCTGTTGTGGAAGCCGCCGTTGTTGTTGTGGTTGGTCTGTATTGCTTGGTTGGGCATGCAAACATGCATTTGAACCATGCTTGCAGTTGACGTCGTTGCCACTGTTGCTGTCTGTGCTCGTGGACGACTGTGTGCAGTGTTCGTTCGCTGGCTCGGTTGTGCTGACGGAGATAGAATGGTGCCGTCTCTCGTGGCGGCGTGGTGAAACACGTTCGCTTGTGGATGAAGCTGCTGCTGTGTTCGTGGCAGAGAATTTGGCTGCTTCATGGTCATTGCCAACGGTGCACGATCCAACGGTTGGGCGTGCGCACGCTGGGAGGGAAAGTATCGGACTCCAGTGTCTGAAGGACAAGAACTTTATCACATTTTGAAATATTTAGTTTTTGTTTCAACTCTTGGTACATTATGGCCGCTCTCCTCCGTGCTGCCACACTGGGCAGCCGCGGTAACTTTTTCGCAAAAGTCGGCAACACCGACGCGCAGAGACGCATGGTCATGGCATCCACGGGTTTCCTCTTCACGGCCGCCAGTGTTCTCTCCCTGGTTGATGGTACGTGGCGGGTTGCGTTGTTTTTTCTCACTTCATGGGGTTGTATCATAACCGTCTGATTGAGGTTTTCATGACATGTTTTGCTCGTTTTCTGCTTTAAGATTCTTCACCAGCTTCCCTCGGAATGACTGGTGTGTTGGGCCTCCCTCACATCTGGAACATCAAGCGCACGTACCAGCCCAGTGTGTTGGTCAGGAAACGACGCCATGGCTTTTTGAAGCGATTGTCGACATCGAATGGTAGAAAAGGTCAGTGCAATCGCTGATAATGCACTGTTTTGCTTTTTCACTTGTTATTCTGACTGATACATTTGTGCTCGGTGCCTTGAAGTTTTGAACCGACGCCGCCAAAAGGGAAGGCATCGGCTGTCGGCATAATTTTTTGTCAGTTTAGCATTAGAACATATATCACCATCCCCCTAAAGAATTGTTGCATTGCATATGTCGTGTTAGCGTCGGCAATACCACTCGACAAAATCTTCCCAGTAAATTGCCTCCGGAAGTTGCCTACATTAGGACAGTACGCCACAGAAAGGTCACAGACGTCGACCCTGCGTTTCACGTTCAAATGTTGGCGACAAACCCTGAAAACACCATGTACAAGTCTGTTGGTGCAACCGACTCTGTCCCTGCAACTCCTTCCTGCACATAGACACAGACACAGACACATGCACACGACGAACATTTAGCCCGTTGTCCACGGCCGCTTCGCCATCGTGCAACTACGACTCACGGTGATTGCGGCAATGGTGTCGCAAAATTCCTCAACACTGAGGGAAGCCTGGCCTATTTTTCGCGTTTGACAATGTTCTTGGATTTTTCTCCATTGTACTCTTGGGTCTTTCGCCATTCGTCGAAGATTGTCTCTGACACGCTGCGGGACACAAAGTACGACGGATGTCGGGTCATCAACGGTGAACACAAGCATCGAGCAAATGCGAAGATGCTCACATTCTCAAGAACTGCAGAGATCTTCTTTCTAGTTTTACTTGACGCGGGAGTGTCAGCTTCCGACAACGCTTTTGGAGTGGTTGCAACTCGAGCGCCCTCAATCTCTCGTGACTGGTTCGAACTTCGACATTTTGTTGTGCGAGACCCGATTCTTACTCGGGCTTTACGCCCGTCCACACCTTTTCCTGTGTTGTCCTCGGTTCTGACAACACGGTCATCAAGTTTGTCAGCACTGCACTATCACGAACGAAACATCAGAGAAGAAATAAAAAAATCAAAATTACCTTTTGACTTCATCCAGTCGCTGCAACAGCGCCTGGTTGTCTTCTTGCGTTGGTCGTTGACTTCTCATCTCGCAGACCGAAATAAACGCTTACGCGTGACGCTGCATGGCGCCACAATAAAGAAAATATTTGTTGTTCTCCCAAAATTCATGAAACAACTTGCGTCGCCGCCTCTTCGTGCAGCACGAGGGTGATAGGATCAGCAGACGCCGGTTGAGCCACGAACGCAAGCCTACATCATACAATTACCGCAGCGTGGTGCAGTGTTCTCACCGTTTGGGATTTTCCAAGCCGGCGTTTCAGGACTTCGGTCGTCCTTTACTTTCCCTTCCACTCTAGGTCCCTTGGTTGGCATCATCACTCGTTGCTACCCACGCCCAGGGTGTCAGAACATGGATCGCGAGTCGTCCTCATCGAGTCGCCGTTTGAATGTTGACCCAAGCGACCGAGCGAGCAACAGACTAGCAGACAAGAAACGAACGAACGAACGGGCGAACGAACGGACGGTTGGTTGGTTGGGCGACCGACCAACAACAACCAAACCACAACCGAGTATTACAGGAACCTGCAAACGTCCAACCACCCATGAATGAGAACAAACATTGTATTCCCATATCACGATAAACAAAATTCTCTTATCTGTGGGTACAATTTATTTCGTGATACACAATTATTCGCTTTTCAACTGTGCATTCCTATTTATCGAGTACTTATGTCACCCTATTTGCGCCTCCAAAATAGTATCCTGCAATGGGATTATTCTGCAAGACGACGGTGTGATTGTTATTTGTCGTTTAGCCTGTATAAAAAAGAAGGCGGCTGCCATTTTCGGCAAGTGTGTCAGTTTTGTGACCGACCTCGTGTCTTCTTCGTCGCCGACAACACAACAACACAACAACACAACAACACGGACAGGTCGGCAGGGTCGGCCGTTGTCGGTCGAGGGGACGCTTGGTGTTGGACGCATTCGGGCGTGGACGGCGTTGGTACGTTGGTGATTAGTCTGTGAGTCGTGCGGCAAGATGGCGTGATGGAGACAACTGAGAAATTGGAATTGGTTTTTGTGTTCTGTGGAGTGTGGTGATGGCGATGAGTTGGGATCTGTGTCAAGATTCAATGGGACTTTGGAGAGAACGCCTCGGCTCAGCGAAGCTAGATGGAACGAACAATCTTGGGAATATCTGAAACACCGTATTGCTGACGTTTGAATCAAAAGTGCCGCGACACGGAAAGCTCATGGAAGGGAGAATCTGCCTTTGACACGAAGATAAAGACAAGCACTCGTGGTTTAGTACTTTCAAACTTTTTAGCCTCTGTATTCCTGCACAATAAAGTCGACGGACGGAATGAGTCGCCCGTTTGGTTCTAGCTTCTTGAAATTCGGGGCTCCTGTTGTGTTACTATGTGTCGGAGGTGCCTTCGGATTGCAGCAGGCAGGTACAATGACTGTAGCTCGCCACCCGCACCGGGAACTCACCGATTTTGTCTGCTTCATTCTGCAGTTTATTCAAGGTAAGCTAGATTTGCAAGCCAGCCGTGGAAAAAGTATGTTGGAAAAAGAGCATCAACTAGAGCAAGAGTATGTGGCCCGTTGGTGCATTGTTTATCGTTGTGGGTGAAAGTGGCTTATGACTTCATTGGTTACAGACATAAGAAGGCTATGGCCGAGTTGAAGGGGTTCGATTATGAGATAAAGCCGATACCCGGACGGAAAACCAAGTAAGCGGTCTGAAGCCACGGTTGACCGATTTCCAACCAATTCCTGATAAAATAAATAATTACTGACTGGATGAACGGCTCAATACTAATCTAAGTCGTCGTCGCTGTCCGGGTGGACCAATTTTCGACGTCGCATTGCGAACTCCGAGTGCACTTCACCAGCATCAAGTGCTTTTTGGATCTCCCTCTCGTTGTTGGCTCTGTCCACGGCAAAATGCATCTCAGGCGGTGGACCAAATAGCTGTTTCAGCCTTGACTTGTTTTGCTCATCCATAATTTTTTGTGCGGCATACATTCCACCGCCAGCACCATTGTCTTTGAAAGAATGGTAGACACCCAAGTGACTTCGCTTTTCCGTCATTGTCGCCTCAGCTTTGCGTAGCATTCGACCGCCTCGGCCACGCACGTCGTTGAGCATTCCATCAAGAACTCGCTCACGCTCATTCTCTTCTGCCGCACGAATCTTCTGTCTTTCTTTTTCTTCTTCAACAATGTTCTCATATAGCTCATCTTTTCCGGCAACATGGAACCGTTGCTGGCAGCCGTTTGCCATGAAAGGCTCGTCCTTGTCTTCCCCACAGCAAGACCAACGCCATCTGTAGTGCGCGCGACAGCTGTAAGCTGGTTTGCCTTCCTTGAAGTACGGGCAACTGGTCGGGCAACTCATCACGTATTTGCCTGGATGATACCGACACGCCTGTCAAGGAAGCACAGAAAAAGGTCAACACCACACGCTAAACGTTTGCAGCGCCCATTGCGAATCATACCTCCTCATGATTTTGAGCCTCCATAAACCACCTGTTGCAAAACTTGCAACGAACTCGATGTGACACATGTGCGTGCATGTGGGAACGAATAAATTTCGGCCTCTGCTGTGCATTGAAGGGGTCTGGTGGATCAATCTCCAGGACAGCCTCCCTGTCGCCCAGGCCGGAACCAACACTCGAACCAGGGTGCTTTTTTTGTTTGGGCTGTAGGCCCTGCTCTTTCTTGTAGAGCTTGATCTCTTGTTCTTGCTTCAGCAACGCAAAGCGTAGATCAAACGCACGATGGATATTGGCTTTGAATGATATCAACGACACCCAGCCGCCGAACGCGGTGGCAAGGGTTATTTTCCTGGCCTTGGGGAAGAAACCTTGCTTGCACAGATGAGATCGTTTGGTGCACATGCGCTCCCTCCGCCGCGTGTTGCGCTGAAGGTGGAGCAAATCCTTTTGCTTGCTCGCAATTTTTACGGCATTTTGTTGGAGGAAGCCTGACACATCCCTTAAGCGACGTTCGCAAGCACACACTTCGGCTCGCACAACGATGATTTCTACTAGTTTTTGGAAGCTGAGGCTCTTCAACTTTGGGTATATATCGTCGAACTTGTACCTTTGCATGGCGCCGTGAATGAAGGCAGTGTCGAAATACACGGTATCATTGGTCGCGATTTCAAGCTCGTGCTGTGCATCAGCTAAATCTTCTTCAGCATCCAGGACATCTTCGCGACAAGCTTCCAGTTCTTCGTCGGCATCTTCAAGCGCACTTCTCGCACGCTCCAGCGCTCGACGGAGCGTCAGTTCGCGATATCCTTTCGCTCGACTTTTGATGCCAATTTTGAATGTGTTGTGAGCAAGGTCGCTGTGGCGCCTTTTCTCGGCTGTGATATCCTCCTTCATGCGTGCAATTTCAAGCTGCATCCCGACTACATTGCACACGGCCAGCCTCATTGCTTCAGACGCATCATCCAGCTTTCTGAGGTGCATCGCTTTCTTTTTTGGTGCGAGCTGCAGCCTGAGCAACGCCAAACATAATACTCAGAAGGCATCTCAATGCCGCGCACACAGCAGCACCATCAAACCTGTCCATTTGTCGCATGAGGGTCCGACGCGTAATAGGAGCTTGCAGAAGGGCTGGGTAAAGGTCACGAAACCAGAATATGTGTAACAGATGCGGTTCAACAGGTTTGACCGCCACGGGGGCAGGTGGAAGTAATCCAGAGGAGTCGGCACTGGCAGAAGGTACTCCAAGACTTAACACGTCGTGGTCCGGTGCTGCATTGACAAGAGCTGTTAAAAATCTGCGCGAAATTGTAGCTGGAATTACTTTTCGGCGTTGCACGGCTCTCTGCTTGCGCTCGAGACGATGCTTTTGCCGAAGCTCTTTCTTCAAACGCTTTTCCTGATCTTTCTGAGAATTGGCAGTGTGGTCAGCGTCAGCGCCGGTAATGTTGGCAAGAGCAGATGAGCGTTCGAGCTCCCGTTGCCGCCGTCTCTCGTGTCGTTGCCGCCTGCGTATCTTGCGACTTGCACGCACAAGATGCTGCTCTTTCTCGTGTTGTGCCTCGTCATCGGTTTCCCATTCGTAGTCGGAACCACTGAGCCACTCTTCATCGCTTGACTCAGACCACTCCGCTGATTCTAACATCTTGAGGTGCTTTACAAATGCCGGATTCGAGAAGTCAACTTTGAGTTGGCCGCTGCTCAAGGCCTGCATCATAGCCGTAAGAGACGAATCGTCGCCTTCCACGACTTGCGCCTCTGCACCACCACCACCACCCATTCCTGACGCCAGCGCAGCAGCAATCTTCGCTTTTTTCTCAGCCTCCATTCGAAGCGTGTCAGCTCGAAGGTGGAAGCCAAAGACATCCTCAGCCTAGCGTAGCAATAAAACACTGAGCAAAACATATACTGCTTGCGCGAGCGACATATGCCACAAACCTCCATGAGCGGCCATTCTCGCTTCTGCTTCATTCTCTCAACGTGCCGTTCTTTCAGAAAAGCGCGTCGAGCAAGTTTGCTGGAGGTCATTGTGGCCACTGCGACCATCTGACCAACCTTGTCCCACCGACGTTTTGACTTGGTGCCTCGACCACGAGACTAAACAAAACAATTTCATGAGAAGTAGTCCAAACGGAGCGATGTGCAAAGGCAACATCCAGAGGAGGTGGTGACGACAAAATTACATACTCGTTTCTTCTTCCGCTTTTGGGGCTCCTCCACTTCGTCATCTCCAGCAAGAACCCTTTCGTGAGCCTGCGGAAGAACACAACACGATAACCACAGCAAAATCCCCTTCGACAGAATGAGCCCATACAACGCACCATCAATTTCCTCATGTACGCTTCTTCTTTCGCCATTGATCGTCGAGTATCAAGTCGAATTTTAAGTTCCCGGGCATTGAACTCTCGTGTCTCTTTCTCGTTCACAGCCATACGCTTGCGCTCACGGGATTCATTCATGGCTCGCTGCTCGGCTTCGTCCTCCTCGCGTGCCCATATTGCCTGTAGAGCTTCCACTGAGAAGTCTGCCTCTGGTAAACCTCGCTTGTCAACCCATTCCTGCCGCATCCGCTTCAACATGGCTTCTTGGTCACGAGCTTGTCGAGCCTAGCAAAACGCGAAAGAGTTTGAGACGTGTAAGATACAGCGTCACGATTATGGCGGAACAGCCAAACCTGCATTTCCACCATATTTTCCGCCCCGAGTGATGCAAGTAGTGACTCACGGTACCATTTGTGCGCATTCCACTGCATCGACATGTCACGCCATTTCTTGTACGGCAGGCCCAAAGGTCCAACGGCAGGCACGGTAAATGACAGACCACTCGAATCCTCAGCTCTCTGTCGTGCTTTGGCGCTATTCTCCAATATGGAGGCAAGACTGCTCCTCATGACATCCTGCAGCAAATCGCGAAAGATGCTGTCCAGGGCTCGCTGTTCAGCGTCTTCAGATCTCAACTTCGCGTAAGCCAGGCGAATATCACGTTCAGCTGTGACAGATCTTCCTTCCACATATTGCGCCTCGACGTCAATCTTGTACTTCGCGCGCAATTCGTTGATTTGACGCGCCGACATGGGCTTCGGCTTTTTAGGACCGCCGTTGCGCTCATAATCGAGAATCGCATCCTTCACTTTGAGTACCTCTTCAGCTACACGTCGATCTATTTCATCAGCAATTGGCTTGTAAGCTTGCACGGAAGCTTCATCATCCTCTTTGTGATCAAACAAATATCTGAAAACGCATCAGCAGCAAATTGAGTACACGTTGACCTGGAAGAAACACGGTGGCGTTGCAAACAATGGCATAGTACCTGCAGTCGTCTGCAATCACAGCTAGAGCTTTGGCAACATTCTCTTCCTCTTGCTCAATTAACGACGAGACGTCCCGCAGTTGTAGGTTGTAGTGCTCACACGCATTCATTGCACAGACTTCAAGTTGGCGACGACGTCGATCGAATGAATTGACCGTACGCATTCTTTGATCTTCTTGGCGCATGAGGCGCAATTCTTCTCGTTGGCGCGCCCGTTCAGTGCCCATCACAACTCCAGCAACCATCTGAATTGTAGCAACGAATGGCTTCGATAGCTTATCTGAATCCGACGCTTGAGTGCTCGATGATAGTGACGACTCTTTTGAAGTAAATTTCGATGACCAGTTCGAGTTCCACAACAGCTGCAGTTTCAGCATATCAGTTGAAGCCTCGTACGATATGACGCGAGCAAAGCCAAACTTTGTGCGAACAAGGCGCCCTTGCTGAGTGTAGTACTGTTTTAGAAGGACTTGATCACTTTTCTTCAGCTGGGTTGCGGCAATTTGCAATCGTCCTTGAAGCAACTTTATTTTGGCAGCAGATTCATCTCGCTGGCGCTTTGATTGTCGCAGCAACCGGAGCAGGGATTCGACCTGTTGCAGAAGGTTTCCATAGTTCTTTTTGGCTTTCCCAACTTCCTCATCCCGTTCCGTCCACTTCTTTTGCAGCTTGGCACGCACGCCACGTAGATCGTCGAGTACTTTTTGGCAGTGTTGGACTTGCTTCCGCGCAGCTTCCCGTCGTGCGATCAGCCGATCTGCACGGGCATGATCAGCACCCACGCGTGCGGATATCTTCTCCCCAAGCACTAGTTCACGATGCAAAGAACTGACGCGGTGGCTCAACTCTTTCATTTCGCCGCGCGCAGCAAGTTGGGCCTTTTTCATTGCCGCAATTGCCTCACGGTACTTCCCCACGCGAAAAAACATGGTCAGCATGTCCTTGTTGCGCATAATGTGTTGCTGGCGAGAAAGTCGGAGACTCAAATCATATGGTTTGTTTCGTTGAATTTCCTCGAAAGACGGTTTGTCCTCCAGTTCGGCCGCTGTCAACGCAAATTTGTCTCTCCCACCGAGTTGTGCCAACGCCTTCTCACGATTTGCAGCAACTCGAGCTTCTTCCGCCGCAATCGCTAACGCGTTGCCTGACGTTTTTGTCTGACCATTGAGTTCGTGCAGATAATTGAGCTTGTACATGTGACGCGAAATATCGTAGTCGTAGAAAGTAGACTCATTCATTTGGATGAGTCCGTCTTCTTTACGGAGCATGACAAATTCTTCAAAAGGATTCATCGGCTCTTCTGGTACAATGCCACGGCCTTCGACTTGGTCAGGATCATCGTGAGTGTGGCTGAGTTCCTTACCACATGTGCGACACCGGTACCCACTTTTGTATTTCGTTTTCCAGTACTTTAACAAGGGGTGCTCGCAGCCTTGTTTCGGGTAAGCTGCTTTTTCAAAGTTTGCTATGTTGAGTTTCATCTTTTCTTCCGAGCTCAGTGGTTTGACTTCGACTACCAGCGCCTTTTTCGCAGCTGGCGAGGTCAATAGCTTCACTGCACTCGAACGCTGATGTTTATCCACAACACCTGTAGACGCAAGGTGTGCTTCCAAGGCTGGTACGGGATCTATTGGCGTGAACAGAAATGTTGCGTCGTTGGACTCCAAGTTAAGTACGAAGCGTTGCGCAAGGTCAAACAATTCAGCCCGCTGTTGCGCATCTTTAGCCCACTGAGCCAGTTGCCGGCGCCTGTACTGTTTGAATGCCTTGCGTTTGACGCGGCATTGTTGTCGACATTTGAGCAGTTTGTATTCCGTAAACTTTTGGACGTACAGAGCCTCAGCACGCTCGACAGCCTCATCTTCAGCAAGTATGCGCTGCTGCCTGTCTTCGTTGACACCCATTTTCTCGTCCAGTTGCAACTTCATCTTAACTTGCGTAATTTGTGCTTGCACTTCTTCAAGATCATCAATTCTGGTCCGAGCCTCTTCCTTGGCAGTCTGTTCGGTCCGTTCGAGCTCCGAGGCAATGATTTTTTCCATTTCAGCTTCTTTGCTTTGCAGTTCCTCCAGCTCTTCCTTTCGTTTCACGGCTTGCCGTTTCTCAAAAGCATCGGCGCGGCGGCGCCGGTTTCTCTTTCGATTGTAGAGCAATCGATCTCGTGCAACTCGAGCAGCAAAAATGCTGCTGAACCCACTACTGAGGATTGTGTACAGTTGTTCGTTGAGGTCGAACCATTCGCAATTTTTTTCAGTCAGCTGTTGCGTTGGGGTTGGCTGCGGTGGTTGGGTGCCACCTTGGGCAACGTCTGTGACACGCCACTCGGTTGGCTCGTCTTTAGGGTCAAATTCTTTTAGGAACTCGATTTTGTGAACTATTTGACAATGGGTGCCCATGTCAAGCCAGATTTTCTTGCACGCACGGACGATACCAAAAACCCATCGCTCCGACTCTGGGTGAAAAAACTCACAAGTTTTGCCGACCATGTCATGTGCAGCGTCCTCATCGATCACCGGTCGTTGACGTCGGCGACGGTGGATGTAACGCTTCTTGGACTTCATTAATTTGCGCTCCAACTTTTCTTCAGAGGACAATTCGTTGGCTTTGGCAGTCGCCAACTTCGCCCGCATGGCCTGAATTTGAGCCACTTTGGCCATCGCACGCGCTTGCTCCTTGTCTACCTCTTCTTGAAGTTGGCGAATAAGTTCATCTCTGGGAAATCGTTGATGGCTTCCATGAATGAGCATACTGTCCAACTGCTCTATCGCCGGGTTCTCTAACAAAATTTTCCGAATTCGCTCTTGCTCCAGGAAAAGTTCAATAGCTCTCTGGGACTTCTGATTCGACTGCAACCGCAAGCGTTGCACGTACGCGGACACACACCGTGTTTCACCTTTCGCCTTTCCAGATGTGACTGTGTACTCGAATAAGGGATCAGGCTCGTGCAATTTCACGGCCGCGTTTGATATTTGCAGACGTCCATCAGCGCCACTCTGCTGCTTTTCTGAGAGTGCAGTTGCAATGTTGCGGCTGAAATCAATGCGGTAAGCGAGACGGCGACCAACATGTTTGTGGTCCACTTTGTGGCATATGGTTTTCCCACCACCATCCGGGGGAACGTTGAAAAAAGTGCCGACTAACGACAAAGTTTCCAGCGAAGTGCCAAAGCGAACACTCACGAAATCATTTGGGTCACCACTGGACATGTCACGCATGTCGACTTTCTGTATTTGAAAAGTCACTTCCCACACTCCGAAACTTGGTAGTGGCAATGAACCTTCAATGAATGCTTGCATATTGCCTGCAGAAGCACTGCGCATGGATTCGTCTTGCGATCCTGCCCGTCGCGATGGTTTACTCCGAGTAGAACTTGATTGCTGCTTGTTCCGTTGTTTCCGACTGCGATCCCTGGACCGTGCCGACGATTTGGCCCCGGTGTCAGACTCAGCCTTGTCGTGAGCCGCACGGACATCAACTTTAAAAAAGTCTCTGAGGCTACCAACAGTTGTAGGCCGCTGCTGTGCGTGGGGTATGCCGTCAAAGTGAACCTCGACGTCCGATTCTGAAGAATAGACCCCGTACTTGTGCCGATGCGGTTCACCGGCTTTCAACGAGTTTCCGGTACCGAGCGACGCGACGTGAGCGGCCTCTTTTTTCACAGATCGTAGAATACGTTTAATAATTGCACGCTTTATTCCTTTGACGTAGCTTTCGTCAACCGGAATATCGGCTAAACGAACGAACTCAAGTTCGATTTTTTGAACACGGCGGCACAGCATGGCGAACTGTGCCACAGTGTCGAATCGGTCGCCGTTCACAGATAAAATTGCATCGCCGACTTCGATTCCGGCATCAGCGAGAAGCGACGCTGTGCTGCTGAACGACTCAACGAGCACGAACGCTTCTGAAACCCGAAGCTCGAGCTCGTGGAAAACGAGGTCAATTTGCTTGGGCAACACTACCGTCACACCAAGCGAGTCCATTGCGGTATGTCGATCGATGTTTACACGATGCACCTCATCGTGATCCCATGCCCATGCCAACTTGGCTTGCTCCTCGATAATGTCAATATCGATGCTCGCCACCATCGTTTTCAGCTCTTCTTTGGCTGCTTGAACTCTTGTGCGAACAAACTCAGCTGCTCGTTTCTTGATTCCGCATCGTACCAGGAACCGGCGAGCAATTTTCTGGATGTCTATTGCGGCTTTTAAATGAGTGTCACTTAACTGCGATGTCGCAATAGTATCCACGTCAGCCAATGTCACACCTCCAGCTTTACTCGGATTTTCAGATGTGCCGGACCAGACCACACACGATCGCGACTTCTGCCTCCACTTGAACCAAACAAGGGGGATTTGACCTCGACCCTGCGGTGGTCTGAGCAATTTTAAACCACCGGCAGAGAAGAACTTGTCAATGGCTGTCACAATGCGTTGCCGGTTGTCGCTCGCGACCAATGACGCAAGTCTGTGCTCCACATCACGCTTCTTGGCGACTGTCCTGATAACTGCGTCTGAGACAGCCTGCTGCTTTTGCTTCAGTAACCATTGAGCATGAGCGGCTCGTTTAGATTGCCGGTAAACGTCAAATATTCCGTCAGAAGATTCTTTCGCGATTGCAATTTTTGTCTCCAACCGAACAGCGCCAAGACTTTTGGCAGGGCTACGCATGAACGGAGGAACATTTATCGCCTTGCCAACAATCATTGGCAGCTCTGGTCTGAGCTGGTCTTCAAGCTTCATTTTGTGCTCCTGTTCTTGGGTGCGCATCGATAAGGCGCGCAGGTGCTTTTCCAACTTGCTTTTGTGGATTGCAATTTGGGCACTGTTTTCATTGCGCTGCCTTATCTCACGCTCCATGGCAAGTTGTTGGCGATGTAAGTCGAACTTGCGACGTTTGCGGTGATGGCTTGCCATTTTATCTTTTTCCGATGGTTGACGGCCCGGCGGCCCAATGAGGCTCCTTTTGTACGCTGCCTCGGTTCTCTCGATGTCCTCCATTTCATTGCTTAACGCCATACCAAGCTCTTCATTCATACGAATTTTTTCGTTGTTCGCATCAATTTTTCCTTGAAGGACAGAATGCTCTTCTTTGGTGCGCTGCAGTTCGGATTGCAGCTCCATAAGCTTCGATAGATCTTCATGGTAGTCAACACCTTGAGTCACACCAACGCTCAGCTGCACTTCCATTGCGCCAGGCTCATCGTCACGGTCGAATTCCGGATTGGCGAACTCTCCACGTGTCATAGGCACCCCAAATATCCCATTGCTGGGGGCATCGTCGGACACGCGAACTGTAGGAAATTGCTGATTGTGTAACTCTTCATCGTGGCGCTTCATTTCATCCAAGTTGTCCTGGATGTCTTGTTGCATGCGAGCTTCACGCTCTGCAGTTAGTTTGGCGGTGTAAAGTTGCGCTTCAACGGACTGTTCTTCGGCCACTTTGCTCCAGTGTTGGATTGCTTGCTGTCGCCGGGCTTGAGTGTCCTCAATGGCCAACGCTGCAATCTCCTGCTCTTCTCGCTCTGCGCGCTGACGTCGCAAACGATCGCGTCTGGCCGCAATTTCTTTCTTTTTGCGGCTGGCTGCGACTTTGTCGTTGTACGCTTTCAAGGCTTTCCTCCGAGCAATGTCGTCTGGGCGCTTTTTGCGGAGTCTGACGCGACGTGCCTGCGAAATACGTTGACGTTCTGCTTCTGTCGCTCGAATTTTGCTAAATACTTTTTCCTTCACTTCGTCACTGGCTTTTAATTCAGCTTGCTGGCTCGCTACCATGTTCTGATACTCTTTGTATTCTTGCTGTTGCTTCACAGCATCCGGCGTCAGCGTGTCCTTTAGCACAGTCCATGTTTTTTTCCACCAAGCGGAGGTCTCCTTCGCGATGCGTTCGTTGTTCTGTTTCACGGCTTTTGAAATGCGATTCCCCAACGAACGCTCTTCTTGCAGTCGCATGATGTCATCTTTCTCAGCCAGACGGCTGACCCCCATGTCATTGGCATACTGCATGGCATTTCGGTCGTCTTCCTCCCACAGTCGAGCCATTTTAGCCATTGTGAAATTTTTCTCCAGATACCCCCTGGCAATCCACTCGGCTTTGGCTTTTGCGACATCTGACTCTCCACCTGGCCCAAACTTGGCGTCGAGCTCGTCAAAATGGGCCCCGTTTTGGTTTTCGCCCATGACGCCAGCAGTCTTTGCGAAATGGCGGAACTGAGCCATGTCGACGGCCTTTGCGCACCAAGTGCACTATGGTAAACACTGTCGTTGACGATATATTACCCTGGATATTGATGAACAAACAGCCGCATTGCAATATCGTGCCCTGGGCCGTGCCGGATAGCAGACCCAGGGACTATCGCCTTCCTGATGCAGTTGCGAGAGTCTGCACTTCGGTCCAAAGATGGACGGAAAAATCTGGTCGGAACAAATAGCCAACTACGAAATACCGCTTTCACGAGCTTGCTTCAGCACGGCACAAGCTGCCGTGGACTCCAAAACGGAAACAGCACGTTTAATTCTGCAGCCGTCGTTCTTCGTCTCTTGGTTGAGCCCACGACGGCGACGGCCACGCCCACTACAACGGCGACGCGGACGCTGCCAGAGGCGCTTTCAAGTGTCGATGTAAAGTGCGCTGAAATTGGTCACTACATGCAGTGGTAGGGTGAGAGGACGATGTATGCTCTTGAACTTTCAATTCACAGCACCATCTCGAGCAGGTCGTCACACTTCCTTTTAGACTCCAGCCATTCTCTCCACCCGCCCGCTTGCCCGCCCTTCCGTCACCCATCAACGAAGAAGCAACTGCAAACAAACAATGAATCAAACGAACGAACGAACGAACGAACGAACGAACGAACGAACGAACGCCAAACCAAACAACCAACGAACATTCGATTGTTCGTTCGTTCGATCCATCAGTTACGCCCTCGCACACTCACTCACTCACTCACTCACTCACTCACTCACTCACTCACTTTCGCTGCGACGACGTGCGTCCGCTTTCGCCCTCTGCCGTTTTCTTCTGTCCGAGTGAAGTGAACGCAGCGAACTGTGAAGGGTCAAATCACCAAATTCCAAACTCCAACTTCCAAATTCGAATATACTTTTGTGATGACCTAGATTACGCGGAACAGATTTACAAACTTTGTACTGTCGTGTGTAGAATGAGAATGTACTATTTATAAACTCGGCACAATGCCCACAATGCCCTCGCGCTGTTTATTTTTATCATCACGAACATCGCCAAATTTAGTTTTACAACTCACTCAATTGTAGAAATATATTTTGTCAATTTAAGTACTGTCATCTGTTTTCTACAATTTACCATAATTCTCCAACACACTCATGTCGCTGCTCGCTGCACTTCATTATCCCTTTCTATTCAACGTAACACAATACCAAGTACCACCAACTTGGTACCCAATACTACAGAACCACAATTAACTGTCATCGCGCTTTGTGGTACGGTGTTCGCTGGCTTCCGTTGCCGTCGTTGCCGTCGTCGGTGGTGAACGACGAACGACTCGACTTGCTTCTTCTTCTTCTTCACTCCGATGCCAATTTTGAAAGCGGCGCGGGAACTTTGGAACTTTGTGGGGGGTCGGCGATGGACAGAAGCAGGCTGGAAGACGTCTTGCGACGGTGTGTCGGCACGCAGGAGGGGCCAGGCGGGGAACATAGCGTGAAAGACGGCAGGTTCCGATGTTTGAAAGATCAGTGATGTGCTGGGTTCAAGAATTCAAACGATCGGCTGTGGTGACCCAAGTGCAAAAGTGTTACAGATTCTGACAGGTGGAATAAATGTTGGGAAAATTCGAATGGTCTACATACAGGGCTTAAAAAATACACGCCACTTTCAAACAAAGAGAATGGAGGGCAAGTAGCGGATACATTCAGAAACAACATGATCTCGTTTTTCACGCGAACCAAGGACAAAGTGAAGTCGTTGTTTAGACGGGGCAAGCGCAAATCTCCGAGCAAAGAAAATGCACTCCCTCTCTTCTTCGGAGCACAATTGAGCGAAGCAACGTTGGACAGTCATCCAACCATTCAAATGTTTTGGTTCTTAGAGACCTTTGCGTGCCGTGTACAAGGTATTTTCCGTGTGCCCGGAGAGCAAAACATTATTGACAAATTAACAGGCTCGTTGAAAACTGTGTGCGAGCGCCTCCTTCCTCTCACCCTTTGACAAAGAATTTTTTGTGTCGCAGAACAATACGAGCACCAGGAAACAGTCAATTTGGTGAAAATGTTGAACAGTGCCAGCAACAAGTCGTATTTTTGTCATGCAGTCGCGAGTACCCTCAAGAAGTTTTTTCGCGATATTCCGGGAGGATTGATCACCAACACAGCAGTTGCTGCCATCCGTGAAGTGCCTGTTTTTCAGCGGAGCGGAAGAAATTCCGACGAGACGGATCATGAGTTCAGTCAGGTGCGGAGTGTACCTGTCCTTTTTGTGCGTTGGCAGCGCGTGCGATGTGCTTTTGGCCACTCTCTCACAACATGTTCTTTCCCAGGCTGTCGGCTCAAAATGGAGCGAATACAATGCAGCACTGCGGTTGCTTCCACATGAAAATCTTGAAATATTTGGTAGGGTTTGCAGTGAAAGCAAACTTTGCATGCAATGATTTCTCTTTTTAACTCGTTGTTGTGGCTTAACTTGTTGCATCCACAGTGAAACTTCTCTCTTTTTTGCGAGCGATTGCTGCTTTCTCCGAAACCAATCATGCCAGTGGAAGTAATTTAGCCCTTTGCTTTGCTCCTTCTTTGGGGGACACTGATTCCGCAGAGGATGCGATGGATTTCATGAGAACTAGTAGTGCGTTGACAGCAATGCTCGAATTTCTGTTGAACTCGGAGCCAATGCCGCAGCAAAGCAAGAAGCCGGGCGCCAACCAGTCGTGCACGTTGTTGAGGCAAGCGAATGGTTCGGATGTGTCATGCTTCCGCCCAGTCTAATTTGGTGCAGGGTGCTGTTGTTGTTGCAGGTGGCTTACCGTGGTGTATCAGGGAGACCAAACCACGTCACAAAAAGTGAGGAGAAGCTTGAACTGCCGGCTTGGCATTTTTAGTTTAGATCAATTGATGAACATCGCAAAGGGGTAAGTGCTCGTCCTTAGTGTCGCCGTAAAGTGATTACCTCACTTGTAGTGCGCGACTCGCCATTCAGGACTACGGACTTCAAGGAACTAGCAGTTGCGGAAGTCGAGCCCGACGTAAGTGTATGTTTGTATCTTCTTTTGTTGGCCGTTCTGATGATTATGTTGTGTAATGTGTAGGAACTTGGGCTTCAAGATTCTGAGATCTCGTCTCTCCAAGAGGCTGTGCAGGCAAGTCGCATGATCGTTGTCAGTCACCGTGAGCGCACATTAATGCTCTTTGTGGTTGTGGCGATCAGGATGAAACTCTCCTACAAAAGGCACAGAAGCTTATTGACACAAATAATTAAGCAGGCTGCGAGGCTAGTGCAAACAAAACATAATTACAGTCAACGCACGATGCATTGCATTTGGAGCACTCGTTCGATCGATCCAACTCAAGTGTTCTTTTCCAACTTCCTGGACGATGACATGGCTAATCGCATCGCACCGTCATTTGTGGCAAGCAATTCACAAAACTGCTGCGATAGCAGTCGCAGCGGCCTCTCACGATGGAACGTCAAGTAATGGCAGTCTGTCCACTGCAATAAGACACGGAAGTGTACACCAGATAGATGCACACTGCGTCTGCATCGGGTGCTGGCGACATTCGACGAAGCGAACAAACAGCCGATCGATCGAGCGACTGCCTTCCCAAGCAGCAAACCATCTACAGTGTTGCCCCAACATAACTCCGAACACAGTCTACAACGCATTGTAAACATAATGAATAACAGTGGAGTCAGTTAGTGGGCGCGACAGTGAACGTCGACTGTGAGCGAGTGACTGTGTGGCTGTGAGGGAGGGAGGCAGTGACTGTGAGTGAGGGAGGGTGTGGGCGGAGGCCAACGAGGCCACAAGTTTCGCTGTGCACACTCAAACAACGAAGACACGACGACGACGACGACGA